>JAAUYD010117840.1_pt1 | contig 30135 bp, 27 predicted proteins | sample 7278101 | NCBI WGS metagenome assembly JAAUYD01 (sample SAMN14350128, study PRJNA611818) | marine sediment metagenome | isolation source: surface marine sediment (0.6m) | place: French Polynesia: Moorea | collected 2018-08
ATCGCGAACCTGAACTCCCTCCAGGACGCCAACGCGACCACGGCGCGCGTGGCCCGGGCGATCTCGCACACCGCGAGCCACGAGCTCGGACACGTGCTCGGCCTTCGCCACTGCCACGCGGCCGACGACTTCGTGGCCTCGGGCCAGTTCTGCAGCGACGGCTTCGCGGGCACCACGGACGCCAACGTGAACTTCCACGTGATGGCCAGCGGCGCCTCGTCCGGCCTCACCCCGGAGCAGCGCGCCGCACGCGATCGCTTCTTCAGCGTTCGCTCGAGCCGCCGCGTGCTCTACAAGTCCTTCCAGCCCCGCAATCACTGGGCTCCGCTGGCCAACGTGAACGCCGGCTCCAACTTCGCCGACCTGACCTACGGGATCTTCAACTCGGCCTTCACCGTGCGCTGGCTCAACCGGCGCTCGAACGGATCGTCCTTCGGGGGCTTCACCGAGTTCAGCCCCGACGCGGGCGAGCGCGGCATGCTCTCCTACGTCGCCGACGTGACCGGCGACCGGCGCGCCGATCTGGTGCTCGGCCGGCCGCAGAGCGGCCGCACCATGCGCTGGGAGGTCAAGCGCTCGAACGGCAGCAGCTTCGGGGCCACCGAGGTGTGGCGCACCGACGGCGGCGACCTCGGCGACCGCTACCGCCTGGCCGACGTGAACGGCGACGGGCGCGACGATCTCGTCTACGGCGAGCCCCTCTCGAACGGCACCCTGCGCTGGCTCGTGCGGCTCTCGACGGGCAGCTCCTTCGGTGGGCAGCGGACCTTCATCAACAACGCCGGCGTCGAGAACGACCTCTTCTTCGTCGGGGACGTCACCGCCGACGGCCGCGCCGACCTGGTTGCGGTATCGCGAGGCGTGGTGGGCGGCATCACCGTGTGGCGCTCGACGGGCTCGGCGTTCACGCTCCAGGGCGCCGATCCCTTCCTGATCGCCTTCGATCCCGACTACGTGTTCCTGGGCGACGTCGACAACGACGCGGACGACGATCTCGTCTTCGCCCGGGTCGAGAGCGACACCCGCGTCCGCTGGCTGGTGAAGGACTCGAATCGCTGCACCGGCCTGGGCTTCCCCAACCCCACCTGCTTCGCCGGGGAGACCACCTTCCGCACCGATGCCGGGAGCGCCGGCGAGCTCTTCCGGATCGGCGACGGCAACGGCGACGGACGCGTGGACCTCTTCCGAGCGCAGCCCGTGGGCCGCGACTCCCGGACCGCGGCGCCCACCCTGGGAACCGTGCGCTGGTTCCGCCGCGGCTCGACCGGCACGAGCTTCGGCGGCCAGACCACCTGGCGCAGCGACGCCGGCGACGAGGGCAACGTCTTCCCCTGACCCGCGGCGCGGCAGCGGCCCCTCCGAAGCCCCGCCAGGGGCGCCCACCCTCCCCTAGGGGACTCTCAGGCCTCTCTCGAGGCCGCAGGGGAGGGTGGGAGTGCCGCCGAGGGCGCCGTTGTGAAAAAGCCTCAAGTTTTGTGATCCAGGTCCGATAGAAGCACCACGGATCGGATCATCCATGCGCCACGGCCTCGCCTACAGCCTCATGAGCCTGCTGCTCGTCCTCGGTCTCGCCGCCCCGGCGGCCGCGGACACGATGTACTGGAGCAACAACGCGAGCTTCTCGACCTTCGAGAACGGCGACATCATGGTCTGGGACACCGATACCTCGACCAACAGCCTGGCGATCGCCGAGGACGATCTCTTCCGGGACAACGAGGCGATCGACGCCCTCTCCATGACCTCGACCGGCAACTGGATCATCTCCACGACCGGCAGCGCCACCATCGACGGCACCAACCAGAGCCTGAGCTTCCAGGACGAGGACCTCGTCGAGTACAACCCGATCACGGGCGAGGTCTTCCTCTTCGAGGACATGTCCGCGGTGTTCAACCAGAACGAGGACCTGGACGCCGTGCACCTGATGGACGACGGCACCATCCTGCTCTCGACCACCAACGGCGCGACCATCGACGGCTCGAACCAGTCCCTCTCCTTCGACGACGAGGACATCGTGCGCTGGGACCCGATGACCGGAGAGGTCTTCATGTTCGTCGACATGACGAACGTGTTCGACAGCGGCGCCGACGTCTCGGCGATCCAGCTCCACGACAGCGGGACCCTCTACTTCTCGACCTACAACGACGAGTCGATCGACGGCCTGAACTTCCGGAACGATCACGTGGTGGCGCTCGACCTCGCCACGCTGTCCGTCGGCTACCTCTACACGACGGTGGTGGGTCTGCCCGGACTGCAGGGGATCCGCTCGTTCCACATCGTGGCCGAGCCGGGCCTCCCCTTGGTCCTCGCCACCTTCTTCGCGCTCACCGCACTCTCGGTGCGTCAGCGGCCCGCACGCCTCCTCTAGAGCTGGTTCGTCATCACGACCGTCCCGGCGGCGGCGAACATGCCCCCCACGCCGTGGGCCACGGAGATCTGCGCGCCCTCGATCTGTGCGGGCGCCGTGCCTCGCATCTGACGCACGCTCTCCTGCAGCGCGTACATCCCGTACATGCCCGAGTGCATGTACGAGAGGCCGCCTCCGTTCGTGTTGACCGGGAGCTCGCCTCCGGGCGCCGTATTGCGCGCCTCGATGTACGCCCCGGCCTCGCCGCGGCCCACGAAGCCCAGGTCCTCGAGGCCATAGATCGGCAGGTGGGCGAAGGCGTCGTAGATCATCAGGTGGTCGACGTCGGCGTGCTGGATGCCCGCCTCCTCGAAGGCCTTGGCTCCGGAGACCCGGAACGCCCGGGACGTGGTGAAGTCCTCCATCTGGCTCACCATGGGCGTCTCGACGCTCTCTCCCGTGCCGAGCAGCGTGACGGGCGGATGGGGGAAGTCCCGGGCGCGCTCGGCGGAGGTCAGGATCAGCGCGCCGCCGCCGTCGGTCACCAGGCAGCACTGCAGCTTGCGGAACGGGTAGGCGATCATGCGCGAGGACAGCACGTCCTCCACGCTGATCGGCTCCTTGAACGAGGCGCGGGGGTTGCGGGCGGCCCACTCTCGCTGGATCACCGCCACCGTGGCCAGCTGCTCGTGGCTGAGCCCGTACTCCTTCATGTAGCGGAGCACGGGCAGTGTGAAGAGCGTGGGCGGGCCCACCGGCCCGAAGGGCACCTCGAACTGCCCGGCGAGGCTCGACGCGGCGCGGGCGAAGGCGCCGCGCCCGACCCGGGAGCGCCCGCTCTCGCCGTGGGTCACGAGAACCGTGTGGCACAGGCCCGACTCGATGGCCGCGGCCGCGTGACGGACGTGGAGCATGAAGGAGCAGCCGCCCACCGCCGTGCCGTCGACCCACTTCGGCGTGATTCCGAGGTAGTGGGCGATCTCCGTCGGAGAGGCGCCCGCGGTGGCGACCCCGTCGACGTCGCCGGGCCCGAGTCCGGCGTCGGCCATCGTGTTGAGGGCCGCGTCGGCGTGCAGCATCAGCTGGGAGAGCCCGGGGATCTTGCCCAGCTCCGTGGTCTCGGCGGCCCCCACGATCGCGATGCTTCCGGGCTTCAAGACGCCGCTCCGTCCGCCTTGCGGAAGAGCGGCAGGGTGATCTCCTCGTTCTGCCGCTCGAAGTGGACCTCGAGTGGCATGTCGAGCACCAGCTCCTCGGGCGTCTGAGGGCAGCCCACGACGTTGGTCATCATGCGCGGCCCCTCTTCGAGCGTGACGACGGCGATGGAGTGCGGACCGTCGAAGCCGGGCATGGGGCGGTGGTTGATCACGTAGCTGTAGAGCGTGGCCCGGCCGCTGGCCACGAAGACCTCGACCGCGCGCGAAGTGCAGGTCGGGCAGAAGGGGCGCGGCGGGAAGTAGACGGAGCCGCAATCGGAGCAACGCTGCAGCCGGAGCTCTCCGGCGCGAGTTCCCTCCCAGAAGTGCTGGGTCTCGGGCGTCGGTTCGGGCAGCGGTCGGCCGGGCTTCGTCAACGGGGATCTCCGGGTGCGGGTGCGGGTGCGTGTGTGGGTACGGGTACGGTACGGGAACCGGGAGCGAACGGGGTCTCAGGCGGGAGCGTCGAGGCGCAGGGCCTGGGCGCGCTCGGCGTCCACCAGGTGGACCGCGGCGCAGAACTCGCAGCGGACCTCGACCGGCTCGCCGCTCGTGATGTGCTCGTCCAGGGCCTGATCGCCGAGCAGCGTCACCGCTCGCTCCACGCGCCGCGCGCAGTCGCAGAAGAACCGCGGCGTCGACTCCTCGAGCACGGAGCTGCCCAGGCCAGAGAGCAGCTCGCCGGCGAGGTCGGCGGCCGTCGCGCCCTCGAAGACGCGTTCGGACACCGAGCGCAGCGTCGCCACGTTGGCCTCGAGGCGTTCCAGCGAGGCCGGCTCGTCGGTGGCGCCGGCCTCTCCAGGCACCAGCTGGGCCAGGAACCCCGCCGCGGCCTCGATCTCGCCTTCGCGGCCGATGCGCACGCCGAGGCCGACCGCCGAGGGTGTCTGCTCGCTCTCCGTCAGGTAGAGGGCGATGTCCTCGGCGAGCTCTCCGGAGACGAGCGGGACGATCCCGGTGTAGGGCTCGCGCCAGCTCGGTGCGAAGCGCAGCACCGAGAGGCGCCCGAGCCCGATGCCGCGGGCCACGTCGGGGCTGCCTCCCGCCAGGGGAAGATCGGCCTTCGGCGAGCGAACGCTGCCGCGGACACGGCCGGCGGCGTCGGCGGTGGCGATCAGCGAGCCCAGTGGTCCGTTGCCCGAGAACTGCACCTGCACCGTCTCCTCTCCCTTGCCGAGGGAGCCGAGCAATGCGCAGCCGAGGAGTGTCCGGCCCAGGGCGGCCGTGGCGAGCGGGCTGGTCTCGTGGCGTCGGGCACCCTCGGCCACCAGCTCGCTCCCGACGAGGGTGCGCACGCTGATGCGGCCGTCGCTCGAGAGGGCGCGGACCAGGGCATCGGGGGGAGACGGCACGCGGCGGAGGGTAACGCGGAGTCCCCGCCCCGCCGGTGATCGCGGCGGTGCTACGTTGCCCGTCTTCATGAGCGACGCGGGCGAGATCAGCATCGAGCAGTTCCAGGACCGCCTCGGCGAGCTCGGTGGCCGCACGCTCCACGGCCTGCACGCGCTCGAGGCCGCCTTCCGTCGCCTCGAGCCCGCGACGATCCCGACCCTGCGCCAGCACCTGCGTCCGGTTCGCGACGCGCTCGAGCGCGCCGGCCACGCCTTCACGGCGGATCCCGTTCCCGAGGCCGTACGCCCGTTGGCCGCCGACCTGGGAGAAGGGGCCTCGCGGGTCCTGCAGGCTCTCGAGGGCGTGACCCACGAGGCGCCCGAGCGCGAGGCCGCACCGTACATCCTGCGCGCGATGAGCGACCACGCCTGCGCGCAGGAGGCGCTCTACTCCCTGCGCACCGTGCTGCCGCCCCTGGGCCGCTACTTCGTCGAGCCCGCGTTCCACGACGCGCTCGACACCCTCGACCGCGAGCCGCCCGAGGGCATGAGCGTCGGCCTGCATCGGGCGGGCGCCGGGACGGATCGCCGCAAGCGCGGCGGCTTCTGCCTCTACGTGCCCGAGTCGACCGACGGCAGCCGCGCGCTGCCGCTCGTCGTGGCCCTGCACGGTGGCATGGGTCATGGCGCCGACTTCCTGTGGACGTGGCTGCGCGAGGCGCGGGGGCGAGGCTTCCTCCTGCTGGCGCCGACCTCCGAGGCGAGCACCTGGTCGCTCGTCAATCCCGCGATCGACGGGGCCGAGCTGCGCCGCATGGTGGCCTTCGTGAAGGATCGCTGGAACGTCGACGAGGAGCGCGTGCTGCTCACCGGCCTCTCCGACGGCGCGACCTTCTCGTTCCTGACGGGCCTCGAGGCGGACTCGCCCTTCACCGCGCTGGCGCCGGCGTCCGGGGTCTTCCATCCGGCGAACCACGCCGCGGGCAACCTCGAGCGCGCGGAGGGCCGGCGCATCTTCCTCGTGCATGGCGCGCGCGACTGGATGTTCCCGGTGCAGGTCGCCCACATGGCTCGCGACGCCCTGCAGGCCGCCGGCGCCGACCTCGTCTACCGCGAGATCGAGGACCTCTCACACGGCTACGCCCGCGAGGTCAACGACGAGATCCTCCGCTGGTTCGACCCGTCGCTCGCCTTGCCGTCTCCGGACGCCCCGTCCCCATCCGCTTCGGGCACGCCTTGAGCCAGACTCCCGGGGCCCCGGTCGGCCGCTTCGCACCCTCGACGACCGGCCCCGCGCACGCCGGCACCCTGCTCTCGGCGCTGCTCTGCTGGCTGGATGCCCGATCACGAGAGGGGCGGGTGTGGCTGCGACTCGAGGACCTCGACCCCGAGCGGTGTCGCCCCGAGCACGCCGAGGCGCTTCCGCGCGACCTCGCCTGGCTGGGGCTCGAATGGGATGGCGTGTGTCTGCAGTCGAGCCGCAGGGCCGACCACGAGGCGGCGCTCGACCGGCTCGCCTCGGAGGGGCGGCTCTACCCCTGCGCCTGCTCGCGCCGCCAGGTTCGCGAGGCGGGTCTGCCGGCTCCCGACGGCGGCTTCCGCTACCCGAACACCTGTCGCACGAGGCGCCTGCCCGAAGGCGGCTGGCGCGCCTCGGACGAGCCGCTGCGCGTGCGCCTCACCGCGGGCGAGGTGCACGTCACCGACGAGAGCGGAGTCGCGCTGCGCGGTGATCCGGCGCAGGAGAGCGGCGACCCGGTGGTTCGGCGACGGGACGGGGCCGTCGCCTACCACCTGGCCTCGGTCGTCGACGATGCGGCGCTCGGCGTGACGCGCGTGGTGCGCGGCCGCGATCTCGCGCCCAGCACGGTGACCCAGGTGGCGCTCGGAGGGCTGCTCGGTCTGCCGCGGCCGGCCTACCGACACCACCTGCTGCTGCTCGAGGACTCGGGAGGCAAGCTCGCCAAGCTCCACGGCTCCCTCCCCATCGAGCGTCTGCGCGAGCGCCACGACGCGGCCTCCCTGTGCGGAGCCCTGGCCCACGCTGCGGGTCTGCTGCCCGGCCCCGAGCCCACCACCCCGGAGGAGCTGCTCGGCGCGTTCGACTGGGAGCGCGTGGCCTCGGTGGATCGCGTCTTCGACGTCGCGGGCGTCCGACGTTCGTCGGCAGCCCGCTAGGCGGGGAAGATGGCGTCGATCCGCGCGAGGACGTCGTCCGGCAGGGTGACGCCCGAAGCCTTCAGGTTGTCGTCGAGCTGCTCCGGGCGGGTGACTCCGATGATCGCGCTCGAGACGCCGGGCTGACGCAGGCACCAAGCGAGGGCCAGCTGCGCCAGGGAGAGGCCGAGCCCGTCGGCCAGGGGAGTCAGCTGGTCGACCTTCGCGAGCTCGCCCTCCTCGAGATAGGCGTCCATGAACTGGTTGCGCTGGGTGTCGGCCGCGCGGCTCCCGGTCGGGCGCTGGCCCCCCGAGTACTTGCCCGTGAGGACGCCCTGACCGAGGGGGCTGAAGACGATCTGTCCGAGTCCGAAGCGCACGGAGGTCGGCAGCACGTCGGCCTCGAGGTGCCGACGCATGATGTTGTAGCGGGGCTGGTTCGAGATCGGGCGGTACGCCGAGTGGGCGTCGGCGATGTGGCAGGCGTCGACGATCTGGGCGGCGCTCCACTCGGAGACGCCCCAGTAGAGGAGCTTCCCCTGGCGGATCAGGTCCTCGTACGCGCGCACGGTCTCCTCCATCGGCGTCTCGGGATCCGGACGGTGGCACTGGTGGAGGTCGAGGTAGTCCGTGCCCAGCCGCGCGAGCGAGCGCTCGACGCTCTCGACGACGTGCTTGCGCGAGAGCCCGCGGTCGTTGGTGTCGCGGCTCATGGGGAAGAAGCACTTCGTGGCGAGCACGAGGCGGGTGCGCGGCAGGTCGCGGATGGCCTTGCCGAGGGACTCCTCGGCGGCGCCGCCGGCATACACGTCCGCCGTGTCGAAGAGGTTGATGCCGCCCTCGAAGGCCTTGTGGACCAGGCTCTTCGTGTCGTCGGTCCCGACCGAGGAGCCGATGGTGAGCCAGGAGCCGAGAGAGATCTCGCTCACGCGCAGGCCGGTGTCGCCGAGTCGTCGGTATTCCATGCCGGATGCTAACGCACGGTTCCGGGCCGGCGGCCTGGACGGAACGTCGGCGGGAGTCCGACCTAGCGGCGTACGAAGCTGGTCCGGCGAACCGAAGGCTGGGCGTGGGCCTGGGTCTGGTGCGTCTGGGCCAGGGCGAGGAAGCCGAGCCCGGGGTTCTCGACGATCAGCCCGGCCACCCGGGTGCTGCGCCCGGTGACCTTGTTCTTGAGCTTTCGCGAGTTGGCGACGACGGCCTCGACGACCACGGGATCCCGGCCGGGCACCACGAGCTCGACGCGCAGCTTCGCGCCCTTCTTGAGCGCGAGCTCGGTCTGGACCGCGAGGCCGCCGACCGAGAGGTCCACGACACGACCCGGTCCGCGGCGGTTGCCTGCGTTGATCTCGCAGTGCACCCGCACCTTCTGCCTCGGGCTGTCGCGCTTCTCGGCCATCGGCCCTCCGGGAACCTGCCCCAGAGGCCTTTCGGCAGGACGCAGGCGGAGCCTGAGCCCTCGGGGAGCTAGGCGACCGGGCCCGGACCCGGGCCCGGTCGATCACCTGAGCCCGGCTCACTGGAGCCCGCCTCACCCGGACCCGCACCCGCACCCGGCTGGGCGACGGGCTCCTCGTCCCCGACCTCCGCCGGCAGCGCCTCGACCCGACCCAGGCGCTTGTGGATCGTCTGGGAGCGCCGCGAGGCCTCGCCCACGGTATGGGACGCCTCCTCGAGCTTTCGACTCACCTTCTCGAGCAGCTCGTGGAACTGGGCCAGCTGGCCCTTCACGCTGCCGAGGAGCTTCCACACCTCGCTCGAGCGGCGCTGGATGGCGAGGGTGCGGAAGCCCATCTGCAGGCTCGAGAGCAGGGCCGCCAGGGTGGTGGGCCCCGCCACCGTCACCCGACACTCGCGCTGCAGGCGCTCGACCAGCCCCGGCCGCCGCATCACCTCGGCATACAGGCTCTCGGTGGGGAGGAAGAGCAGGGCGAAGTCGGTGGTGCGCGGCGGGTTCAGGTACTTGTCCCGGATCCGCCGGGCCTCCTGGCGGACCCGGGTCTCGAGAGCGCGGGCCGCGCTCTCCACCGCCTCGGGGTCGCCCCGCTCCGAGGCCTCGACCAGCCGCAGCAGATCCTCCTGCGGAAACTTGGCGTCGATCGGGAGCCAGACGGGCTCGTCGTCGGCACCATCCGCCGCCTGCGCTCCGGGCAGGCGCACGGCGTAGTCGACGCGCTCGGCGCTGCCGCGCTTCACGGCGACGTTGGCCGCGTACTGTCCGGGCGCGAGCAGCTGCGACAGGATCGCGCCGAGCTGCACCTCGCCCCAGGTGCCGCGCGTCTTCACGTTCGAGAGCACCTTCTCCAGGCTCCCGACCGACGCCGCCAGGTGCTGCATCTCGCCAAGGCCCTGGTGCACCGCCTCGAGTCGCTCGCTCACCTGGCGGAACGCCTTGCCCAGGCGCTCCTCGAGGGTGCCTTGCAGCTTCTCCTCGACCACCTGACGTACGGCTTCGAGGTTGCGCCGGCTCTCGTCCTGGAGGCCGTGCAGCCGGTTGTCGACACTGGTGCGCAGATCCTCGAGGCGTTTGTCCACGCCCTCGCCGAGGTGGTGGAGGCTCCCGGTCAGCTCGAGGCGCAGCTGGTGACTGCCCTGTCCGCTCTCGCTCCGGGCGCGGGCCAGCTCCTCGCGCAGCACGGCGTGGCTGCGCTCGATCTCCCGCGAGAGCGACTCGAGCTCGTCGGCCAGGCGGGTCCGCGTCCGGGCCCGGGCCACGAGCCCCACGCACAGGGCGAAGAGCAGGGAGACGCAGCCCATGGCGAGGACCCACACCACGCCGACGTCCGACCGCAGCCACTCGCCGATCTGCTCGAGCTGCAACCCCATCCCCCCGCGGCCCAGCATAGGCGCGAAAGGGCCAGCGTGCTGGGATCAGATGCTGATCTTCTCCGGGCCCGTTGGCTGGGATCAGATCTCGATCTTCTCCGGGCCCGTTGGCTGGGATCAGATCTCGATCCTCTCCGGGCCCGTTGGCTGGGATCAGATGCTGATCTTCTCCCAGGCTCCCGATTGGAAGCGCCAGAAGAGGGCGGCGGAGAGGACGGCGAGCTGCAGGCCGCCCGCGCTCCAGGCCGCGAAGAGCCCGCCGTCGAGGACCACGCCGAACACGTAGGCCAGGGGCAGGAACAACGTCCAGGCCGTGGTCGACTGCACGAGGAAGGGCCAGCGGGTGTCGCCCGCGCCGCGCAGGGCCCCCGAGGCCACGATCGCCACCGCGTCCATCAGCTGATAGAAGGCGCCGAGGCGCACCAGCGGCGCGCCTTTGGCGATCACCCGGGGATCGTCGCTGAAGATGCGCATCAGGAGCTCGGGGGCCGCGAGGAAGAGCACGGCGATGGCGATCGCGAGCACGCCGGCGAAGCGCAGCGAAGAGTGGAAGCTGCGGTACGCCGAGGCCGGATCGCCGGCACCCACGTAGCGCCCGACCAACGTCGAGGACGCCACCGAGATCCCGATCGCCTGCATGAACGAGAGCGACAGCAGCATCACGAAGGCCTGACTCGCCGCCATGTCGAGGTCGCCCATGCGCGCCACCATGGTCGTGAAGAGCGCGAACGCGATCATGTCGAGGAACCACTGGCCCCCGATCGGCGATCCCGTCCAGAGCAGCCGCCGGATCGACTTGCGGTCGGGCGCGATCGGCTGGGTCTGGTAGCGGCGGCGCACGCCGACCCGCATGGCGGCCACCAGCATGAAGACGCCGTAGGTGGTCTCGCCCACCGCCGTCGCGGCCCCGGCCCCGGCGATGCCCCACTCGGGCAGGCCCAGGCGTCCGAAGATCAGGCCGTAGTCGAGCACCGCGTTCACCAGATTGGCGACCAGCGAGCCCCAGAGCGGCGTGCGCGTATCGCCGATGCCGCGGAAGAACGACATCCAGATGAACGCGATCATCAGCCCCGGCATGCCGAGCAGGCGGGGCTGCAGATAGGTCTCGGCGGCCTCCCGCAGCTCCGGCGACGGACCGGCGGCCCCCACCAACGGGCCGGCAAAGGCGATCCCGAGCGCGGCCACCAGGACGCCCAGGGGCACCAGCAGGAAGGTCGCGTGCCACCCCCAGGCGCCGCACTCGCGCTCGCTTCCGGCCCCTTCGGCCTGGGAGACGAAGGTCTGCACTCCGGACGCCGTGCCGTTCAAGAGCGCGAAGCAGGTCCAGGTCCAGATGCCGGCGAAGCCGGCGGCACCGAGCTCCGTGGCCCCGATGCGCCCGACCATCGCGGAGTCGACGATGCCCATCACCGTGGCGGAGACCTGGGCCAGGATCACCGGGTAGGCGAGGGCGCCGACCTCGCGCATGCCGCCGCGCGTCGCGATTCCCGGCGGCGGGGCCACTTCGATGGGATTCGACATCAGGGGCTCGTGGGCGGCGCGGCTCGGAGAGTCTGGCCGGGGAGGTCGGGTCGTGGGCGCGAGAGGCTAGCTGAAGAGCGTGCGAAGCAGCTCGGCGCCGCCCACCGCGGTTCCGATGAAGCTGCCGACGGTGGTGCCCACGAACACCAGGAAGATGCGCAGCAGGCGGTTGCTCCACCAGGCTCTCGGTGTGGCGAGATCGTCCGACACCGATTTGAGCTCGCGCACCAGCGGCGGACGCAGGAAGGCCTGGACGAACGCGCAGAGGTAGCCGGCGCCGATCACCGGGGTCAGGCTCGTCACCGGGGCGCCCGCGAAGGCCGACACCACGGTCAGCGGATGACCGAGCGCGATCACCGCACCGATGCTGGCCGGGATCCCGTTGGCGAGGATCCAGAAGACCAGGCTCTCGCCCGCGGCGCCGATCCCCTGGCGGATGCCGATGCCGACGATGCTGCCGAGGATCAGGGCCGGGATGCCGTAGCCGAGCCACTTCCAAACCGGGGACACGGGCGGTACGTGCTCGAGCTCGCGAATGCTCGCCTCGTCTTCGCGCGCGTCCGAGCCGAGGGCCCGCTTGATGCCCTCCACGTGTCCGGCGCCCACCACGGCCACCACCTTCTTCCCGGGCGTGCTGCGGATGCTGTGGGCCAGGTAGCGATCGCGCTCGTCGATCAGCACGCGCTTGAGCCCCGGGAACGCCTCGCCGAGCTCGCGCATCATGCGCGACAGCACGTCCTCCTGGCGCAGCTCGCGCAGATCGTCCTCGGTGAGCTCGACCGTCTCGAACATTCCGGCCAGCAGCGAGGAGAGCAGCCAGAGCCTGCGCCAGAAGGGCATCGCCCCCCACGCACGGCGCAGGGTGACGCGCACGTCGCGGTCGCCCATGGTGACGGGGATGCCGAGCTCCTCGGCGGTGTGGGCGGCCTCGAGCAGCTCGGTACCGGGCTGGATGCCGAGCCCGAGCCCCAGGCGCTTCTGGTAGGACGAGAGCACGAGGTTGAGCATCAGCGTCGAGAGCTGCTGGCTCCGGATCACCTGCTTCAGGTCGAGGCTCTCGAAGCGGTCGCTCTTGGAGAGCGCCTCGTAGCGGGGCGGATCGAGCTCCACGCACACGCCGTCCGGCGCTTCCTGCTCGATCACCTCGCGCACCAGGGTCGCCGACTCCTGCGAGATGTGCGCCGTGCCCACGACCAGGAGCTCACGCTCACCGACGCGCACGCGGTGTACGTCGGCGCGCTCGGCAGCCTCGGTCTGCACTTCCTGGGTCACGCTTCTCCCATCGGTGGCCGTCTTGCGGCCCGCCTCAGTGGCCGGTCTTGGGGCCCCGGATCCGGCGAGCCCCGGAGGCTACCGGGCCCCCGGGCCGCGGACCAGCAGAGCCGCGCACGCTTCTTGCCTCCTATCCTCTTCGGCGTGCACATCCCCTTCGTGAAGCTCCAGGGCGCCGGAAACGGGTACATCGCCATCGACGGCCGTCCGCTCGCGGGGCTGGACCTGGCGGAGCTCGCGCGCCACGCCTGTGATCCGCACTTCGGAATCGGCTCCGACGGGCTCGTGGTGGCGCGCGACCCGGACGAGACGTCCGCCGCCACGTCTCCCGCCACGTCTCCCGCAATTGGGCTCGTGATCCACAACTCCGACGGCTCCGAGGCCGAGATGAGCGGCAACGGCGTGCGGCTGTTCGCGAAGTTCGTGCTCGACTCGGGCCTGACTTCGGCCGGGCCCGAAGGGCTCGTGATCGAGACCCGCGCCGGGCTGCGCCGCGTCGTCCCCGAGCTGGACGCTGCGGGCCGCATGCAGGCCGGCCGGGTGGGCATGGAGGAGCCGCGCATCCTCGAGCGCGCGCTCTCCCTCGAGGCGGGCGGACGCAGCCTTTCGCTCACCACGCTCTCGCTCGGGAATCCCCACGCCGTCCTGCTCACGGACGAGCCGGTCGAGGACTTCCCGCTCGACCGCATCGGCCCCGCCGTCGAGCACCACGCCCACTTCCCCGATCGCACGAACTTCGAGGTGGTGAACGTGCTCTCTTCGGAGCGGCTGCGCGTTCGCGTCCACGAGCGCGGCGAGGGCGAGACGCTCTCTTCGGGAACCGGGAGCACGGCCTCGGCCGTGGCGGCCCGGGCCGCCGGTCGTACCGGCGACTGCGTGACGGTCGCGCTTCGCGGTGGCGAGCTCATCGTCCGCTGGCCCGGCCACGGCCCGGCCGAGCTCGACGGTCCCACCACCGAGGTGTTTCGCGGTGTGCTCGACTTCGAGCCGCGAGGCGGCGCTCGCTAGCGCAGCTCGATCGTCACGCCGCAGAGCTGCAGCCGACCCTCGTCGTCGAGCAGCCCGCGCTCCCGGGCGCGCGAGAGGATGTCGTCTCGTCCGGGCGCCGCGAGCGAGAGGGCACGCACGTGGGGCTCGCCTTCGCCGGCGACGAAGTCGACGAACCCCTCGTCGAGGGAGAGGCGCCACGCGTCGCCGTGGCGTCCGGCCGCGACCCCCAGCACCTCGGACCAGCGCCTGGCCCGCGCCTCGGGCTGCGGATCGGCGAGCTCTACGCCGAGGATCCCGGAGACGCCCTCGCCCCGTTCGCGCTCGCGCCAGCCCGGGCCCGCCCAGCGCCAGGACTCGGGCGGGTCGGCCCAATCGATGGACACGATCGCGCCGCCCAGGTCGCGCGGGTGCAGGTGCACCGTCGCCATGTCGTCGAGCCCGAGCTCCCAGACCACCCGGGCGCCGGCCGCCTCGGCCCGCTCGCGGGCGGGGGCCAGCTCGGGCACCTGGAAGATCACCATGTAGCCGCCGTCTCCGCCGTTCCGCTCGAGGAAGCGACCGGCCGACGTGGCCTCCCGGATCGGCGACACGACCTCGAGGAAGGTGTCGCCCACGGGCATCACTGCGTTGTCGAGGCCGAAGACCTCGACCCCGGGATCCTGGAAGGGCTCGCCCAGCGCCAGCACCGAGCGCAGCTCGTCCACGCGCGCCGCGAGATCCTCCGCCACCAGGGCGACCTGTCGGAGCCTCATTCGTTCCCTCCCTCGCCCCGGACCTCGCCGTCCGCGGGTCCCGAGGCGACGCTGGCATCGCTCTCGACGGGCACCAGGAACCCGACGATGGGGCAGCGACCCTCCTCGCCCTCGAGAAAGAAGACGGGCTCTCCCTTGGTGCGGTACTCCATGGTCGCCTCGTGGGTGCGGAAGATCGACTGGCAGGCCTCGGAGTCCGGCAGCACGGCGATCGTGTCCATGGGCTCGGGCCAGCGCAGCTCGAGCGCGAGCGGGAAGCGCCCGCGCACCAGGAGCTGCGTCTCGCCTGCGGCCACCGGCTCGTACTCGGCCTGGTCGCGCTCGGGCAGCGGCTGGCTGCGCAGGGTGCCGCGATGGTCCCGCCAGGCGGCGAGCGAGCCGATGCCGTTCGGCCGACAGCGATCGCCGGCGGCGCTCTCGAGCAGGCCGAAGGAGCCGTCGGGCCGGTACTGCACCTCGCCCCCGTAGGCCAGCGCCCGGCGGCACTCGTCCGTGCGCGGGAAGTAGAAGTGTCGGAACGAGCCGTCCCGGGCAACGATCCGCCCGGCCAGATCGGCCTCCAGGTACGGGCCGATCTCGCCCAGCCCCCGGATCTCCACCCGGTAGGCGCTGGGGCGGGGCGGGCGGTCCTCGGCCGCGCGATAGGAGCACCCTGCGGCCGGGAGCAGGAGGGTCCACGCGAGTGCAACTCCGAGGGCCCTCGCTCCGAGCGCCTCCGCTCGGAGCGCCAGCGGCAGGCGGCCCTGGGGGCCCCTCCGACGGGGGTTCGGGCCACGTATCGGGCGTCGGGTCGGGATCGGCGGAGTCACGCATCCCCACCATACCCGAAGCCGCTCCCGGGGCCGTTCCGCGCCTCCAGGGCCTCAAGTTGCGCCTCCGAGCGCCCGATTCATGGAAGCACGACCGGAGGATCCCGATTCGGGTGACGTCCGGATGTGGGGTGATGCAGCGTTGGCCGATTCTCAGGCTTTCGAGTTCGTGTGCGACCAGCTCGAGGAGAAGTCTTCGCTGGATCGGCTCGCCGCGCGCGGGACGGTGCGCATCGCTCTGAAGCAGGCCGGCCTGGAGGCGCGCAGCGTGACCCCGGACCAGATGTCCGTCGTGGTCGAGCGGCTGCTCCCCGCCGAGCTCACTTCGCGCGGAGTCGAGGGGGTCGACGAGCTCTGCAGCGCGCTGCGCGACGGGCTCGGGAGCGTGAGTTCCGCCGATGCTGCCGAGACGCCCGACGCGGTCTTTCAGCGGCTGGGCGGCGGGAGCTAGGCCTCGTGCTCGGGCTGCTGGCCCTGGCCGCCGCGCTGGCCTTCATCGTGGTCGGCGGATTCGTCGGGATCCGTCTGCTGCTGCTGGCCCGCCGCACGCGTGAGCTTCCCGAGCTCGCGGTCGGCCTGGGCTTCCTGTTCGTCGCGCTGATCGGCTATCCGATGGGACTGTCTTCGGCGCTTCCCGGCGTGCCCCACGCGCTCGCATGCTTCTCGTTCGGTGCCGGCCACATCGCCACGGCGATCGGGTCGATCAGCATCTTCGTGTTCACCTGGCGCGTGTTCCGCCCCGACGCCCGCTGGGCCGCGGCGCTCAGCGCAGCCTGCATGCTGGCGTTGGTCGGATCGGCGGCCGTCGCCGTGCACTCGGCCCTGAACACGCCCGTCGGCGAGCGCGTGCCCGACCCGGCTCTGGTGTTCCGCCAGCTGACGGTGGGCGTGTCGTACTTCTGGACGGCCATCGAGGGCCTTCGCTGGTACCAGATGCTCAAGCGCCGGCTGGCCCTGGGTCTGGCCGACCCGATGGTGGCCAATCGCTTCCTGCTCTGGGGCCTCTCCGGACTTAGCGCGGGGACGGCGGTCGTCGTCTCGACGGTCCGCTTCCTCCAGGGGGCTCCGCCGGTCGGCGACCCCGTCTCGATGCTCGCCATCGGCTTCGGCGGCTTCGGCGCTGCGATCTCGATCTACCTGGCCTTCGTTCCGCCCGCGCGCTATCGCCAGCTGATCGAGGACGGGGCGCCCGCCGTCGAAGGCGCCTGAGCCGACCGAGGCTCGGCGCGCACGAGAGGGCGCCGGAAGTCCCCGCGGGTGCTTGACGACCCTCCGCTGGGCACCATCCTTCGCTAGGCCACCCTCGCCCGCGAACCGGTGAGGGGCCGTCGACCTCTATCCCACGGAGACCCACCCCCGAGATGAAGCGAGTCCTTCTCTTCCTGGCGACCAATGCCGCGATCCTGGTCGTCCTGGCCATCGTGCTCAACCTGCTCGGTGTCGACCGCGTGCTCGACGAGCAGGGAGTGAACCTCGACTACCGGGCGCTGCTGGTCTTCGCCGCGGTCTTCGGCATGGGCGGCTCCTTCATCTCGCTTTGGATCTCGAAGTGGATGGCCAAGCGCACCACGGGCGCCGTCGTCATCACCGAGCCGAAGACCCAGACCGAACGCTGGCTGGTCGAGACCGTTTCCAACCAGGCAAAGGCGGCGGGAATCGGCATGCCCGAGGTGGCGATCTTCCCGAGCGAGCAGCCGAACGCATTCGCGACGGGCGCGCGCAAGGACGCCGCCCTGGTCGCCGTCTCGACGGGCCTGCTCCAGAACATGCAGAAGAGCGAGGTCGAGGCCGTCCTGGGCCACGAGGTCAGCCACATCGCCAACGGCGACATGGTCACCCTCACCCTGATCCAGGGCGTGGTGAATACCTTCGTGATCTTCCTGTCGCGGGTGATCGGCCACACCGTCGACCGCGTCGTGTTCAAGACGGAACGCGGCTACGGCCCGGCCTACTTCCTCGTGACCATCGCGGCCCAGATCCTGCTCAGCATCCTCGCCAGCATCATCGTGGCCTGGTTCTCGCGCTATCGCGAGTACCGCGCGGACGCCGGCGGCGCGAACCTGGCCGGAACGGCCGCCATGATCGCAGCGCTGGAGCGCCTGAAGGGCGGCGACGGCGAGCCGCTGCCCGACGGCATGCAGGCCATGGGCATCAGCGGTGGCAAGAGCTTCGCAGCGCTCTTCGCCTCGCACCCGGACCTCGACGACCGCATCGCCGCGCTCAAGTCGCAGGGAGGCCTTGCTGCCTAGCAGCGGCGTTCGAACCCCGAGGCGCCGGGCCTTCGGGTCCGGCGTCTTGCTTTGGGGCGCAGGCTTGCTGGCCGGGCTCGCGGCCTGCGGCGGCGGGCCCTCGAGCCTCGAGGGGACGACGCTCGTGCCCCGCGGCGGCGAGTGGCGCGTCTCCCTCGACCCGGCCTCCGGCGAGCCCGCCAGCGGACGCTCGCCCGCCTTCGCGGACCCGGAGCTCGACGACACTTCCTGGTCCCCGCTGCGTGCGCCGCTGGGCTTCGACCAGGACGGCATGCGCTCGGAGCTCCCGATCGAGGCGTCCGGCGAGCCGGTGGTGGTGTTCCTGCGCCATCGCTTCGAGGTGCCCGAGCCCGGACGCTTCGACGGCCTCGTGCTCGAGCTGCGCGCCGACGACGGGGCACACGTGTTCCTGAACGGCCAGGAGGTGGCCCGCAGCAACCTTCCCGGGGGCGAGATCGACGCCGGCACCCTCGCCGAGCTGTCGGTGGCCGGCGCCGCCGAGGAGGCCTTCGTGCGCCTGGGCCTTCCCTTGGACCGTCTCCGCGAGGGCTCGAACCTCCTCGCGGTCTCCCTGCACAACACCCGCGCGGGAAGCGACCTCGTCTTCGACGCCGCCCTCGTCGCACAGGGTGAGGGCGATGCCCCCGAGCTGATCCGGGGCCCCTACCTGCAACAGGTGACGTCGACCTCCGCGCGGGTGCGCTTCGAGACCAGCCGTCCCGCCCTGGGCGTCGTTCGCTACGGCACGAGTGACGGGGCCCTGGACGCCGAAGTTCGCGGCAAGAAGCCCGCCCGCGCGCACGACCTCGCGCTGCGGGACCTGCTCTCCGGAACGACCCACGCCTACCGTGTCGAGCTCGGGGAAGAGGGCGTCGACGGTCGCTTCCGCACGGCCCCGCGGACGGGATCCCGGGCCCCCTTCCGCGTCTGGGTCACCGGCGATCTCGGGACGGGGAGCAAGCACGCGCGCGCCGTGCGCGACGGCTTCGCGCGCTTCACGGAGGACCGGCCCGCCCAGGTCTGGATCACCCTCGGCGACAACGCCTACCCGAGCGGCACGCCCATGGACTGGCAGGCGCGCTTCTTCGACGTCTACCCCGAGCCGCTGCGCTCGATTCCCTTCTTCCCGAGCATCGGCAACCACGACGCGAACGCCGTGTCGCCCCTGAGCGGTCGCCTCCACTACTTCGAGGCGCTCACGCTCCCGACGCGGGCCGAGGCCGGCGGCAGCCCCTCGGGCAGCGAGCACTTCTACTCCTTCGACTGGGGGAACGCGCACTTCATCGCGCTCGACTCCGACCAGAGCGACCGCCGCGCCGACGCCGCCATGGCCCGCTGGCTCCGGCTCGATCTCCTGCACACCCAGGCCGACTGGAAGATCGCCTACCTGCACCACGCCCCCTTCAGCCGCGGCACCCACCACGACGACCGCGAGAAACGGGCCCGGCAGATCCGCGAGAACTTCGTGCCGATCCTCGAGGAAGCCGGCGTCGATCTCGTGCTCTCGGGGCACAGCCACGCCTACGAGCGCTCGCACTGGCTCGCGGGGCCGCATCCCGAGGGTTGGCACTTCGATCCGGGCCGGGTGCTGTCGGAGGCGGACGCGTCGGGAGACCTTCCGGTACACCGCTCCGAGCCCGGGGTTCCGCGCGGCACCCTCTACGTGGTGGCCGGCTCGGCCGGGCAGATCGGGCGCGACAGCCCCCTCGACCATCCCTCCATGGCCTTCGCCACCGAGACCCACGGCTCCCTCGTGCTCGACGTCGAGGGCTGCAGCCTCGAGGGACGCTTCGTCGACGTGGAGGGCGCCGTGCTCGACGCCTTCCGTCTCGAGAAGCAGGACCGGCTCGGTACCTGCAAGGGGGGCGAGCCGGCCGCGCGAACGAGCCCGGGCGAGGGCTCCGCTAGGAGCTCCGGCGGCGCCCCATCCACAGCAGGCCACTGACGCCGCTGGCGAGCAGCGCCAGCGTGGCGGGCTCGTTCACCCCGAGCACCACGTTGTCGATGGCACCCGAGCCGCCGAGGTTGATCGCCACGCGATCGATCCCGGAGAGCCCGAGGGATGCCGCGGTGATCGGCGCGATCCGGTTCAGCGAGTTGTTGCCGAACACGGCGCCCTGATCGAAGGCGCCACCGGCCTCGAGCTCGCTCCAGCTCACGGTCACCTGGCTCGCGCCGGCGTCGTCGAAGAAGGTGAACGATCCGGGCTCCGAGGGTCCGCTGTCCTCGATGTCGATGAGGTCGATTCCGAAGGAGAGCACAGCCTCGGAGAGCACCAGCTCGAGCACGCCCGCCGCGCGTGATCCCTCGTCGTCGGGGAGGTCGCACACGTCGTCGCCGCAGCCGGTCGAGTTCTCCTGGAGGATCAGGAGGTTGCCCAGGGACTGGGTCAGGTCGGTGTTGCCGACGGCCCAGTTCGGGCCTTCGAGGTCCGGGTCGCGGGTGCCGGTGGCGAGGGAGTCGAACAGCACCGCCAGGTCCGGACCACCGCCGACGTTGCTCGCGATGATGTTGGCGATGGTCGGGCCGGGGAGCCCGGCAAAGTCCGTGTCCACGACCTGCCCGTTGGCAAGGGGCAGCTCGTCGAAGGTGATCACGGGGACGGCCCCGGCGGAAGCGCCGGTCAACAGCAGCAGGATCGACAGGAGGGGGAGGATTCGCATTGGGAGAGGCAGCTCCGACTCGGCGGGGAGGAACGACCCCGGCGCCAACCGCTCGGGTCCGTTCGGGAAGTGACCTCGAGCCCACCTCGGGTTGCGATCCGTCACCAAAAAACCCCGAATTTCTTCCCGTGGGGGCTCCCTGCGCGCCCAGCGGGCTTCCGCGCCTCTCCGGCGGCCTCAAGCAACCTCAGAAGACGATCTCCGCGTTGTCCGGCCGGGCTCGCGCCCGTCCAATGGCGTCATGGAGAGCCAGGTCGGAGCGGAGGAGCCGCGACTCGTCGGGAGCAGCCCGGGCATCCAGCGCGTGCGGGAACGCCTCGAGGCCCTGGCCCCCCTCGACCGCCCGGTGCTCCTGCGGGGCGAGCACGGCACCGGACTGCGTACGGCCGCGCGCCTGCTCTTCCGGCTCTCGAAGGCCGGGGGTTGCTTTGCCCGCGTCCGTCCGGACGGGCCGCGACCCGAGGCGCTTCCGCACGGCTCGCTGTTGCACGTCGAAGGCCTCGAGCACTTCGCCCCGGCCGAGCGCGCGCACTACGCGGCCGCTCTGACCCACGGCGCGTACGGGCCGACCCGGGCCCGGATCGTGGTCTCCATGCGGTCGGCAGTGGCCCTCACCCGAGCGCCGCGGTGCGCGCCGACCCAACCCCTGCTCGAGGTCGTCTTCCCGACCCTGCGCGAGCGTCCCGAGGACGTTCCGCGCATCGCGCGGCACCTCGTCGAGCGCTTCGGGCGTGAGCTCGGTCGCCCGGGCCTTCGCCTCTCCGATGCGGCGATGCGACGCCTGCGTGCGCAGGCCTGGCCCGGCAACGTGGGTGAGCTCGCGGCCGTCATCGAGCGGCTCGTCGCGTTCACGCCTCGCGGGACCATCGAGCGGGACGAGGTGGACGCCGTCCTCTCGGAGCTGCGCTTCAGCGTGGACGGGCTGCGCGAGCGTGCGCGGGCGCGGGAGCGCGAGGAGCTGGTGGAGGCGCTCGGGCGTGCCGAGGGGAACGTCTCCCGCACGGCTTCGATCCTCGGGCGCAGCCGCGCCGCGGTCTATCGGCTGGTCGAGAAGCACGGCGTTCCGTTGCGCCGGGATCCCTAGCAGCCTCGCAGGACGCGGTGGGTCCCATGCGTTCCCCGAGCGAGCAGCCGGCCCCTTCCCTCGAGCGAGCCCTGGTCGGGCGCAGCGAGGCGGTTCGCGCCTTGCGTCGCGCCGTCCACCTCCTGGCGCCCAGCGCGGCCCACGTTCTCGTCCTGGGCGGGACGGGCACCGGCAAGACCCACCTGGCCCGGCTGCTCCACGCCCACTCTCCGCGCCGCCACGAGCCCTTCGTGCGCGTCGACTGCGCGGCGCTCCCGGCCACGCTGCTCGAGGCCGAGCTGTTCGGTCACGAGCCCGGCGCCTTCACCGGAGCACGCGGGCTGCGGCGTGGGCGCGCCGAACGCGCCGGGGCGGGAACGCTCTTCCTCGACGAGATCGGCGAGCTGCCCCTCGACCTCCAGGCCAAGCTGCTCTCGCTGATCGAGGAGCGCAGCTTCGAGCGGATCGGTGGCGAGCGGCTCCTCCCGCTGCGCGCGCGCATCGTCGCGGCGACCAACCTGGCACTCCCCGAGGCGATCGCGGGTGGCCGCTTCCGCTCCGACCTCTACTACCGGCTCGCCGTGGCGATGCTGCGCGTCCCTTCCCTCGACGAGCGTCGCGAGGACGTCATCCCGCTGGCCGAGCATCTCGCCCGTGATCTCGGTGCTCGTGATCCCGGCGCCGGTGAGGCAGGTCGCGACGTCGCGCTGCCGGCGGCGTTCCTGGCGCGCCTGCGCGAGCGCGACTGGCCCGGCAACGTCCGCGAGCTCGCCAACCACGTGGAGCGCTTCCTGCTCCTCGGAGACGTCGGGGAGCCGGAGGCGGCCCGCGGCGAACCGGTGTCCTCCTCGCCGTCGCACCTCGACGCGGGCCGCATCCGCCGGGCGCTGCAGGAGGCCGACGGAAACGTCGCGCGCGCAGCCCGGACCCTCTCGCTCCCCCGCACCACCCTGCGGCGGCACATCCAGCGGCTGGGGCTCGACGAGCGGTAGTTCGGCACGAGAGAACGCCTACGCTCAGGTGAGCATGTCGAGTCCTCCGATTCGCGCCGTCGTCTTCGATCTCTTCGACACCCTCGTCGATCTCGAGCTGCCGCGCTTCGCGCCCACGCCGCCGGGGCAGAAGCCCGTGCACGCGACGGCGCTGCGCATCCACGAGGTGCTGCTGGAGCACGTGGAGGTGCCCTTCGACACGTTCGCCGATGCCATGCGGGAGGTGGACCGGACCCACTGGAAGGAGCGCACGGCCGAGGGCCTCGAGTTCCCCACCCGGGAGCGCTTCGGTCACCTGTGTCGCGCGCTCGGGATCGAGGTGGAGGGCCTGCCCGAGCGTCTCGCGACCACCCACATGGCGATGCTGAAGAGCCACGTGAGCGGCGTCCCCGGCCACGCCGAGGTGCTGGAGGAGCTGTCCCAGCGCGTGCCCCTGGCGCTCTGCTCGAACTTCACCCACTCGCCCACGGCCTTCGAGGTGCTCGCCGAGAACGGCCTGACGCCGCACATGAAGGGGCCCCTCGTCGTGTCCGAGGACGTGGGCATCCGCAAGCCGCGGCGCGAGATCTTCGAGGCGGTGCTGCGCGGGCTCGGGACGCGTCCCGAGGAGACGCTCCACGTGGGCGACAACATCGACGCGGACGTGGGCGGGGCCCACGCCCTCGGCATGCAGACGGCCTGGATCACCCGTCGCGTCGCCGATCCAGGAGAGGCCCGCGAGCGCTCCTCCGCGCCCGAGCCGAGTCACCGCATCCACTCCCTCCGCGAGCTGCTTCCGATCGTCGGGCCCTAGGCGGGCCTGGGTCGGGCGTCAGCCCGCCGCGCTTCGCCCGAAGCGCTCGGCCGCCCGGGCGCGGGCCTTGGCCGCCTCCACTTCCCGGTTGCGCGCCGGCGCGTGGGTGACCAGCGCCTGGAGGAGCTCCTCGGCGACGGCTGCCGTGCGCTCGACCGCGAGATCGAAGGCCTCCTGGTTCGCCTTGGAGGGCTTGTTGAACCCCGAGAGCTTGCGCACGAACTGAAGCGACGCGGCGTGGATCTCGTCGTGGCTCGCCGGGGGCTCGAAGTTGAAGAGGGTCTTGATGTTCCGGCACATGGGGGACCTCGCTATCGGGCGATCCGTGGGAACGCCCTGGTCACGTCTCGCAGCAGGTACTTGACCGCGGGGTAGAGCTCCTGGGCGGTGTCTCCGGTGCGCACGACCACCAGGTCGCGCGACGGGTCGATCACGATGAACTGGCCCTGGAACCCGTTGGCGGAGAAGATCCCGCTCCCGTCCTGGGCGAGCCACCACTGGGCGCCGTACTGATCGACCGACGCCGGCGTCCGGGTGCGCGCGTGATCGGCCCAGCCCTCGGGCAGGATGGGCTTGCCGTCCCAAACCCCGCCGCGCAGGTAGAGCAGGCCGAAGCGCGCGAAGTCGCGCGCGCTGGCCCACACGTAGGACGAGCCGATGAAGGTCCCGGCAGCGTCGAAGCGCGGGCTCGCCGTACGCATCCCGATCGGCTCGAAGAGCTCCCTTTGCATGAAGTCGCGCAGGCCCGCCTCACCCTGCCCGAGGCTCTGCCCGATCACGTACGCGAGCAGGCAGGAGGTGCCGCTCGAGTAGTTCCAGAAGGTCCCGGGCTCGTGCTTTGCCGGGCGCGCGGCGGCGTACGCGGCCACGTCGTCCTTGCCCTGCTGGAAGAGCATCTCGATCACGTTGGAGCGCTGCCCGGGCACGTACTCCTCGAGGAAGTCGAGGCCGTCCACCATGCGCATCAGGTGCTCGGTGGTGATCGCGCCGCGCGGGTCTCCGGGCGCGCGCCACGCGGGGATCGGGGCCGGCTCGTCCGGGTCGAGCAGACCGTCGCGGACCAGGAGCCCGGCGAGCGCGTGGGTGATGCTCTTCGCCATCGACCACGAGACCTGGGGCGTGTCGGGGCCGTAGGGCGTGCCGTCGTGATCCCCGGCGTAGGCCTCGGCGACCAGTCGACCCCGATGGATGCACAGGAGCGAGCGGCTCGGGCCCGTGCGCTCGAGATCGGGCTCGAGGATGAGCTTGCGGCAGGCGTCCTCGAGGGCGGCCGCGTCGACGTCGTCGTCGAGCGGGCTCTCGGGCCACTCCTGGGTGGGCCAGGGGACGTCCGGCTCCTGGGGCGGCAGGGGGGGCATCGGGTGCGGGGGGAGCGCGGGCGCGTCCTCGGGCATGTCGGGCATGGGGTCTCCTGTCGGATCTACCGGAGCGTGGTCCACCGGAGCGTGGCTCGCCGGCATGTTACGCCCGCGCGAGAGGTTCAGCGCAGGCCGCGCGGGTCCGCGAGGAAGGCGGTGCGCCATGCCTCGAGCCGGCGGCCGAGCTCGCGCACGACCTCCGGGTGGCGATCGGCCACGTTGTAGGCCTCTTCCGGGTCGAGGCGGAGGTCGTAGAGCAGGGGCCAGGTGCCGAGCGTCGGGACCGACTCGGCGGAACCGGGCGGCTGGTAGTTGCGCCCCATGAGGAGCCTTCCGCCGAGCGTGTCCGGCTTGTCGAGGGGCGCGGGCCAGACGTAGTGGCTGATCCGCTCGATGTACTTCCAGCGGCCGGCTCGCATCGCCTCCACGTCGTAGTCGTGGAAGAAGAAGAGCTCGCGCTCTTTGCCGCGGTCCGACTCGCCACTCAGGACCGGCCAGAGGTCGACGCCGTCGATGACGCGATCGGCGGGAAGCGGGAGACCCGCCAGGCCGAGGAAGGTCGGGAGCAGGTCGATGTTCATGGCCGGAGCGTCGACGACGACGCCCGCCGGCACGCGGCCGGGCCACCACGCGACGAAGGGCACACGGAACCCGCCCTCGTAGCTCTGGCCCTTCCGCCCACGCAATCCGCCCGGGCTGCCCTCGAACCACGGCCCGTTGTCGCTGGTGACGACGACCAGGGTGTCCTCGCTCTTTCCGGTGCGCTCGAGCGCGGCGACGACCTGTCCGACGCTCCAGTCGAACTCGCTGACGGCGTCACCGTAGGGCCCTCCCGCCGACCGGCCCGCGAAGGCCTCGGAAGGGAAGAAGGGTTGATGGGGATCCTTGTGGGACAGGTAGAGGAAAAAGGGCTCCTCCCCCGCTTCCTCGATGAACGCCACCGCCTCTTCCGTGAACAGCGCCGTGTAGTGCGACTGGTCGAGCCCGATGTCGGCCAGCAGCTGGGTGTCATCGCGATAGAAGGCCACGGGCCAGTCGTCGTTGGACATGTTGAATCCGACGAAGCGGTCGAAGCCGTGGTTCGAGGGGTGGTACTCGGGAAGCCCGGTGAAGTCTCCCAGGTGCCACTTCCCGATCGCCATGGTCCGGTAGCCGCCCGCCTGGAGGGCCTCGGCGAGCGTGATCTCGGAGGGTGGCAGCCCGGCGACGGCATTCCCGCCGCCGACGAGATCGACGGCGGCGAGCTTGGCGAAGGCCGTCCCTGCGCGGTAGGTGAGCTTGCGCATCAACGAGTCGTCGGCGGCCTGCAGGGCCGTCGTGACTCCGCTCCGCAACGGGTAGCGCCCCGTGAGCAGCCCGGCGCGCGAGGGCGAGCAGACGGGAGCACTCGCGTAGAAGTGATCGAAGCGCATGCCGTCCCCGGCGAGACGGTCGATGTGAGGCGTCTCGATTGCGCGGCTTCCCTGGACGCCGAGATCGCCCCAGCCGAGATCGTCCGCGAGGACGATGATCAGGTTGGGAGCGTTCTCGCCCGGCTCTCGGGTCGCGACCTCGAGCCAGGCCGAGGCTCCGTCGGCCAACGGGTCCTCGTCGAATCCCGAGCGATCGATGCCGTGGTCGATCGGGGCGAGGGCGGCGGCCAGCAGCCAGACGAGGAGCAGGCAGAGCGCCGCGAGCACAGCCATCGCGCCCCTCACGGCTGCTCCTCTCTCGGCGGCAGGACGTCGTGAATCGTCTCCTGCCTCTTCGGGTTCGCGCGGCACCGGACCGCGGAGGGCCCGAGAGCGTGCCGAGAATGAGCCACAAACCAGTCTGGCTCGCCACAAACGACATGGGAGCAAAGGCATGATCCGCGCTGCGTACGCGACCTCGCGACCCCGACGCCACCGGATGGCTCGACGGTGGACGGGCCTCCTCGTCGGGCTGCTCGCCCTGTCCCAGCTGGCGACGGATTGCTCGGAGCCGGAGTCCCAGCCCGCTGGGAGCACTCCGCCGCCGGCAGTCGCCGTCGCGGGCGCCGCGGTCGCTCCCCCGCCCTGGCAGCGGACCGAGATCCGCTCGACCTGTACCGCCTACGACGGCCTGCGCCGGCCCTACTTCGGTGAGCAGCACATCCACACGGCGTTCTCGTTCGACGCCTTCACGCGGGGCCTTCAGAGCAGCGGCCCCCGCGCGGCGTACGACTACGCCCTCGGCCGGCCCATCAACGTCCCCGACTCCGCCGGCGGCGAGAGCCGCGTCGCAGCCATCGACCGACCCCTCGACTGGCTCATGGTGGCCGACCACGTCGAGTTCATGGGCGAGAACCGGGAGTGCATCACGCCGGGCAGCGGCGCATTCGACGACATCATCTGTCTGGTCGCCCGCGATCCGCTCTTCAACAGCCAGCCGGTCTGGGTGGGGAGCGTCGCGGACTTCTCCACGACGCCGGCCTCGGTACAGCGTCCGCAGATCTGCAGCCTGCCGGGCGTCGATTGCGACGCCTCGCTGAACGCGGTGTGGCAGGAGACCCAGGCTGCGGCGGAGGAGGCGTACGACCGCACCGGCGCCTGCTCGTTCACCTCCTTCGTCGGCTACGAGCACACCTCGGACATCGCGCAGCCGCTCGTCGTCGACTTCCCCTTCCGCGCGTCGGTCCACCGCAACCTGATGTTCCGCAACGAGAACGTCCCGGCCCGGCCCGAGAGCGCCATCGACATGGCCATCGACCTCCAGGCGGCCGGGGCCATCGACCCGCCCGGTGACGCCGTCCAGACCGTCGACGGCATCAACGAGCGGCTCTGGGACTTCATGGACAGCTGCAACGCAGCCGGCAACGGCTGCGAAGTCATAGCGATTCCCCACAACGCGAACCTCTCCTCGGACCTGCTCTGGACCGATCCGCCGAGCGCCGCGGCCGCGGAGAGACGGGCCCGACACGAGCCCGTCTTCGAGGTGATGCAGCAAAAGGGCGCCTCGGAGTGCCGCTTCGATCGGCAGGCGGGAGCGGGCGTCAACACCGCCGACGAGCTCTGCAGCTTCGAGCAACAGACCGGGCGCTCCACGAACTTCCGTGGCAAGGAGGCGCCCGTCGACGAGTACCCGTTCCGCCGCGACTACGCGCGGATCGCGCTCCGGGACGGCCTCGTCTTCGAGGAGCTGCTCGGCGTGAACCCCTTCGAGTTCGGCCTGGTGGGGAGCACCGACAACCACATCGCGGCTGCGGGCGGTACGACCGAGGACGAGAATTGGACCGGCATGCGCGGCACGGAGGACGCCGACCCGCTCGATCGCATCGCCAATGGCAACACGTTCGAGCGGAGCCCGGGCGGGCTCGCCGTGGCCTGGGCCGAAGAGAACTCCCGCGACGCCATCTTCATGGCGTTCCGGCGGCGTGAGGTCTACGCGACCAGCGGCCACCGCCCGACCCTGCGCTTCTTCGGCGGTGACCTCGACCCGGATCTCTGCGGACGCGCCGATCTCGTCGAGACCGCCTACCGACAGGGTCTTCCCATGGGCGGTGTGATCGGAGCCGCCCGCGGCGCAGAGAGCCCGCGCTTCCTGGTCCACGCCATGAAGGACGCCGGTGGTGCACGCATCGCCCCGACGGATCTCCAGCGCATCCAGATCGTCAAGGGGTGGGCCGATGCCTCCGGCCAGACCCACGAGCGGGTCTTCGACGTCGCCGGTGACCCGAGCAACGGAGCGAGCGTCGACCCCTTGACCTGTGCACCGACGGGGACGGGTTTCGCAGACCTGTGCGCCGTCTGGGAGGACCCGGACTTCGATCCGTCCCAGCGCGCCTTCTACTACGCGCGCGTGCTCGACAACCCCACCTGCCGCTGGAGCACGCTCCTGTGTCAGAGCCAGGGCGTGAATCCATTCGCTGCGGACTGCGACGCCCAGGCCGCCGCGATCGGGCCCGAGCTTCTCAACTGCTGCATCCAGGAGGCGGACGAGCCCTTCTTCTCGCCCATCGTCCAGGAGCGCGCCTGGTCCTCTCCGATCTGGTACAAGCCCGACGCCATCGGCGCCGTGTCGGGCAAGCTGGTGACCGACCCGGGGTCCGAGCAGCTCATCCTGTCGGTCGGCTTGCGGACGCTGCCCGCCGGCTTCGACCCGGCGCAGGACGAGATCCGGATTCGCGTCTCGGACGACGACGACATCTACTCGGTCACGCTGCCGGCGGGCACGCTCTCGGCAACCGCGCCCGGGCTCTTCCGCTTCGTCGACCCGACGGGTACGCAGCTCTCCGGTCTGCAGCTCGTCTCCTTGTCCGTCGGGGCCGACGAGGCGCGGATGCGCGTCCATGCAGCGGGCATGGACCTCTCGAGCGCGGATCTGAGCGACCAGTTCGTGGAGGTGGAGCTCCGCCTCGGCGGAGTGCTGCGTTCCCAGAGCCAGCTCTGGTCGCGCGATGGATCGCGGCTGCGCAAGCCGTGAGAGGGTCATGACGGAACGCACGAGACGCCTGCTCGCTTCTCCTCTCCTCCACTTCGCTCTGCTCGGTGGGGTGCTGTTCCTCGCCGTGCCCGATCCCCGGCCCGTCCTCTGCCTCGATGGAGCGCCGTCGGAGCGCGAGATCGAGGACGCCATCCTCTTCCAGGAGGCTCGCGCGGCGGGGCTCCTGGAAGGGCCCGTCGTCGAGAATCGTCTGGCACGCGTGGGGGCCTTCGTCAGCCAGCATCCCGAGGAGGCGCCGGCGGAGGCCGCGCATCGGGCGCGGGCGCTCGGCCTGGACGAGAGTGACGTCGTGGTGCGCCGCTACGTCAGTGAGCTCATGCGTCTCGACATCGCGCGAGAGGCCGATCATCCCCCTCCGAGTGAGCAGGAGCTGGAAGCCCACCTGCGTGAGAACGCTGCACGCTTCGAGAGGGCGGCGAGCGTGCGCGTCCGGCACGTGTTCGTGAGCTCGCGGAACGGGGAGGCGACCCAGGCGTTGGCTCGAGCGCTTCGCGAACGTCTCGCGGGACGCGGCCCCGATGCCGGGAGCGGATTGGGCGATCCGTTCCCGCTCGGCCAATGGATCGAAGGGTCCTCCCTGGAGCTCGATCGCCGGTTCGGTCCCGGGTTCGGCGATGCGATCGACGGTCTGCCGACGGGCGCGTGGCAGGGGCCGTTCACCTCGACCTATGGGCTCCACTGGGTCTTCGTCGAGGGACGCACCCCGGCGCGCGTGCCGAGCGTGAGCGAGATCCGCGGTCAGCTCGTCCATCATCTCATCCGCGAACGGAGGGCGGCGCATCTGCGCCGGCGCATCTCCGAGCTTCGCGAGCGCTACGACGTCCGGGTCGAGCGCCCGACCGCTGCCGAGCCTCCCCTCGGCGACTCCCGAGGAGCCTGATCATGCGGCTGCCGTTCCTCCTCATCCTCGCCCTGCTCGCCGGCGCGCCCGCCGGTGGCGCCACCATCGACTTCGCGGGGAGCGTCCTCGATGGAAGCACGGTGTCCGACCTGCTCGGCGGGCCCGGCGCCCTCTCGCTCGAGATCGACCTCTCGTCGCCGGGGAGGATCGCGCTCGCGGTCGACCTCGAAGCCCAGGGCCCCGTCGCGCTCCAGGCCCTCGTCTTCAACTTCCTGCCCTTCGATCTGGCCGAGGTCTCGCTCTCCCTCTCGGGGGGCGCCTCGTTCGCGCTCCTTGGCGACGCATCGCGCGGTACCGGAGAGCCGCTCCCGGTGACGGGAGCCGGGAGCGGAGCCAGCGTTCGCTTCGATCCGCCGGAGGCGGCCCTCTTCTCCATCGGCGACCCGCTCGCGACCGGAGCCGTCGACTGGCTGATCGACGTCTCCGCCGTCACCTCCGGTGGATTCGGGCTCGAGATCAGCGTCCCGGAGCCGGG
>JAAUYD010063273.1_pt1 | contig 30102 bp, 29 predicted proteins | sample 7278101 | NCBI WGS metagenome assembly JAAUYD01 (sample SAMN14350128, study PRJNA611818) | marine sediment metagenome | isolation source: surface marine sediment (0.6m) | place: French Polynesia: Moorea | collected 2018-08
AAGGCCCTCCTCCGCCAGGACCCCGACGTCATCCTCGTCGGCGAGGTCCGCGACGCCGACACCGCCCGCATCGCGGTGCAGTCGGCGCTCACGGGCCACATGGTCCTCTCGTCCCTCCACGGCAACGACTCGGTGGCCGCCGTCCACCGACTCCTCGACATGGGCATCGAGGCCTTCCTCGTCGCCTCCGCGGTCGTCGCCGTGGTCTCGCAGCGCCTCGTGCGCCGGATCTGCGACAACTGCAAGGAAGAGTACGAGCCCACCGCCGACGAGATCGCCGTGTTCCGCCAGCACAGCGGTGGCTCCGACAAGGTGCACTTCTTCCGCGGGCGCGGCTGCAGCTACTGCTCGAACACCGGCTACCACGGCCGGATCGGTGTCTACGAGCTGCTGAAGATCACGCCGGAACTCCGCCGTCTCATCGTCGGCTGGGCCACCACCGAAGAACTCCGTCGTCTGGCGGTCGCCCAGGGCATGCGCACCATGCTCCGCGAGGCGATGCAGCTCGTCGAAGACGACGTCACGACCATCCACGAAGTCGTCAAGACTCTGTTCGCCTCCTGACCCCCGGAGCACCTCATGCCCAAGTTCGCATATTCCGCCATCGACGCCACCGGCGCAGAGATCGAAGGCACCACGAAGGCCGACACCATCGGCACCGCTCGGACCATCCTCGTCGAACAGAACCTGTTCCCGATCAAGATCGAAGAGTCGCGCGGCATGCTCGACTTCGAGCTGACGAAGGAGAAGGTCAAGAAGAAGAACTTGATGAACTTCACCCGCCAGCTGGCGGTGTTCGTCAAGGCCGGCATCCCCATCACCGATGCGCTCACCACCATCGGCGACGAGTCGACCGACGTGGCGCTGCGGCGTGCGGTCGGCGACATGGTCGACGACCTGCGCAACGGCGGGCTGTTCTCGGCAGCCGCCGCGCAGCACCCCACCGTGTTCCCGAACTACTACATCGGCATCCTCCAGGCGGCCGAGCTGACCGGCCGGCTCGACGAGTCGCTCGAGTCGCTCGCCGACTACATCTCCCGCGAGATGGAGACCCGCTCGAAGGTCGTCGGCGCGCTCGCGTATCCGGGCGTCGTCATGATCATGGCGCTCTTCACCGTCATGGTCCTGGCCGGCTACGTGCTGCCCCAGTTCAAGCCGCTGTTCGAAGAGCTCGACGCCGAGCTGCCGCTGCCGACGCGGATCATGCTCTTCTTCGCCCGGTTCTTCACCGACCTCTGGTACATCACCGCGATCGGCTTCCTCCTGTTCGCCGCGACGGTCGCCTTCCTCGCGATGCATCCGACCGGCAAGGAGATCTGGCAACGAACATCGCTCAAGATCCCGATCATCGGCGGGATCATCGAGTACTCGATCCTCGAGCGCTTCTGCTCGGTGCTCAGCACGATGCTGCAGGCCGGCGTCGCCGTGCCGCCGGCGATGGAGACCACGACCGAGGCGGTGTCCAACATCGTCTACCGCGAGCAGCTCGAGATCGCCCGCCAGCAGATGCTCGAGGGCTCGGGCTTCACCCAGCCGCTCATCGAGACCGAGCTCTTCCCCGGCGCCGCCCGGCAGATGTTCAAGGTGGGTGAAGAGACCGGAACGCTCGACGAGCAGCTCGAAGTGGCCGCCGAGTACTTCAACCGCGAGCTCGAGTACCGCATCAAGACCTTCACCACGCTGTTCGAGCCGATCATGATCCTCTTCGTCGGTGCCGTCGTCGGCTTCGTCGCCATCGCACTCGTGTCCGCCATGTACGGCGTGCTCAACGGAGTGCAGGAGGACGCGTGATCAGCCTTGCCACACGAGATCGACGAACCACTGGCCGGCGAACACGGCCATGACCGTGCCGGCCGCCAAGAACGGTCCGAACGGCAGCGCCGTCTTGCGGCCCGCGCTGCCGACGGCCATCGCCGCCAGACCGACCACGGCCCCGATCAAGAAGCCGTAGAACAGCCCGACCGGCACGATGCCCGGGTTGAGGTAGCCCAGATGCAGCCCGAGCAACGGCGCGAGGCGTACGTCGCCGTCGCCCATGCCGCCGCGGCTGACCACGTAGATCAGGCCCATGATCGCCAGCGCGATACCGGCGCCCAGCGCGGACTGCCAGATTCGCTCGGGCTCGTCGTTCACCAGCGCAGCGATCACGATGATGATGCTGCTGAGCGCGATCGCCGTGTACGTGATCTCCCTGGGCAGCCTGAATTCGTGGAGGTCGATCCACACGAGCGCCACCAGCGCTGCGCCGAGCACGCAGAACGCCGGCAGCACCGGGTCGGCGCCGAACTTCAGACCGAACAGAACGAACATGCCGGCCGTGGCCAGCTCGATGACGAGCGGCTCGGCGCCGATCGGCGTGCCGCAGTGGCGGCACTTGCCCCTGAGCACCACCCAGCTCGCGATCGGCACCAGATCGGCCGGCAGCAATCGATGACCGCACGAGCCGCATGCGCTCGGCGGCGTCATCACCGAACCGCCACGCGGCACGCGATCGACCACCACGGTCAGGAACGAGCCGATCACCACACCCATCACGGCGCAGGCAACCAGGACCAGTGTCGTCTCCATCTCGTCAGCACGCTAGGCCCGGTGGGCACTCGCGGAAGGGAAATCTGATGTCAGAGCCAGATCCGGTCCTCGTGACCCTCCTCCAGGCAACGGTCAACTCCGGTGCCTCCGACCTCCACCTCACGGTGGGACGCGCGCCGACGGCGCGCCGCGACGGCACGCTCGTCAGCTTCGAGAACGTGAAGGTCCTCGACGGCGACGACACCACCCGCATGGTGATGTCGCTGCTCGACGACGAGCAGGTCGACGAACTGGGCAAGATGAAGCAGGTCGACTTCTCGTTCGGCATCCCCGGTTTGGGCCGGTTCCGTGCGAACGCCTTCCACCAGCGCAACTCGCTGGCGCTCGCACTGCGCGTCGTGCCGTTCCGTGTGCGCTCGCTCGAAGAGCTGGGTGCGCCCCGCTCGGCGACCGCGCTGCTGAACAAGCCGTACGGCCTGGTGCTCGCCGTGGGCCCCACCGGCTCGGGCAAGTCGACGACGCTGGCTGCCATGATCGACCGCATCAACGAGACCAAGCCGGTCCACATCCTCACCATCGAGGACCCGGTCGAGTACCTGCACCACCACAAGGTGGCCATGGTCAACCAGCGCGAGGTCGGCACCGACGCCGTCTCGTTCGAACAGGGTCTGCGCAGCGCCCTGCGTGAGGACCCCGACGTCGTGCTGCTCGGCGAGATGCGCGACCTCGAGTCGATCCAGATCGCGCTGAGTCTCGCCGAGACCGGCCACCTCGTGTTCGCCACGCTGCACACCAACGATGCGTCCCAGGCCCTCGACCGCATGATCGACGTGTTCCCGTCCGACAAGCGCGACCAGATCCAGACGATGCTCGCCGGTGCGCTGCAGGGCGTGGTGTCACAGCGCCTCCTGCCGGCGATCAGCGGTGGTCGCGTCGCCGCCTACGAGGTCCTGATGGGCACCGAGGCCGTTCGCAACCTCGTTCGCGAGGGCAAGAGCCGCCAGCTGCGCAACGTGGTGGCGACGGGCGGTCCCGACGGCATGCAGACGATCGAGATGGACCTCGCCCGCCTCGTCACGTCCGGGCTCGTCACGATGGAGATGGCGCAGTCGATCTCGGCCTACCCCGCCGAGATCCAGGCGCAGGTCTCGACCCTCCGTGCGCAGGCACAGGCTCAGGCCACGGCCGCAGCCGGCCAGGTCGCCACGTCGGGCTCGGGCCAGAACATGGGCGACGAGACCGACGGCGACGGCACGTCCGAAGCCGCTGCGGCCGCCCAGCCGGCCGAGCCCGCGCCCGCCGGCTGACGATGGCGCCCCGGAACCAGAATCCCTTCAAGGCGATCGGCGGTGTCACGCCGTGCCCTGGAGGGTGGTTGGTGCTGCCCGGCCGCCTGGCCGGCGTCACCGTGGTTGCCGAGGAGGCCTTCGTGCTCAAGACGCTGATGGAGGTGTTGGACTACCGCCCGAAGTTCGACTTCGCGGCGGTCAACATCCCGTTCGGCTACCCCGAGTACCCCGGGCAGCAGTACCGGCGCTGCGATCGCGAAGCCCGTCAGATGATCGGGTGGCCGCGGATGGTCAGCGTCCGGCCGGTCCCCTCGCGCGCCGCGCTGTTCGCGAAGTCGCGCAAGGAGGCGATCGGCATCGAGCCCTGGCTGACCAAGAACGACTTCCGCCACTTCCGCTGGATGCGCGAGGCGGCCACGGAGATCCAGCCGTTCCACAGCCGGTCGTTCTACAGCGCCTCGTCGGCGCTCTCGTTCCAGCACATGAACGGCGACGAACCCCTCCACACGTCGCCGTACCACGAGGAGGGGCAGCTCGAACGCCTCGATCTGATCCGGTCGAAGCTGCCCGGTGTCGACGACGTGATCACCCGCGTGCCGCCCGACGGCGCCGGTCAGGTGCACATGTACGACGCCGCCGCGATGCTGTGGACCGCCCGCCGGGCCTCGGGCCGGGCGATCAGCCGGGTGCCGATGGATCCCGAATGGGACGAGGCCGGCATCCGCGTCGAAATCGTCCGCTGACCGCGGCGTCGTCCGCTGACCGCGGAGTTGCGCGCTGGCAGCGCATCCGTGCGCCGAATCGCGTGGCCGTCCGCAAGTTCGTGGCTACGCGCGCGGGACGGCGGTCTCGATCGGCCCACCGTGTCCGTGGGCCCGCCCATGGCCAGTTCCCGAGCAGGGTGACCGGCCGGCGTCGGCTCAGCTCAGGGCGAGGCCGACGACCGGTTCGTGCGACGAGGCGGCAGTCACCGTGTCGAGCAGCGCGACCATCGTGTCGGCGAGCTCGCGCTGGCGGTCGAAGCAGTGGTCGACGAGCTGCGTGAGCTGCCCGACCTGGCCCTCGACGCCGGCGATGCGTTCGGCGCTCGCCTCGAACGACGCACCGGGTGCCGAACCCGGCACATGATGGGTCGCACCGCGGACCTGTTCGATGAGCTCGATCAGCGTGTCGCGGGTGCGGTCGAGGTCGGCGCGGGCCTCGTTGCGGGCCAATTCCGCTTGATCGCGAGCAATTTCTGCATGCGCCGCGATCGTTGTGAACTGCGAGTGAAGTCGGTCCTGCAGCGTGGCGACCAGGCCGCGGAGCTCGTCGAGGTCGGCGCGCATCTGCGCGGCCTCCTCGTCTCCGAAGATGTGGTGTTGTCCCAGCTCAGTGGCGGTTTTCCGGCGTCTTGCCATGATCGACTCCTGCAACTCTTCGCGGCGGTTCGAACGCGTTCCGTCGATATCCTCCTGGGTCATCGGCGTGTGTGCCGCCTGACTTGAGCTGGAGGTGCCGCTCGTAAAATTCGTGGAGTTCCTCTAAAGTGGACGCGCCAACGGGCCGATGTTCTGTATGCGCCACCGGGAGCCCGTCTCACGGTGCGAAACACAACACAGTGAGAATCGGCTGCCCAATCTGGGCGGAAGGAAAAGGAATCATCATCATGAAGAAGACTGACGAGGGTTTCACCCTCATCGAGCTCCTCATCGTCATCGTCATCCTCGGCATCCTGGCCACCGTCGTGGTGTTCTCGGTCCGTGGCATCACCGACGACGGGCAGGACAACGCCTGCCAGACCGACGAGCGCACCCTGTCGGTTGCGGTCGAGGCCTACTTCGCCAAGTACGGCAGCGCCGGCGGTGTGGACGAGCAGTCCATCGTCGACGCGGGTCTCATGCGTGACCTGTCGGCCAACTACGACATCTCGGGCACGACCGGCGACACGCTGGTCGGCACCGGCGAGTGCGCCTGATACACACCTAACTACTGCACAAGGCCCCGCGACCGATCGGTTGCGGGGCCTTGTCGCGCTTAGCTTCTGGCCATGACCTCCGCCGTGACGACGCCACATCCGGGTGGCGCGCTCGATCGTGCCTGGCGAGCGTCGTCCGCGGTCGACCGAGCGGTCGTCGCGTGGGTGTTCGGTTCGCTCGCTTGGTTCGTGCCGGTCTTCCGGTTCGACTGGTGGACGCCACGTCTCGCGCTGCTCGTCGGCGCCCTGCCCGTCGGTCTGTGGGCGGCGTGGCGCCTGATTCGAACGCGGGATCGGGCGACGATCGCGGCCGCCGCGTTCGCCGCATGGCTCGTGATCGGCGCCGCCTTGTCCAGCTCGCCGTGGCTGTCGCTCAAGGGTGCGACCGGCCGCGACTACTCCGCGCTGACCTTGATCGGGGCGTTGTCGATGTGGGCGATTGGCCGGATGCTCCCCAAGAGCGCGACGAAGGTCATCGGGCCAACGGTCATCGGAGCACTCGGTCTGAGCGTGATCGTCGGCACGTACCAGGTGCTGGTCGGCATCGCGACCGGCCTCTACGCCAGCTCGCCGAGCCGGGCGAGCGGCTTGCTGGTCAATCCCGTCTACTTCGGGTCGATGGCCGCCGGCGCGGCGGCCTACGCCGCAGCTGCGCATGTCGCCGAGGGGCGCCGCTGGACGCTGCTCGCACTTGCGGCGGCTGCGTACGGCGTCATGTTGTCGGGCTCTCGGGTGGCGCTGTTCACGACGCTGGTGATCGTCGCCGTCGTCTGTCTGGCGACGCGCACGATGCGAAGTGTCTGGAGCGCCGCCGCGACCGTGTGCGGCCTGGGGCTCGGCTACGTCGTCTCACAGATCGGCGACGGCCGGAGCTCGGTCGACCGATTCGGGGTGGGCACCGAGGGACGCCTCGACGTGTGGCGCTATGGGATCGAGGGCGTCTTCGACCGACCGCTCACCGGCACGGGGATCGGGTTCTTCCGCGAGGGCGTGCAGGAGGCCTTCACGATCGAGTTCGTCCGAGACGAGACCGCGTTGGGCCGACAGTCCTGGGCGGACCCGCACAACCTCGTCATCCTCATCCTCGTCTCGACCGGCATCGTCGGGCTCGCGCTCTTCCTCGCGTTCGCGTTCTTGTCCATCGGCAGCAGCCGGGGCCCGCTCCTTGCGCTGTTCCTCGGGATCGCGGCCAGTTGGCTGCTCCAGCCGACTCCGATCCTGACCGCGCCCACCGCCTTGCTCGTTCTCGGTGCGGCTGCCCCACGTCTCGCAGGCGACGCACCGCAACACGACTCGCCTCCGGTGCGAAGACGGTGGCCCCTCTACGCGGGTCTCGTGCTCGTCGCCTATGTCGGCGTCGCCGACCTCTCGTTTCGCTGGGCACTCCGCGCCGATGACGAGGCCGGCGTGGAGACATCGCGGCAGTTGTTCGTGGGAGACCCCGCCGTCGAAGCCATCGTGGCGAGCTGGCACCTCGAGGCGAGCGACAGCGATCCCGATCGTCTGGCCGATGCGATCGATCATGCGCATCGAGCCGCAGAGTTGGAGAACTCGAGGCCGATTCGATGGGTCCAGGTCGCCCGGCTCCAGGTGCGCGCGATGGAGCTCCCCGAGGCTCGGGCCAATCTCGAACGCGCCGTCGAGCTGCAGCCGACCGAGCTCGCCGCATGGCTCGCGCTGGTCGATCTCGCCGCCATGATCGACGACGACGAGCTCTCCGCCGAGGCGTCCCGTCGATCGTGCGAGCTCCTACCTTCGTGTGCACCGTGACCTCTCCCAGCCGAGACCCGCGCGGTCGGGCACGTTTCGGGCCCGTGGCCCGGGCGAGGCCGACTCCATGACGGGCCCGTCGACGGACGGTACGGTCGCTGCCATGTCCGAGGTCGCGGTCGCCGAGCCGGACCGCGAGAAGGTCGCGCCCACCTCGTTCGCGGCGCGCCACGGTCTGAGCAGCTGGGACCTCACCGCGCTGGTCATCTGCCTCCTCTTGCTGGTGCTGTTCGCTCCCCCGCTGATGTTCGGCGGCTGGACGTTGCGGGCCGCCCTGCTGCTGATGGCGGCCCCGATCGGTCTCGCACTCCTGGTCGCGCGTTGTCGGCGTCGCGATCTGGCCGCGGGCCTCCTCGCAGCGTCGCTCGTCTGGACCGTGATCGTCGCGCTCTCGAGCGGCTCAATGCGGTCCGCGGTGCTCGGCAGCGCCGGCCGGGACCTCAGTGCGTGGACGATCGTCGCCTCGAGCGCGCTGTGGGCCGTGGGCCGACAGCTGTCCGATCGTGGGCGGATCGCGCTGGTGGAGGTGTACGTGTGGGGTGCCTCGGTCGTCGGCCTGGTCGGCGCCGTCCAGGTGCTCGCCGATGTGCGGACCGGGCCGCTCGCGCTCGACAGCGGCCGCCCGAGCGCGTTCCTGACCAATCCCGTCTACTTCGGAGCCGTGTGCGCGTCGGCGCTCATCGCAGCGACCGTTCGATGGTCGCCACGCAGTTGGCGAGTGCAGACCGTCCCCGTGGTCGTTCTGGGCGTCGGCGTGAGCCTGTCGGGGTCGCGGGTCGCGCTGGCCGCCGCCGGTGTCGCCCTCGTCGGTGTGTTGCTCGTGCATCGTTCCCGGGATCGACTCGCCGCCTCCGTCCTCGGCCTCGGGTCGATCGCGGCGGGGGTGCTGCTCGACCGTGCCGTCGGAGCCGGGCGCAACGCCGCCGATCGACTCGCAGAAGGTGCGGGCGGCGGCCGGCTGACGGCATGGGGCTACGGGCTGGAGGCGCTGGGCGATCGGCCGATCCGAGGGTACGGATTCGGCATGTTCCGGCCTGCCGTCCAACACCGGTTCTCAGTCGACTTCGTGCGGGAGCACGCCGCGAATGAGGCGTCGTCACCGTGGTTCGACGCCCACAACGTCGTCATCGGGGTGTTGGTTGCGGTGGGCCTGGTCGGGGCGGTGCTGTTTCTCGCGTGGGTGTCGGCGTGGCTCCCTCGGGTCTCCGGGCCGCTCGCCTGGGCGCTCGTCCCGATCGTGCTGCACTGGATGCTGCAGCCGGTCTCGGTCTACACGCTGCCGCTGGCGATGCTCATGTTCGGGGCGGCCGCCCCTGGCGACGACCGGATCGACCTCCACCTGCGACGCGGCGCCGTCGGGGTGCTCACCGCGGTCGGCGTCGTCCTCGGTCTCACGCTCTTCACCGCCGACGTGCTCCTCAAGCTCGCGGCTGACGACCGGAACAGTGACCGTGCCGAGGTGGCGGCTCTCCTGTACCTCCGCGACCCGATCGTCGACGACCTCGTCGCGCAGATCCACGCCCGCGACGCGAGACTGGCCACCCCCCGAACCGACGAGCTCGAATGGCGGCAGCGAGTGACCGAGGACGAACCCGACCGGCCGTTCTGGTGGTCGCTGCTCGCCCGCCGGCAGATCGATGCCGGACAGCTCGACGAAGCAGCGGTGTCGATCGAGCGGGCGCTGGAGCTGCAACCCAACAACGTCCAGACGTCGAGGGCCGACGCGGTGCTGGCGGTTCGCCTGGGCGACGAGGACCGCCTCACCGCGGCGCTCGAGCAGCTGTGTGCGCTCGGTCAGCCCGAGTGCGAGCTGACCGCGGACGAGCTGCTCAACCCCAGCGACGAGCCTCCCGAGGGGTCCTGACGTGGTGGCCTTCGTCACCGGATTGGGCCTCGCGCTGCTCCTCACGCCGGTGACCCGGTGGTGGCTCGTGCGGATCGAGCTGATCGACCATCCCAACCTGCGTTCGTCGCACTCGACGCCGGTCCCGCGCGGCGGCGGAGCGGCCGTGGCGATCGCCGCATTGGTCGCGCTCGCCGTCAGCGATCGGACGACGCCGTCGCTGGCGATCTCGGTCGGTGCGCTCGTCATGGGAGTGGTCGGCTTGATCGACGACCGGGTATCGCTGGGAACCACGCCTCGCCTGGTCGCCCAATTCGTCGTACCGATCAGCACGATGGTGTGGCTGTTGTCCGGTTCGGACCTGTCGAGTGAATGGCTGGCCGTTCTCGGTGTCGCCGGGATCGTGTGGTGCGCCGGGTACGTCAACGTGTTCAACTTCATGGACGGCATCAACGGCATCTCTGCCGCCCAGGCCACGGGCGCCGGCGTCACGTTGATGGCGCTCGCCGATCACTTCTCGATCGGGGTCGTCGTCGCTGCAGGGGCGGCCCTCGCCGGCGCCGCGCTCGGCTTCGCTGTGTTCAACCTTCGCGGCTCGATCTTCCTCGGCGACGTGGGTTCCTACTTCGCGGGCTTCTGGCTGGCTGCGACCGCGATCGTCGCGGTGGCGCGCGGTGTTCCGGTCGAGTCCGTGCTCGGTCCGTTCGCGCTCTACCTCGCCGACGCCGCGGTCACGCTGGTTCGCCGCTGGCGCCGCGGCGCACCGGTTCTCGAGGCGCATCGCGAGCACGCCTATCAGCGGCTCCATCAGCTCGGTTGGTCGCACGCGGCCATCTCCGGGATCGTGCTCGGTGTGATCGCGGTCTCGGGGTTGGCGTCCGTTGCTCTGGTGGACGCCGATCGCCCGGTCCGCCTGCTCGGCCTCGCTCTGTGCGTGGGCATGGCGGCGTCCTTCGTCACCCTTCCGGGTGCGCTCTCCCGGCGGCGGGCGTCGGTGTGACGATGTCGGCTGTGGACGGCGCCGCTGGGCGGCTGGCGGGCGTGCGACTGCTGTTCGTCGTCAACGTCGACTGGTTCTTCATCTCGCATCGGCTTCCGCTGCTGCGAGCCGCCCGGTCCGAGGGTGCCGAGGTCGCCGTCGCAACGGCCGACACGGGCCGCCTCCACGAGATCGAGGCCGAAGGGGTGACGGTGTACCCGCTGCGCATGTCGCGGGCCGGCCGCAGCCCGGTCGAGCAGGCCCGATCGGTGCTCGAGATCGCCCGCGCGATCCGCGGGTTCCGGCCTGACGTGGTTCACAACGTGACGATCAAGCCGGTCCTGATCGGCACGTTGGTCACCCGCCTGCTTCGCCGCCGCACCCGCATCATCAACGCCATATCGGGTTTCGGCTTCGTGATGGAAGGTGGCGCAGGCGGCGCGGCGCGACGAGTCGTACGGCTCTGCTATCGGCTGCTGTTCCGGTCCGCTCGGGTCACCGTCGTCGTCCAGAACGACGATGCCCGTCGGCTCCTCGTCGAGGAGCGCATCGCCCGGCACGACCGGATCGAGTTGATCGAGGGGTCGGGCGTCGACTGCGACGAGTTCGCCCCGGTCGATGGAGACGATCGGTCCGACACACCCGTCACGATCACCATGGCCGGTCGGATCCTCCGCGACAAGGGCGTGGTCGAATACTGCGAGGCCGTCGCTCGGCTCGCCGACGGCCGGGTCGAGGCGGTGCTCGCCGGCTCGCTGGATCCTGAGGGCAACCCGACCGCGCTGCGCCGCGACGAGCTGGATGCGCTCTGCGAACGCACCGGCGTCCGCTACCTCGGCGACGTCGACGACATGCCGTCCCTGCTCGGCTCGTCGGATGTGTTCGTGCTCCCGAGCCATCACGAGGGCCTACCCAAGGTGCTGATCGAGGCGGCGGCCTCCGGGCTGCCACTGGTTGCGACCGACATCGCCGGCTGCCGACCCGTGGTCCATCCGGACGTCAACGGCGAACTGGTGCCGGTTCGCGACGTCGAGTCGTTGGCTGCGGCCATCGAACGTCTGGCGGGTGACCCGCAGCGTCGTCGACGCTACGGTGTCGCGAGTCGTCGACTGGCCCTCGAACGCTTCTCGGTGTCCGGCGTCGTCGAACGATTCGTCGAGCTGTACGCAGGCTCTCGAGGAGTCGCGTGAGCGAGGGACGACCGCTGCTCGTGGTCGGCAGCGGCTGGCTGGGGCGTGCGATCGCTGCTGCACTGCCGACGGCCACGCATGTCGCGCAGCGCCAGTTCGACCCGGGCATCGTGCCCGTCGGCGCCGGCATCGTCGTCGCATCGGGTTGGAGCAGCCTGCCGGCCGAGGGCGCCGACGACCGCGTGCGCTCCGAACTCGACGACGTCGAGCGCCTCCTCGATGTCGCCCGGCGGCGAGGTGCGCGCGCGGTCGTCGTCGGGAGCTCCGACGTCTGCGGCCTCGCCGAGGTGATTGATGGCCGGACACCCGTCGACCCGATCACGGCGTACGGCGAGCTCAAGGTGCGGCGCGAACAGCTGGTGGTCGACGCAGCGGCATCGGGCGTCGACGCCGTGTCGGTGCGGCTCGCACCGACACATGGCCCGGGTAAGGCGCAGACCGCCCGGATGCTCTCGCTCGCACGCCGGCGCCTCGTGCCGCTCCCGCACGGCGGGCGCCACTCGGTGGGCTTCGTCGCGCTCGCTGACGCAGTCGGCGCGCTGTGCTCGCTGCTCACCGCCGAGTCGGAGCCGGTCGTGGCGGTCGGCGGCGGAAGGACGATCCTGCGCGAGCTGCTGGCGGCGTTGGCGCGGAGCTCGGGCGTGGGACCTCCACGCTGCGTCACGGTGCCCCTTCCCGATCGCCTCAGCAGGTCGCTGGCGCGATCGAGAGTGGCCCAACTCGCCTGGATCGGTCGCTTCTCGCTGCACCGTGTCGTCGAGATGGACGCTCCGATCACCCCGATGTCGACGACGGAGGCCGCTCGCTACCTCGTCGGCGCGGACGGGGTGACGCCGACGAGCTCGTAGACGGTGTCGGTTCGCTCGACCATCGTGGTCGTGCGGAACAGACGTCGGCACCGGGCGGATCCCTCGGCGGCCAGCGTCGTCCGCAGCGTCGCGTCGCCGGCGACTCGCACCATCGCCGCAGCCAGGGCTTCGGGGTCCTCCGAGCGGACGAGCGTTCCGGCCTCGCCGACGACTTCGCGGGTTCCTCCGACGTCGGTCGCGATGACCGCGCGCCCGGCCGCCATGGCCTCGGCGACGACGTTGGGGAATCCCTCGGTCCGTGATGGCGACACGTAGATGTCGATGGCGGCGTAGAACGCGGCCACGTCGTCGGTCGGGCCCGTCAGGCGAGGTCGTGAGTCGGCCGCGAGGTCGTCGATCAAGGCCTGGAGCTCGTGGTTGGCCGCAGTCATGCCGGGCCCGGCGAGCACGAGCTCGCCGCGGCCGCCCGCGTCGAGGAATCGGCGCCACGCTTCGACCACGACGTCGACGCCCTTGTCGGGGTTCCAGCGGGTGAGACACCCGAACACCGCCACGTTGTCGCGCGACTCGTCAGCACCGCCGGCGACCTGACCCGGCACTGCGAACAAGCCGTCGGGGACCGCGTTGTGCACGACGACCTCGATCGGATGCGCGAACCCCGCGCGGTTGTGCTCGCGCCGGGCCGCCTCGGAGCAGTAGATCAATGCGTGGGCGCCGTATCGAGCGAGGGTGCGCACCGTCGCGATGACCGAACGGGTGGCCAGCGACAGTCCCGACGACCGCGGGTTCGTGCGACGGATGGACCAGACGTGCTTGGCCCGACCGAACGGTCGGAGCGGGAGGGCGAGCAGGAACCCGTGGTACATCCAGGCGTGGGCGATGTCGGCCCGCCGGCTCCGCCAGTACGCAGTGAGGAATCGGCGAACTCCGCCCCGCGCGCTGATCACGCGGCAGTCGCCCGCCTCGAGCTCGTTCGACGAGCGGGGGTCGCTGGTCAGCGCGAGGACCTCGACGCGATGGCCGGCGGCCCGCTGGCCGCAGGCGAGGGTGACCAGTTGGTTCTCGGCACCGCCGGGTGCGAGGACCGGGATGATGTGGACGACGTGGGCCATGGTGGGCCGGTCAGGATCGACCGTCGTGGAGCCACGACTGGAACATCAGGATCGGCCAGATCTGGGCCTGGAGGTCGACCGTGCCCGACTGATGGGCGTCCCACCGTCGACGAACCTCGACGGCATCGAAGTACCCGTCCGCGCGCAGGACCGAGGCATCGAGCAGCTCGTCGCCCCAGGCCCGCAGTGGGCCCCGCAGCCAGCTGCCCATCGGCACGCCGAAGCCCTGCTTGGGCCGTTCGACGAGCGTGCGTGGGACGTGTCGGCACAGGACCTCGGTGAGGAGCCACTTGCCGACACCGTCTCGCACCCGCAGGCTCGGATCGAGCTGCCATGCGAACTCGAACAGGTCGGGATCGAGGAGCGGGACGCGTGTCTCGAGGCTGACGGCCATCGAGGCCCGGTCGACCTTCGTGAGGATGTCGCTCGGGAGGTAGTGGAGCGTGTCGTGCAGCATCCCGGTCTGCGTCGCGTCGAGGCCGGCGAGCGATGCGCGGCGACGTGACGGCACGCGCTGTGCACCCAGGACGACGTGAGCGGGATCGAGGTCGACGGTGACCAGCGCCTCGTAGCGGTTCCATGCGTCCGATGCGGCGAGCAGTCGTGAAAGCCGGTTGAGTCGATGCCCGGGTCGGCGCCTGAGTGGCTGCGGCAGCATCCTGCCGAGCCGAGTTGCGCCGAGCCGGTCGATCGCCCGGTCGGGCAGCGCGCCGGAGAGCGCCGCCAACCCGCGACGGACCGACGGGTGCATTCGCTGCATCCGCTGGAGGCGCTCGAAGTACCGATATCGCTCGTAGCCGCCGAACAGCTCGTCGCCGCCGTCACCGGACAGCGCGACCTTGACGTGCCGGGCGGCGAACTCGCTGACGATGAACGTCGGGATCTGGGACGAATCGGCGAAGGGTTCGTCGTAGATGCGCGACAGCCGCGGCACGACGGCCCTGGCCTCCGAGCCGCTGACCATCAGTTCGTGATGATCGGTCGCGAGGTGCTCGGCGATCTTCCGGGCGTGTGGCGATTCGTCGTAGCCCTCGTCGGGAAAGCCCACCGTGAACGTCGTCGGCGTGGGGCCGGCTGCGCTCATCATCGCGACGACGAGCGAGGAGTCGATGCCGCCCGAGAGAAACGCACCGAGCGGCACGTCGGACACGAGCCGGCTCCGGACCACCGATCGCAGGAGCGAATCGAGCTGGTCGGCCGCATCGTCGGGATCGTGGTACGCGGCGCGCTGCTCAGCCGCGACCTGTTCGGGGCGCCAGTACCGATGCTCGGTCGGGGCGTTGCCGTCGGCCCGGAACCGCAGGAGCGTTCCGGGCTCGAGCTTCGCGACATCGTCGTAGATCGTGCGTGGCGCACCGATCGCGTAGGTGGCCACGAGGTCGGCCACCGCCTCCGTCGAGATGGCCGAACCGAATCCGGGCGACTCGACGATCGGGCGCAACTCGGACGAGAACAGCAGCTCACCTGGCGATGTCGTGTAGTAGAGCGGCTTCTCGCCGAAACGGTCCCGGGCGAGCCACAGCTCGTTTCGCTCGCCGTCCCACACGGCGAACGCGAACATGCCGTTGAGTCGCGGTACCGCGTCCTCGACGCCCCACGCGGCGATGCACTCGACGAGCACCTCGGTGTCGGAGTGGCCCCGATACGGCGCGGCTCGAGGGCCGAGCTGCCGCCGCAGGTCGTCGGTGTTGTAGAGCTCGCCGTTGTAGACGATCGTCCATCGCCTGTCGTGGGAGCGCATGGGTTGCCGACCCGAGTCGGACAGGTCGACGATGGCCAGGCGACGATGACCGAGACCGACGATGGCGTCGTCGTGCACCCAGGCCTGATCGTCGTCCGGGCCGCGGTGTGCGATCAGTCGGTTCATCGCGAAAAGGCGGTGCTCGAGTTCGTCGCGACCGACTCGCCGACCGCGCGTGAGGATGCCATTGATGCCGCACACTGTGGATCGTTGCGCAGCGTACGGGGCCCGCGATCCGTCTCCACGGATCCGCTCGAGCTCGAGCCGTGGTGCCTACTGTGAGTTGGTGCGAGAAGCCAACTCTCCGGTCGGCTCGCTGCCGGCGCTCGGTCGGGCCTCACTCACGGTCGCGTCCGCCTCGGGCCTCGTTGGTGTCGCTGCCGTCTTGCGCGACGTGGTGATCGGTCGCCGCCTCGGACTCGGTGCCTCCCTCGACGGTTGGTCGCTCGCGCTCGCTGTGCTCGTCCTGGTGACGTCGACATTCGTGAGCGCAGTGAGCGCGGCGCTCGTGCCGGCCATGAGCCGCGCGGCCGGCGAGAGCGGGAGCCGAGACGGTTCGAGCCGCCGGCTGGCGTCCGAGGCCCTGGTCATCGCAGCCATCGCCTGCCTGGTCGTCGCCGCCGCGGCGTGGGTGACCGCACCGGCGCTCGCGGATCTCATGAGCGACGACGCCGACACACGGGTCGTCACGAGCGACACGCTGCGACGCCTCTCGGTGCTGGCGATCGGCTCGCTCCTGCTCCGAGGAACGTCGTCGGCACTGCTGCACGCGAGGCACCGATTCGCGCTCGTCGCACTCCTCCCGCTGCTGTCGGCGAGCCTCGTCGCCGGCTACGCAGCGGTGCGCACCGACGTTGCGCCCGTCGGTCTCGCGACAATTCACGGCCTCGGTGTCGCCGTGGAGGCACTCGTCCTGCTGCTCGCCGTCCGCGTCATGATCGGCCTGACCCGTCCGAGTCTGGGCGGCGTCGTCCGCACGTTCCGCGCGATGTCGCGCCCGTTCCTCCTGGCCGCGTTGGCGGCGCTGGTCTTCGGCATCAACCCCGTCGTCGACCTGTGGTTCGCCGGCTGGATCGACGAGGGCGAGGTGGGTCGTCTCGCGCTCGCGGCCCGCATCCCGCTCGCTGGTGGGGGTCTGGTTGCCGCCGCGATCGCGACGCCTGCGTTCCCCCGGTTCGCTGACGCCGCAGGCGACGTCGCATCCGATCGCTTCTCGGCAACGGTCCGTTCGGTGCTGCGTCCGACCTTCAAGATCGCGATCGGCCTCGCTCTCGGCATCGCGCTCGTGAGCCTGCCGCTCGCGATGGTCTTGTTCGCTGGCAGCGAGCTCGACGCGTCCGCAGCGCGCTCGGTCGGGCTCCTGCAGGTCACGTACTCGTTCACGATCGTCCCCTATGTCCTCGGAGCGGTCACGGCTCGTGCGCTGCACGCGCTCGACCAGCAGCAGCTCGTGCTGCGATTCGGGATCGCCGGGTGCGTCGCCAACATCGCGCTCGATGCCGTGCTCGCACCGCTCCTCGGTCTCCACGGCATCGCGGCGGCGACGGCGCTGGTCTACGCGGCCACGTTCTCGCTGATGTGGCGAAGCCTCCGCGATGGTGGCTCGGCCGCGCGTGCGCGCACGTAGGATCGCTGCGTGGACCCGACATGTGTGCTCTGTGACCGGCCGGGGCCGGCATCGATCGGCAAGCTGGCCGTCGACGTCGTGATCGATCAGCTCGAGCGTCAGACGGGGTCGTCGCTCCCGAGGTCGCGCGAGCGGTACGGCCACCTCGAGGTCTCGCTCCTCGACTGCTCGGAGTGTCATCTGCAGTTCTTCCACCCGCCCGTGGTCGGCGACGCGACGTTCTACGAGGAACTCGCCGAGGTCAGCGCGTATTACGAACCACTGCGGTGGGACCAGGACGTCGCGACCGACCTCGTGACGCCCGGCGCCGTCGTCATCGACGTCGGTTCGGGCAGCGGCAGCTTCGTCGAGACGGCCGCCGGTGCGGGGGCCCGAGCGATCGGTGTCGACTTCTCGGCGGGCGCTCGATCGATCGCCGGAGCCGACAACCCGACGTTCGTGCAGGCTCGACTCGAAGACCTCCGCGATCTCGACCTGCCCCGAGCCGACATCGTCACGGCGTTCCAGGTGCTCGAGCACGTCGAGGATCCCCGCGGTCTCGTCGGCTCGATGGCGGCCCTCGTCGTCGACGGCGGTCGTGTGGTGGTGTCGGTGCCCAACCGTGAGCGATTCGCCGTCGACCCGATGCAGGCCCTCGACTGTCCGCCCCATCATCAGACGCGGTGGGGCGAGTCGCAGCTCCGTCGGTTGGCGAGCGAGGTCGCCATGGTCGTCGAGTCGATCCACGTGCAGCGGGTCATCAACCCGGCGCGACTCGCGTTGCGAATGGTCCGCCGGGCCCGTACGACCAAGCCCGCCGACTGGAGCCTCCCTCCGGCGGCCGGCGCCCGGCCGCTCACCCGCATCGTGAACGGCACGAACCTGGTCGCGGTCTTCGGCACGTCACCGCAGACCGCCCGCTGATGCGGGTCCTCTTCGTCGCCAGCGCGCTCCGCCGTGGGGGCGCAGAGCGGCAGCTGGTCGTGCTGGCGTCCGAGCTGAGACGTCGTGGACACGATGTCCGGATTGCGTGCCTGCGCGGCCCCGGGCCGCTCGACGAGGTCGCGGGGTCGGCCGGGGTCGACGTCGTCCACGTCAGCGACGGGTCGCGGGCCGGCTGGGCCCGGGCTCGGGTGAGGCTGGTCCGGCTGATCAGGCGATGGCGACCCGATGTCGTCCACCCGTACCTGACGGCGCCGTGTGTGACGGTGACCCTCCTGCGACCACTCCTCGGCGGCGCGACGATTGTGTGGGGGATCCGCTCGTCAGAGGTTCGTGGAGCTCTGTACGGCCCCAAGGCGCGCCTGGTGCTGCGACTCGCGGTCCTGCTGAGCCGGTACGCCGATCACGTCATCCTCAACAGCGAATGCGGTCGCCGTTCACACCTCGAGGCCGGCTACCCGGCCGAGCGGATGACGGTGATCCCGAACGGCATCGACACCGATCGGTTCCGTCCCGACACGAGCATGCGCACCACGAGCAGGCAGCTCATGGGGGTCACCGACGAGCACTTCGTCGTGGGGATGGTCGGACGAGCCGATCCGGTGAAGGGCCACGACGTGTTCGTGCGTGCCGTGGCGATCGCGTGCGAGACGCTCGACGACGTCGCCGCACGAGTCGTGGGCGCCGTCGAGCCGGATCGCCGTGTCGCGCTCGAGGCAGCCGTTGCGGACTCGTCCGTGGCTGGACGCCTGCGCTTCGTCGAGCCGACCGATGCGCCCGAGATGTTCTACAACGGCTTCGACGTGCTCGTGTTCCCGTCGTTCGAGGGCGAAGGGTTCCCGAACGTCGTCGCGGAAGGCCTGGCGACGGGCCTGCGCGTGGTCGCGACCGACGTGGGCGACGTCGCTGCGATGATGGGCTCCCTGGGCGCCGTGGTCCCGGCGGGCGATGCCGACCGCCTCGCCCAGGCCGTCGTCGACGCGGCGCGCGATCCGCACGATCCGGCCGCTGCGCGGCGACGAGTGCTCGAGCACTACTCGATCGACCAGCTCGGTTCCCGTACCGAAGCCCTGCTGCTCACGTTCTGCACCCGCACCGGCGATCGGTGAGGTCGACCGCGTCAGCGGTCAGAGGATCTCCCCCTCGAAGTCGTGTCCCCGGAGCAGGTTCTTGGTGTCCAGCACCAGGGCGGCGTGCCGCGCGATCGTCGAGGGTTCGAAGTCGTCGTGGTCGACGAGCACGACGACCACGTCGGCGTCCGAGAGCTCCTGCTCGTTGAAGTCCACCAGCGGGAATTCGAGCGGCCCGACATTGACATCGGCGATGTACGGGTCGCAGAACCGGATCTCGGCGCCACTGCCCGCGAGGCGATCCGCAACGTGGACCGAGGGGCTCTCGCGCCAATCGCTCGTCCCCTTCTTGTAGGCGAGCCCGAGCAGGAGGACGCGACTCCCGTTGACCGCCTTGCGGTCTCGGTTGAGCAGGGCGGCGACCCGTTCGTGCACATAGTCAGGCATGTGTTCGTTGATGTCGTTGGCGAGCTCGACGAACCGGAACGTGTGCCCGAGGTGGTTCTTGACGCGCCAGGCCAGGTAGCTCGGATCGATGGGGAGGCAGTGGCCGCCGACGCCCGGGCCGGGCGTGAACTTCATGTACCCGAACGGCTTCGTGTCGGCAGCCTCTATCGCGCGCCACACGTCGACATCGAGATCGCGAGCGAACATCGCCAGTTCGTTGACGAGGGCGATGTTGACATGGCGGAACGTGTTCTCGAGCAGCTTGACGAGCTCGGCCTCGGCACACGACCCGACGGGGACGGTGCTGTCGACGAGTGCGGAGAAGAACGCGTCGACTGCGGCGAGCGACGCCTCGCCGGCACCGCTGACGACCTTGGGCGTGTTGACCAACCCGAACGTGGCGTTGCCCGGGTCGATCCGCTCGGGCGAGTAGCCGAGTCCGAACTGCCCGACGGCGAGGCCTGAGCCGTTCTCCAGGATCGGACCGAGCAGCTCGGTCGTCGTGCCGGGATAGGTCGTGCTCTCCAGGATCACACAGGCGTCCGGACGCAGATGACGAGCGAGGTCGCCGCCGGCCTGCTCGATGTAGGAGAGATCGGGCATACCTTCACGAAGCGGCGTCGGCACGCTCACCACGGCGATGTCGAAGTCGGCGAGGGCGCCGGCATCCGTGGTCGGGACGTAGCCACGGTCGAGCGCAGCGGACAACTCCGCGTCCGAGATGTCACCGACATAGCTCTCGCCCGCGAGCAGCGACTTGACGCGGTCCTCGGATGCCTCGAAGCCGACGACGTCGAAGCCCACTTCGACGGCGCGCATGGCGACCGGCAGGCCGACGTAGCCCTGGCCGACGACGACCACCTTCGCGGTTCGGTCCTCGATCTTCCGAATCAGTGTTTCCACGGGTCAACCTCTGTCTTGGTGGGTGCTCGGGGTGTGCTCGTGTGAACGACTCACCGAGCGGCGCTTGGGACGGTGTTGTCACGGAGGGCTTCCACGAGTGCCGTCGGCTCCAGTGCTCCGAGATCGATGATCGAGTCGAAGGCAGTGGGCACCGCCTGGACGTGCGTGATCAGCGGATGGAACGGCCGACCGCCGTCCTCGTCGAGCGCAACGAGGTCCTCGTGCAGCTTCTCGCCGGGTCGGAGACCGGTGAAGACGATGTCGAGCGGCGGGTGCTGCTGCTCGGCGAACCGTCGCGCGACGTCGGCGATCCTGACCGGTTCGCCCATGTCGAGCACGAGGACCTCTCCGTCCCGACCGATCGCGCCGGCGTTGATCACCAGCAGCGACGCCTCCTCGACGAGCATGAAGTAGCGAGTGATGTCGGGGTGGGTGACGGTGATCGGTCCGCCCTGCTTGGCTTGCTCGCGGAACGCCGGGAGCACCGAGCCACGTGATCCGAGCACGTTGCCGAAGCGGACGGAGACGTACGTCCCGCTGGCGGTGAGGCCCTTGTGCGCCGTGAGGCGCTCGGTCAGCAGCTTCGTGTAGCCGAGCACGCTCGTGGGATTGGCGGCCTTGTCGGTACTGACGTTGACGAAATGGTCGACGCCGATTCGTTCGGCGGCATCGAGCAGGTTCTGTGTGCCGGCGACGTTGGTCTTCCAGCCCTCCTTCGGCGCCGATTCGAGCAGTGGGAGATGCTTGAGCGCTGCGGCGTGGAACACGACGTCGGGTCGGAGCTCGTCGAACACTTCGAAGATCCGGTCTCGGTCGCGTATGTCGGCGAGCACGAGATCGTCGCCGTCGAGCAGCGCCCGCCCATGGATCGAGAGCTGGACAGCGTGCAGTCCGCTCTCATCGCGGTCGAGCTTGAGGAGCGCTGCCGGCTCGAAGCGCGCCAACTGACGGCACAGCTCGCTGCCGATCGAACCGCCTGCACCCGTGACCAGGACGCGCCGTCCGGTGACGTATTGGGCCACGGCGTCGGCGTCGATGTCGGCGGGTCGGCGACCCAAGAGGTCGGCTTCGGACACGGGGCGGATGTCTCCGACGCCGAGCTCGCCGAACATCTCGTCGACCGCCGGCACGACGAGCAGCCGCAGCCCCGCATTGCTGGCGATCGTGTCGACGTCACGGACGAGCTCGCTCGTGGCGCTCGGCACGGCGAGCAGCACGTCGCGCGCTCCGTACCGGGCGGCGATCTCGCGCATCTGACTGACGGGGCCCTGGACGCGGACACCCGAGATGGACAGTCGGCGCCGGTTCGCGTCGTCGTCGAGCAGCGCGACGGGCTGGTACTGGCTGGAAGGGTCGGAGAGCAGGGCCCGGATGATCTGCTCGCCGCCCTCGCCGGCGCCGACGATCACGAGCGGTTCGGCGTCCTGGAGTTCGTTGCGGGTCTTCTTCTGCCGGTACAGGCGCCAGATCGAGCGAACGGCGACGGTGCCTGCGATCGCAACGGCAGCGGTGAGCGCAGGCACCGACCGGGGTGCACCGTCCATGAACCAAGCGACGTGCACGATCGACATCGCGAAGCCGGTCAACACCACCGTCGCCGCCAGCGCGGCGACCTCGTCGAAGCTGCCGTAGCGCCAGCGGCGGGTGTACAGCCCGGTGGCGACACCGAAGATGCCCTGGCCGACCACGGCGACCGCCCACGACCTGGTGGTCGCGTCGAGCTCGAGCTCGCCGAGCGTGAAGTCGTAGCGGCTGAACGTGGTCAGCGGCAGCGCAACCAACCACACCATGCAGTCGACGAGGTAGTGGATGACGGGGAGTCGGCGCCGGAGCACGTCGAGGCTCCTCTGCACGAAGGTTGCGTTCAAACCGGCTCCTGTGTTGGGTTGCGGGTGGTCAGCGTACTCCCGGGTGGGTGACCGAACCCGGTGGTCCTGTATCGGCCGATCTTGCCGAACCCTTGATGACGAATTGGCCGTGTTCGCCCTGTGGATACGTTAACGTCTCTTGACGCGTACTTTGCATTGGCGGGAGGGCTGCGTGACCACATCAGAACGCTCGGCAGACCGCGACGGGTTCTCCCTGATCGAGTTGCTCGTCGTCGTCGTCATCCTCGGGATCCTGGCGACCGTGGTCGTCTTCTCGGTCCGCGGCATCACGGACAACGGTCAGGCCACGAGCTGCGAGACGGACGCCCGCGTCCTGGCGACCGCCGTCGAGTCCTACCTGGGACAGGGGACCACCTCGGTGATCCCCGCGACGCTGCCGCTCGACGGTCAGCACTACGAGCGAACGCTCGAGCAGGCGCAGCTGATCCGTCGGCTCTCCGAGTACTGGGACGTCGCTGCCGAGGGCTATCTCATCCCCGTGTCACCTTGTTGAAGTTTCTGCCGAACTTCGCTCAAGCCGATGTGAATTGTGGCCGATACACAGTTATGGCGCACGTTCGTGGAAGGCGGGGAGACACCGACCGGGGGTTCACCCTCATCGAGCTCCTGATCGTCGTGGTCGTCCTCGGCATCCTCGCGACCGTGGCCGTGGCCAGCGTGTCCGGCATCGTCGACCGCGGTGAGAACGCCACCTGCGAGGGCGATGCCAAGACGCTGTCGGTCGCGGCAGAGTCGTATTTCGCGCAGGCCGGAGGGTCGTCGATTCCGGCAACCGGCGTCGACGACGATCGTTTCGAGCGGACGCTCATGAACCAGGGCTTGCTTCGTGAGCCGTCGGGACTCTACGACATGAACGCCGACGGCGAGGTCGTGCTCGTGGCCACCTCGCGCTGTCAGACCATCTGATCCGGTCGATCGCCGGGTGGTCAGCCGCTCCAGCTCCGGAGCCAGCGGATCGTCGCCTCGAGGCCCTCGTCGAGCGGCACGGCCCGGACATCGGGGAACAGCGACCGCAACGAGTGATTGTCGGCTTGGCTGTGCCTCACGTCTCCCGCCCTGGGTTCGACGTGATCGACGGCGACGCGATGTCCCAGCAGCTCCTCGAGCAGCGCGATGACCTCGAGCAGCGTGGTCCGGGTGCCGAACGCGAGGTTGACGGGTTGGTCGTGCGTCACCCGTCGCCGCACCGCATCGAGGATCACCTCGGTCACGGTGCCGACGTACGTGAAGTCCCGCGACTGGAGCCCGTCGCCGTGGACCGTCAGCGGTTCGCCTGCCAGCGCCGCCGCGACGAACGCCGGCACCACCGCGGCGTATGCGTGGCCGGGCGCCTGGCGTGGGCCGAACACGTTGAAGAAGCGGAAGGGCAGCGTCGGCAATCCGTAGCTGTGCTGCCACGCCAGGGTGTACTGCTCGGTCGCCAACTTGCTGGCGGCATACGGGCTCACCGGCATCGGCATCATGCCCTCGTGCTTCGGGAGCTCGGGGTTGGCGCCGTACACCGACGACGACGACGCCACGATCACGAGCGGGTTGCGTCCGTTCGCCCTGGCGGCCTCGAGCACTCGCATCGTGCCCGTCGCGTTGGCCTCGTGGCTGGCGACCGGATCGACGATCGAGCGCGGCACCGAGGGCCGGGCCGCGAGGTGGACGACCGCGTCGACGCCGTCCATCGCCGTGCGGAGGGCATCGTGATCGAGGATCGAGCCCTGCACCAGATCGACGTCGATGCCGTCGAGGTTGTCGAGGCTGCCCGTCGACAGGTCGTCGATGCCGACGGCCTCGCCCTCTCGCGCCCAGCGCTCGACGACGTGGGAACCGATGAAGCCGGCCGCGCCGGTGACGAGCAGTCGCATCGAGAGGACACTACGGCATGTGATGCTGCAGCGAGCGTTTCGAAAGTCCTGATTCGCTCTTGCCAGGACCCTGACGTTACTGTAAGGTACTTGACGTTCCCCTAACGTCTTTGGCGGGAAGGCGTCGGGAGAGCGGGCGGATGAGACACGGCGGCGACGGAGTGCCGAGGCTTCGGCCGAGGCACTCGTCGTCGTGTCACTGCCGTTCGTTGCCCGGCCCGGTGGAAAATCTGTCAAGTGCAGGCGGTTTCGTGCCGATCTACGAGGTGGATCAGTGCCGGCGCCGGCGCCGGCCACCGGTCAGCACCCGGTTCGGACCACATGGGGGCCTCGATGCCACGACACAAATCGACCACGACACCAGAGAACCCGACGAGCGTGATCGGCCTCGACGCCGGTCGGAAGGTCGCTGCGAGGCAGGCTCGTCGCAAGCGGGTCAAGGACCGGATCGCACTCCTGGTGGTGGCGACGTTCGCTGTCGGTGTGCTCGGGGGAGCGGCCTACGTCGGCTACACGATCTACGACGAGCAGCAGGACAAGGACGCGATCGAGCGCGAGCAACGGCAGGCCGAGCTCGAGCGCGAGGGCACCGGCGATGACCTGCGGGACGCGATCGACGAGCTCGAGGAGAGCCCTGCCTGGAACGGGCCGGGGAACCCGACCTTCGGCGTCGGCGACGAACAGCCCTGAACCGCTGACGACGATGCCCGACGCGGCGGCGCCCGTGCAGCGGCACCCGACATGAGACACTGGTGGTGACGTGACCACACCCGACGACGAGCCATCCGACGGTCCGGTCCTGCCTCCGGCCGACCCTCGCGTCGCACCGACCACGCCACCGGCGCTCGCCGATCCGAGCCTGCCGACCCCGAGCCCGCCCGACCCGAGCCCGGCCGCCGACGCGGGCCCGCCCGACCCGGGCCTGCCGACCCCGAACCTGCCCGACCCGAGCCCGGCTGCCGACCCGGGCCCGCCCGACCCGAGCTTGCCGACGCCGAGCGTGGCCGCCCCGACTTCGCCGACCACTCCGAGCTTGCCGGCGTCGAGCGTGGCCGTCGATCAGGATCTGGCCGCTGCGGGCTTGCCCGACCCGAGCCCGGTCGCCGACGCGGGCCCGCCCGCCCCGCGCTCTGCGCCGCCGCGAGTGGCCGTCGATCTGGATGCGGCCGCTGCGGGCTCGCCCGACCCGGGCTTGCCGACGCCGAGCGTGGCCGCCCCGACTCCGCCGACCACTTTGAGCTTGCCGACGCCGAGCGTGGCCGTCGATCAGGATCTGGCCGCTGCGGGCTCGCCGGACCCGAGCTCGCCGGCCCCGAGCACGGTTGCCGACGTGCCGTACCTCCCGCCGGCGGCGCAGCCGGAGCCCCCGCCCGTCGAGGAACCCGAGTTCGACGCCAAGGCCATGGTCCAGGCGATGACCCGCAAGGTCGAGCAGCCTGCCTACGGTTCGCTGCCCGCAGCGACGGCGGAGAACCGCGAGGCGGCGCAACGGCTCCGCGAGCAGGCGCGCCGGAAGCGCCAGCGCAACCGGAACACCGCGTGGTTCGTGGCCGTTGCGTTCCTCGGCGCGATCGGCACCGCCGGCTTCTTGGCATACCGCGAGTACGGGCGCGACCAGGACCGCAAGGCAGCCGAGCGGGCCGCCGCAGCCGCCGAGCCCGACGAGGGCAGCGCAACCGAGGCGCTGCTCGAACCGGACGAGGCGGTGACCGAGGGCGGCGCGGACGACCCGTTCGACGAGCAGGAGGGCATGCTCGAGGCCGCCGACGACCTCGGCTCGACGGCACAGTCGAGCGGCGGCGGGCTGCTCGGGGCCGTCGAGGACGCGAGAGCTGCCGCCGACGCGTTGAACGATGCGCAGGACCTCCCCGACGGCGAGGTCGGCGGTGCGGCGCCGGGCTCGGAGGTTGCGGCCTTCCCCGACTACCGCTCGATCTCGCTCCACTTCCGCCGCTACGACACTGCGGCGCCGGGCTCGCCGTTCACGAGCTACACCTACGACTACGACAGCGTCGACGACAACACGATCCTGCGCGTCGATCGTTCGGACGCAGCCGGCGACGTGCTCATGGGCTTCACCGACGCCTGGCGCATGTCCATCCGCTTCGACGGCGTCGTCGATCGCGTCCTGCGGAGCGGCGCCAGCATCGCACCCGGGCCGGAATCACCGTGGGCCTCGCTGTTCGGTGAGGCGGCCGTCATGCCGCCCGAGGCGCTGCCGTTCGCCGTCGAGCAGCCCGTCGAAGAGTCGGCCGGCCTCGAGGACGGGCACCGGGTCAGGTCGTACTCGCTCGACACGGCGGCGTTTCGCCGTGCCGAGCCCGATGCGTACGCCGCGTGGCAGGCGTTCTGGACGGCGCCCGCTCCTGACGACGGCGCGTTCGTCGACCCGTCGGTCCGTCAAGTCCTCGCCGACCCGCCCTCCACGGAGTCGCTGAGCGGTGACAACAGCATCGACTTCAGTGACTTCGAGGGCCAACCGCTCGTCGACGGGGCCCTCGTCGTCTCTTCGACGAACCGCGCCGGCTACGTCGAGCTGGCGTTCATCTACGAACCCGAACAGGACTTCCGCGTCGTGTGGGTGCTCGACCTGATCAGCGACGATCCGGCGTTCATGCGCCTCGACGACCTCGACTGGATCGACGCACCAGCGGAGTAGCGCCCCGACGCCAGGCTCAGCCGATGAGGGCGATGCGTTCGAGCACCTCGCTGCCGAGGAAGCCGACGCCGTCCGGATCGAACGGGGCGTCGAACGACTGCAGCTGGAGCTGGCTGAGCGCTCGGCCCTGGCGGAAGTAGAACACGTCGAAGAAGAAGGTGCCGGACTCGCCGTCGACGTCGATCGGGATGCGCACCAGGTACTCGACGACCACGTCGTCGCCGAGCGAGGACGGCCGCCTGTCGACGGTGATCTCGCCGATCGTCAAGCCTTCCGGTGCGGTGGGGTCGGCGACGATCTCCTGCGCGAAGAAGCGCTGCATGGCGTCCGCCAGACACGGCGGTGCGTCCTCGGTGGCGACCTCGAGCATCGCGGCGATCGCCATCTCGTCGTCGTCCGCGAGGAGGACCTCGTGGGTGACCGACGTGACGCCGTCGGGCGCGGTGAAGTCGCCGGTGCCGACGTCGCGACCCTCCAGCAGGTCGCCGACGAGCTCGCCGTCGTCGCCGACCAGGCAGGCGTCGAAGTCCTCCTGGAACGGCTCGGCGCCGGTGTCCTCGTCGTCGTCGGCGGGTTCTTCGACCCACCCCGCGGGGAAGTCGTCGATCGTCAACAGCGCGGTCCGGGCGAGCTCCATGTCGGCCGCCAGTGCCGGGTCGATCGGCGCGTCGGTGGTCGGTGCCGCCGTCTCGAGTGGAGCGGTCGTCTCGGGCGGTGCCGTCGTCGCCGGTGTCGTGGCGGGGACGGTCGTCGGCCGCGGGGCGGTGGTCGGCGGCGGTGCGGTCGTCGCCGGTGGGGCGGTCGATGTCGCCGATGCCGGCTCGGTGGTGGACGACTCGTCGCTCGACGAACACGCCGTGGCCAGCGAGATCGCCAGGAACGTCACGATGGAGAGCTGCCGTCGCATGGCGTGTCACCCTAGGCAGGCGCACCCACCGGCGTGCGGCCACCCGTCGCGACGTCGCCCGAGAATCGCCGGGATCGGCTGCTGTCAGGCGGCCGCTTCGGCGGCCAGACGGAGCACCTCGTCTTCGGGGAAGCGCCCGAGCCACGCCTCGATGACCTCGCCGTCGGGGCTCAACAGCGCGGCGGCGGGCTGGCTCCGGATGCCGAACTGGTCCCACGACACGAACGTCTCGTCCCAGTACATGGGGAAGCTGTAGGTGCCGTACTCGCGCACGAAGTCGACGGCCTCCTCGGCCGAGTCCTGTGTGCCGAGCCCGACCACCCGGACTGCATCACCGTGCTCTCGAGCGAACTGCTCGACGGCGGGGGCCTCCCGCCGACAGAACGGTCAATGCGGCGCCCAGAACCAGACGAGCAGCGGCTGCTCGGCCGGCAGCTCGTTGCGGAACTGCACCCAGCCCCCCTCGCCGTTGATCCGGCGAACCGCGATCTCGGGCAGCGGACTGCCGGTCACCGACTCTGCCGCGACCGGGAGCGCCGGCACCGGCCCCGGTTCGGGCTCGGGCAGCGTGATCACCGTGCCGTCCTCGGCGACCGGCGGCTCGGCCTCGCCGCCGCAGGCGGCGAGGGTGATCCCGGCTGCGAGCGCGCCAGCGACGATCCGTTTCCTCATGGGCGGCGAAACCCGCCCGTTCGGGCGCGCTATTCCCGCGGTGGTGATCCCGACGAGGCGGCTGTCGACGACCCGCGCGTCGGCCGATCGGTGCCCACGGTGCGTGACGATTCTGGAGTTCGTCAAGACCGTCCACGCAGTGTGACACCCGCAGCGCCGGCGGTTGACGAACCCGAGAAACCTTCCCCGCCTCTTGATCCACATCCCGGTCCGGCTCGTGTTCAATCGTCACCACGGAGCTCGGGCGACACCGAGCCCGTCGGAAGGAACACCGGTCATGCGTGAGCATCGATGCCGAGACAACCGAGACACTGCGGTGACGCACCGTGACCACGGGTACACCCTGATCGAGATGATCGTCGTGATCGTCGTGCTCGGGCTGCTCACGTCGGTCGTCGTGGTCGCCGTCACCGGCATCCGCACCGAGGCCGCCGACAGCGGTTGCGGGGCCGACGCCCGACAGCTCGCCGTCGCCGCCGAGGCGTACTTCGCACAGACCGGTGCTTCGCAGATCCCCTCCACCGGTGCCGGGAACGACCGGTTCGAGCAAGCCCTCGTCGACGGCGGATTCCTCCGCTCGGCCAGCGCGACGCACGATCTCGACGCAGATGGCACCATCACCACGCAAGGAGCCTCGTCGTGCTGAGGAAGTTCACCTGGAAGTCCGTCGCCTCGACGACGCCGCCGCTCGAGGTCGTGACGACGTCGCTGCGCGACGACCTGCAGATCCGCAACCTGCTCGACGACCCCCGACTCCGGCGGTCGATGGGCCTCGAGGTGTTGCCGTACGGCGTGCCCGCCGAGCCCTTGCCAGCACCGGTTCGGCCGGCGGTCCCGTTCAACCGCCGCAGGCTCCTCGGCGAAGCCGCCGCGTAGATCTCCCACCCCGACCTGCGCTCCGGTCACCTGTCCCAGTCCCAGGGGAAGGTGGCCGGAGCGCCGTCGCGTCTGCCCCGAGCGCCTGACCCGGCACGGCATGCGGCGCGACCCGGGAACGCACCTGCTCTTCACGGAGCGTGCGACGTGTTGGCTGGCGACCGGTCAGGCGTTGGCTGCGAGCTCGAGGACCTCGTCCTCGGGGAACCCGCCCCGCCAGGCAGCGAGCACGTCGCCGCCAGGTCCGAGCAGCACGGCCGACGGTTGGCTCGAGATGCCGATCTGGGTCCACGACTCGAACGTCTCGTCCCAGTACATGGGGAACGAGTAGGTCGAGCGGGACTCGACGAACTCGGCGGCGTAGGCGCCGTCGTCCTGCGTGCCGAGTCCGATCACCCGGACGGTGTCCCTGTTCTCTCGAGCGAACTGCTCGACGCCCCCGGCTTCCCGGCGGCACGTCGGTCAATGTGGCGCCCAGAACCAGATGAGCAGCGCCTGCTCGGACGGGATCTCGTTGCGCAGGTTGACCCAGCCGCCGCCGCAGTTGATGCGCCGGACCGCGAGGTCGGGCAGGATGCTGTCGGCAGAGGCAGCACGGACTTCGAGCGCAGGGGCGGGCCCGGCGGCCACGTCGGTCGGCGTCGGCGAGTTGTCGGCCGAGCACTGATCGGTCGGCCAGGCCACGTCGGGCGGTGCGGGTGGGTCGGTCGCAGCCGGAGCGGCCGTGGTCGCGGGTGCCTCGGCGTCTGGTGCGACCGAGGTCGAAGCGGCGCCCTCGGCGGCATCCGCGTCGCCGTCGGTCGCGGTCGCGTCGCCCTGTTCGGTGGCTCCGTCGGCGGCCGAGGTGTCCGCCGACGCGTCCTGGGTGGTCGCCGGCGCGGCGGCGGAGTCAGTTGCCGTGGTGGCCTCGGTCGCGTCGTCGTCGCTGGAGGCTGCGTCGCTCGCGCCTGCATCGCTCGACGCGGCCGACGGCGACACGGTGACGGTGGCGCCGGCGTCACCGGTGGAGTCGGTGGATCCGCACGCTGCGGCCAGGATCCCGAAGCCGGCTGCGAC
>JAAUYD010038899.1_pt1 | contig 30100 bp, 23 predicted proteins | sample 7278101 | NCBI WGS metagenome assembly JAAUYD01 (sample SAMN14350128, study PRJNA611818) | marine sediment metagenome | isolation source: surface marine sediment (0.6m) | place: French Polynesia: Moorea | collected 2018-08
ATACCAGGAGTCGCCGAGAAGCCCACACTGTAATCTTTGATTCAGTGTGGGAGTATGTCACTATTGCTCTGTGGGTATCTAGTTTTTCGAGTACTTAGGGAAGCAGATTAAATAATATGCTTTCTGTAACAATTGAACCTCTGAACCTCACCCTTGCTTTTTACTACGTAAAAATCTTTCCCTCTCCTTATTAAGGAGAGGGATGTCCAACAGGGCAGGGTGAGGTGCATACATTTTATTTTATCTTCAATCCTTAATACCTTCCTTCCCAAATCAAAAGCTGTCTGGAAGCTGCAACAAAACAGTTGAGATGCTTAGGTGGGTAAAGAAAATGATCGTATGCTAACGCCATTTGTCTGGCAGCTTCACCATATGGAACTCTACCAATTCCAGTACCCAAGCCAGGACAAGCAATAGTGCTAATTGTGGAGTGGGAATGTTGGTTATGCTGTCGAACAGCCAAAAGCATAGCCCACATGGCTACGTAAGGAACATCTGTGCCAAAGATAGTCATAGGAACCCGCATTGTTGGTGTATGAGCCAAAAATGGGTGGTGAGAATTACCTGTTTCGACAATCATAGATGTTCCCACTGGTTGCTCACCCAAATAATCTGCAAGTATACGTTGCTGGACTTTTTCCATTAAGGAAATACCAAAGAATTTGATGATGGCAGCATCCATTCCACCATCCATCATACCGAAAGAGTTGGCAGGGCTAACTAAACAGTCAAAATTTGGTAACCATTCAAAGTAGTTATTAACTATTTCGACATTAGGTAAATAATTGAAATGTTCTTGAAATGCTCCTGCTAACAATGAATTGGGAGCTACTAATATCAGTCTCAAGCTTTATTCCTCCGCTTGAATACCTATTATAAGCATATTGTTCCTAATTAGTTCACCAGGGGCAACAGATACCCACGATTCATCAAAATTAATGGGACAAACCACTAGGTTTACTCCCTTCCCATGGGCAGATTACCTATAGCTTAGGGTAGGGTTATAACTGTAACTTGTTTCCACGAAGTAATACGGAATAAAACCTAACTGAATGGTTCAAAAGTAACATCAATAGTCATAACTATTATTTTAGAAGAATTTTTGGGAATTTTAAATTATAGCTCCTGATATTTTCAAGCAACCAAGAGACTCAATTTTAGTGCAAATGGTTTTGAAATTATTGAAGCTATTATATCGCTTTTAAATTACCCCAATAGTAATGGCTGAATTAGAAGAGTTACTGGAAAAATTACCAAATCTGGTTGAAAATCTCAAGCTAAATGTTGTTGATGTAAATGAACTTAGTCAAGAAATCACAAGGCTACATAATACTCAGAAACAGCTACAAAAGATAAAAGAAGAAATTGAAGGTGAGTTAGATTTACAAAAATTTCAAAATACAGCAATACGTGCCTTACCTTTTTTAAGCACAGTAGCTACTATTTTTATTCCTGGAGGTTTTTTCGTAGATACGGTGATTGCGGGTAGTGCAGGATTTTTTGCAGACAAATTTGTCAATCCAGAAGCAGAAATTACTTTACAAGATTTACAATCAAAAGTTGAAGAGTGGATTAAATGGTGTGATTATCTTCAGGAAAGAGCAGAAGAAATTTTAAATAATACACAACTTTTATCTCATATCAAATCAGAGCTACTAAAACCTAGTGTAAATGAGCAAGTGCATAATATTGATAATTACTTCCAGAATAATTTGGATTTTGGTAACTATCATATATTTAAGCAACAGTTTGAAACAATTACAAATGCTCAGTATCAATTAACAGAACTACAAGAACAATTAAATCAGATTATTTACACTATTGAACAGCATGAAAGTATTATAGATATATTGTTTGGTATATCATCATTTTTTGGTAATCGTGGCTTTAATTTAGAATGGTTAAATGACGAACATGGATTAATCTTATCTAGTAAAGATGAGTTTAAATCTGTAGCAGATATTCTTGATGAGTGTAAATCTTTAAAAGAAAAATCTCTGTATCTCATCTTACAAGCTAATACCTTGAGGGGAGAAGCAGAACAGAATCTTAAAAATCTTCAACAAGAAAATTTTGGCAAAGAATTCACAGGTTCAGATTCTTCAACCAGTCAGATAAACAATCCAACTGTAGTATATAAACTCAAACCGATTATTTTCATCGTAGTTTCAAGTTTAATAGTTTTCCTTTTTGGTACTGGGATAGGCAAAGAAAAATTTTCCCCAATTCAACAAATGAACTTGAATTCTAATAATAAACAAGATGCTGTTGCGGATTTACAATCAGCTAAAAAAATAGCAATGTCAGCTGCTATTATGGTTCAAAATCCCCCTCATTCACAAGAAGTCTGGCAAAAAGCAAAAATCAAATGGCAACAGTCAATCAATCTATTAGAAAGCATTCCTGAAGGTACATTAGTTTCTACTGAAGTAAAAAATAAGCTGGCTATTTATCGGGTTAATTATAAAATGATTAATCAAAGAATAATGACTGAGAAAAAAGCAGCAATTAATTGGAAAAATTCTCAAAAAATAGCAATGTCAGCTGCTATTATGGTGCAAAATCCCCCTCATCCACCAGAAGTCTGGCAAAAAGCAAAATTTAAATGGCAGCAGTCAATCAATTTATTAGAAAGCATTCCAGAAGGTACATTTTATTCTCAACAGGCAAAACACAAGCTTTCTACTTATAAAAATAACTATGTTACTATCACTAAAAGATTAAAATAATAGCTGCTGTTAGGAATTTTAATTGCCAAGATACTTTTTCCTTACTTGTTCCAATTCTTCATCAATTTTACTATTACCAGCCTGGGATGTTGATGGTGGTTTGGAGGAAGATTGTGATTGATTCTGCGACGACTGATTACTACTCAAAAATATAGTTTTCATTTCCTCCAACTCTACATCTATTTGACTAGGAGTAGAGTTGACTGTGGGGGGAGCAGTAGTAGAGCTGAATGTGGGGGGAGTCAATGATTGCTTTGGTGTTTTTGTCGAGATACTAGACTTTGCTAATTCCGGAGTTTGAGAATTCATATCTTGAATAACTTGCTCTACATTTTGGTAGCGTCTGGCGGGAATACTTACTAGCATCTTGTCCAGAATTTGGCTTAAGCTTCCACTCACAGGCTGTGGTAAGTATTGTTGCCATATCCAGGTATCATTATTAACATCGTATAATTCAAAAGGCGATCGCCCAGTGAGTAAATACAGACAAGTAGCCCCTAAACTATAAATATCGCTAGCAAAAATCGCCTGTCCCCTCATTTGTTCTGGCGCGACGTATTCGGGACTACCAATACTAGTCCCAGTGCGGTTAATGGCTGTTGCGGTGACAAATTTAGATGCACCAAAATCCACTAATACGGGTTGATGGTTACTGCGATAAATAATATTTTCTGGTTTAATATCTCGGTGAATCACCTGTCTGTTGTGACAAAATTGCAATACAGGCAATAAATCTTGTAATAACTGCCAAATCTGGCTTTCCTGCCAAATACCATTTTGTCCTAGTTCTTGAGCTAAATTTTGTCCTTCAATAAATTCTTGTATCAGATATTGGCGATCGTCTTGGTTAAAATATGCTAAGAGTTCGGGAATTTGTGGATGTTTACCCAATGCATCCAGTTGTACTGCTTCCTGATTAAATAACTCTATCGCTTTTTGTACAGTGCTAGTGCCCTGGGCTTGGGGGTAAAATTGCTTAATTACACAACTAGGTTGGGATGGTTTATGTTCGTCTAGTGCGAGGAAAGTCCTACCAAAGCCACCTTGTCCAATGGGTTTAATTGGACGGTAGCGTTCTTTGAGTAGTAGTGATGAACCACAGTTGATGCAAAATTGACTATTTCGGGGATTGCGGGGAATTTGACAGGAAGGATTAAGGCAATAGCTCATGTTTGGGACAAGGAAGTTCCTTTCTCTATTGTGCCTCGTTCTGGTTCGAGGCAGATATTATGTATCAAATTATGAATAAATGCTACGGGAACAGGGTGAATTTTACAACTAAGGGATAATTTCCAGGGTATTGTTCTATCTCGACAATTTGTAAATCCGAAGTAACAGCTAGATATGCAATCAAGTTGGCGAAAATAGCACGAGCTACAATACAAGCAACGGATAACGGATAACGGATAACGGGTATACCCACTTTATCATTCATAACCCAATATCCTATATACTGTCTTCTTGTTTGGAACTCCGACTTCTATCCCACGGGAAACAAGTAATGTATCTACAAAATTCAGAGGGTGTCAACTCTGGAAATCTGATATTTATCTGAAATATTAAGTGAACCATTGACATAAACTATATCAATTTCCCTATTCCCCAATATTTATTAAATATCCCAAATAAAATGCACAATAACTACTTTTATCATAAAGTTCAACTAATCTTCTTCACTGTTTTGGTAGCTCTTGCAGGTTGTAATGCACCAACTACTAATAATAATAATAGTGGTGAAACATCACCCTCGCCAACTTCCACCAAAAGTCCAGTTGCAGCAGCACCTAACACCACCAATGTCAATACTTCCCAACTTATATCTCTCCAAGGAATTGGTGATGTGCGTTTAGGGATGACTTACGGAGAACTAAAAAAATCATTGGGTGCCAAAGCCACATTTGAAGTAAAGTCACCCTTCATGGTAGGCTCAGATGCGATCGCTGTTAATCAGGATGGAAAAACTTTATACCATATCCTCTATCCAACTGGAACAAGTTTCTCCAATTCCAGTATAATTACGAACCTATTGACAGAAAACCCTGATTATCGCACCGATAAAGGGGTGGGAGCGGGGACAAAAATCGCAGATGCGGAGGCTGCTTACGGTGAAGCAACTTTATCTTACAACACGGCGGCTGAGTCCCGAGAATATGTTAAATTTGCGAACTACAAGCAACGCTATATTTATTTTCGTCCCTTACCCACAACTGCTCAACCTTTTGCAGGGGTATATACATCTCCACCACAGGAATTGAACAAAACGGATCAATTTCATGAAGGTGCTGTGATTAAGTCGGTGCAAATTCTATGTCCGCCAGAAGTTTGTAAATAACTCTGTTTAACTGCTCTGGCTAAGTAAAAATCCACAATAGGCAACGGATGTAACGGATGTAACGGATGTAACGGATGTAACGTTTTTCAAAATCCAAAATTATGTAGCTCGTAGGGAACAGAAAAACTTCATTGCTCCTTTGTATATTATGATTTTTGAGGTTTTTGCTGTGATTTCGGAAATGACCTTAGGAATTATTGAACCTTATAATTGTGGATTTCTAGAAATTATCCCCGAAGGTGATGGGAGTGACTACTGGTTAATTGCAGGAGTACACATCAATGGGGAAGCATATCGCCCTAGTCCTCGACTTTATCGTAGCGAGGGTTCGGCACTAACTAAAGCACAAAAGATTTATGATTGGATTGTCAATCATGAAAATCAAATTCAAGGCTGGGGATGTTGGTGTTCCGATCTCAATATGACTCTCTGGCATCAATCTAAGGAATATCCTAGTTGTCCTTTATACTAACTCCCTGGGAGTGCCAATCAATCATTATGACTATGGTTAAACTCGTAGACATAAAACAAGCGACTTAACCTTTTAAGTTGATACCCCAATGTTGCTAACAGGATTGAACCCACCAGTGCCCACCAGAAGCCTCCAGAAGGAGCAATAGTTAATATTGAAGCAGAATTATCAAAAGTTGCTTTCAAGGCTGTAGCACGGGCATCTAGAACCACACCAAAACCAAAACAAGCGATCGCAGCTGCATACAGAAAAATAGTAGCGCGGTTGATGTTTTTGAGGGCATTTTGACAAACCTGACAATCTTTAGTATGTGTTGTCCACACATCAAACAGCTTTTGCTTATCGCGCTCTGGTGGAGGTAACTCCCCAGTCACTCCCTCAGCCCAAGCCACACCGCCTCCAGCACGTTTGTGCAACCATTTGCGAAATGTGATAATCATTTTGTCCTGGGGATTAGGTGTATAAACTCCATCCAACCAATCATCTGGACAGCGTTGAGCGACTATTTTCTCTTGGTAATGTAGAAATACTAAATCCTGATGTAAAAATAGGGAAGCTAGGATATGACCCAACCAAGTAGGCATGGGTAGGGCAAAAAATGCCAATCCTTTGGGAATCTTACCACGATCGTTTTTAACTAATACCTGACATCCAATGTGACGACACCATCCAGGTTTGGTAGGGCTAGCATATAAAGCTAAAATAAACTTGCCTCCATCTACGAAATCGGAGGTAATCTTCATGTGACAAGGTGGCTGAAAATCATGGATTGCCTGCTTGACGTTGGCTGTGGTAGGAGTGATGCCAAAAGAAAATCCTTCTTGGGTAGAAATTTCCTTGACGCGAATCATGTCATAATACTTCGCATCCTCGTATCTGCTACCCATTATGCCATGATGGGAAACGGGTACATGGGCAGGATCTGCCACATTTTCCATAAAGGAGTCCCATCCATAGGGTAAATCGCGGATATACCAATAAAGCTTCACCACTTTACCCGAATTATCTTCTAATTCGGGAATAATCCGGGGACTCCGGAGTTGACTTTCTAGTTGAGCTTGGTTACCTGATTCAGCCCATACCCAAAGTAATCCTTGACGTTCTTGGGTTGGATATGATGTCGCCCATGACTTACTATTTTGACAATGCTTGGCTTCTAGTTGTTTATTCTCAGTTTGGGGAATACTTACACATTTACCATGGGAATCAAAACGCCAAGCATGATAGGCACACATCAATGTACCATCAGATTCCACACGCCCTTCAGATAATGGTGCTAGGCGATGGGGACAAAAATCATCAAAGCAACGCCATTTCTGGGAACCATCCCGCCACAGAACCAGATTTTTTCCCAATAATTCTATACCGTGGGGACGAGATGGATCTAAGTAGTCTACCACTGCTACTGGGTACCACTGTTTTGCCCATGAGAATAATTCTTCATCCCTTACTGGTTCTGTGGAGTTTTTCTCGTACCCTGAAAGATTTATCTCGATAGACACAGTTGCTCCTAGTGTTTTTCAGTTACAGAAATCTGATTAAACAATTTAATTAATAAATCTTAATATAAGCAGTACGGACGATCAAACCAAGATAATTTGAGATTATTCTGTCCGGGTGACATATAACAATGCCGAAAAAATGTGGCTGAAAAACGAGCGCGGCAGGACTCGAACCTGCGACCGACTGCTTAGAAGGCAGTTGCTCTATCCGGCTGAGCTACGCACCCACATATACATTTTTTACTTTTGGGAAAACTTACGCATAATATTATATCTTTCCCTGAGCCAGAATGCAATCTACCAAAGATCCAATTTAATCCAACAGAATTTTCAGAATATCTCTGTTACTTGAAGAAGTAAATTTATGTTATGGGCAAATAAGAAATAATTGTGCCGCGATGCATCTTTACTCAAGGCTCAATTATTCATTTCTTGATGCAATTGCTCATGGGGGAAGCCCCCTGTTTTGCATACTGCATCGCTATTTCAAGCCCCTAACTTTAGATATGGGGTTAATCGGTAAATCCAAAATAGACAACGGATTATCTGTTTTTCAAAATCCAAAATTGTTATGACCCCATAGATTTTGATTAAATTATTTGGCAGATTGATTGTTGAGTTAGGTATATTATGTTGTCAGTGGGTTGAAAATTATGTATTTTTGCCTAGTATATTGCCAATAGCAGACCTGTTGCAAAGAATAATTTGGCGACTGGTGAAGAAGAAGGATAAATTAAAAAAGGTTTCAACTTAATTGTTTTCCCGATTTTTGCCAGAAGTGTCCTGTTTTGGCAATATATCCAATAAATATTATAGTTTCCCATGTTTGGAACGCCCCTGTCAGGAGTTATTCACCAGTACCATGTTTATTCTCAAAAGGCAGGATGTTGAAATATCTACTATTCAGCACCCAAAACGGGATCAGCAGGTGCCCGTCCTCTATTATCAGGAGCAAACCTTCCGTTTGATTCATGTTTTTCCAGCTAGCGAAGAGGAAGAAGCCGTAGCCCTATGGCGAGACTTAACGGATCACCGTGGCAAAGCTTGTGTGCTACTGGAAGAACCAGAACGTTATAGTATCTGGGGCAAGGTTCGTGTGGAACAGGCTGATGATACAGGGGATGTTAGTAAAACAAGTCTTCTAACCAAAGCTAGTCTTTTGTTAATTCAAGCAGTGTACATGGATATCGAAGACTTATTAGGTCATCGAAATGCAAAATCATTTACCCAAGATATTGCCGCAATCTTAGATAAACATCAACTCATTGCCAACGCCTCTGAGGCAGTGGAAAATTTACTCAAAATCGATCCTTTGAGGATGGAACAAATTCCTATATGGAGAGAAAAACAATTGGTAATTTTGTTACAGGAATTACACCAATTAGGGAAAAAATACTTTGGCAATGAGAACTTTGCCTATAAAGTGACCGATCAATTAGAAGAAATGGCCCAGGAAGATCGTTCGGTATTCATCAGGTGGCTAAAAATATCTCCACTGAGTAAACTGTGGCAATAAGTTGGAATGTGTTATTTATAACTGCAAAATCATAGTTATGATTTTTGAGTTAGGGATAACTAATCTTACATAGAGTTATTCAGATTAATGTTTTCTGGTGCTTGTAAAAATTGCTTGCCACACATTCCCAACCACAGCAAATTTACACAGTCAAGTTTATGAGTAATATTTCCAACAGCTATCTACGCAGAAAACCCTTAATATCTACCCATCATATTATTTTATTTAACATTGTTTGGGCTGTATTTGCATTGTTATATTTTTTACTATTCAGCGCCAAAGTTCCAGGGGCGGATGGCATTGCCAAGCGTCCTGAATGGTATGTAATCGGTACGAATATTTTAGAAGCTCTAGCCTACTTGCTAGCCAGTGTTCTATGCTTGAGGAATTGGCGCAGCCCACAAATTGTTAGCGGCAGGCCAGTGTGGCTATTAATAGGCATGGGTATGGTTTCCTATTTTTTAGGAGGCCTATTCTTCGGATATACAGAAATAGTATTAAAAGCAGAACCAATTGTTTCTGTGGGAGATATATTTTTTGTTATTAGTTATATATTTGTGGGTACGGCAATTATTTTGGCATTTACTTCCAGACGGATCAATCTCGAATATTGGCAATGGCTAATTGTATTAGCGATCGCAGTGTTTGGTAGTGCCTTGGTGTGGTTAATTTCTAGCCCAGTAGAAGGAGCAGAAGCTGCCCAACAACAGTTACCCGCATGGGTAGACACCGTTGCCCCTATTTTGAGTTGGTTTTATGTTATCAGTGATGTGCTACTACTAATAATTGCTACCACGTTACTCCTGGCTTTTTGGGGGGGTAGAGTCTCCTTGTCTTGGCGAATGATTGCAGCCGCGTCATTTTCCCTTTACATTGCAGATATGTGGTTCAAACACGCTAGTAGGTATCCCAATTATGAAAGTGGGGACATATTAGAGGTATTTTGGGTATTTAGTGGAGTTTTATTTGGAATGGGAGCTGCCTTGGAATATGACGCATCACTTAACCGTTTGCGACGTAGTGGACGAAAAAGAGCCTAAAGTTTTTTGGTGTCTACCGTGAGAAAATTAACTGATTCTGATAAACAAGAAATCCTGAAATTATACCGAGAAAGTGCTGAGACTACCTCAACCCTGGCAGAACGCTACGGGGTGAGTAACTCGACTATTAGTCGCCTACTTAAAAGCACTTTACCCGAAGATGAGTACGAATATCTAGTTTCCTTAAAACGGGCTGCTAGAACCCCTGAAGGACGAGCCCAGGTAAGTTACCAACAACTACCATTTAAGCCGGAGCCAGAGGAGGTTGTCCAGTCAAAGCCAGTAAAGGTAAAACCATCCAAGCCATCTATATCTAAGGCGATTAAAAAATCTGCTGACAATATGGATAGTTCAGGAACTCGTCGGGTGCGACGGCGTTCTTCAGCCGCAACGCAACCGAGTAATTCCGTTGGTGAACAATTAGAGCTGTTAGAGCCAGAATCTTCACCACAACCTCCAGAAATTCAAGAAATTCCTAGTCCCTTGTTAGAAGAAGATGACGATAATCGGATTGAAACACAGGCGATTGCCGAAATGCTCGGCGAAGACTTGTTAACTGATGAAGAGGATTTGGAAGATTTTGATGAGGAGGAGTTTGATGAGGAGGAGTTTGAAGAAACAGCACCCATCCTCAGAAGACAGAACTCTGGCAGCGCAATGGTGCAAATTTTACCCTTATCTACCGCTAATTTACCTAGGACTTGTTACTTGGTAATTGACCGTTCCGCAGAACTGATTACCAGACCCCTAAAGGAATTTGCGGATTTGGGTCAAATTCCTAATCTGGAAACCTTGGAAAACACACTACCAGTGTTTGATAATCATCGCGTGGCGAAAAGATTTTCTACCAAACGCGATCGCGTGATTAAGGTGCCAGATAGTAAAATGCTACACAAGACCCGTTACCATCTTAATGCTAAGGGAATCACCCGCTTGTTGATTGATGGTCAAGTATACTCTTTGGCTTAGATGTAGTCATTTATTACCAGTGGTGCTATGGGCAACTAGTACTTCACCAATCAAAATTTGCTTGCTGGTGGTAGTTAGCGATTTATTGTTAAAAGATAATTTTCTCTTGGCTTGGTGAAGCACTAGTACAAGTCCCTACCAATCTATAGCACTACGCAATCAGGGCACGGACATTCTTGAAGCATTAAACCTATGAACAGTAAACTTATTACTTATTACTTATTACTTGAATCTAAGGACGTAAATTGAGAAATGTTACTGCATCTGAGTACCTGGCAAGAAGTCGAAGCTTATTTACAGCGATCGCAAGGTATTATTATTCCTATTGGTTCCACAGAACAGCATGGCCCAACGGGGTTAATTGGTACTGATGCTATTTGTGCAGAGTCAATTGCCCATGAAGTAGGGGAAGAGACTAGAGCCATGGTTGCACCTACAATTAATGTGGGTATGGCACTACATCATATGAAGTTTCCTGGTAGCATTAGTTTGCGTCCTAGCACTATGATTATGGTAGTTAGGGACTATGTTACTTCTTTAACCAAGGCTGGTTTTACTAACTTTTATTTTATCAATGGACATGGGGGTAATATTGCTACTCTCAAAGCAGCTTTTGCTGAAACCTATACATATTTAGAAGATTTACAGATTTTGAATGCATCCAAAGTCAAGTGCCATGTTGCCAATTGGTTTATGTGTTCTTCTGTATACAAACTAGCTAAAGAATTATATGGCGATAAGGAGGGTTCCCACGCAACTCCCAGTGAAGTTGCTGTAACTCAGTATGTTTATCCCGATATTATTAGGCAAGCACCCCTATCCCCAGAAGTAAATAAGGGACATGGGATTTATAGTCCAACCAACTTTCGAGAATCTTATCCCGATGGGAGAATGGGTTCAGACCCCAGCCTAGCCACACCAGAACATGGTAAGCAGTTTTATGATTTGGCTGTGAAGGAACTCAGTAATGGGTATTTGCAGTTCTTAACTTAGACACATTAACCCTTCTGCTTTGTTGCCCTTTGAGCTTTGTTACACTTGTGCGTAAATCCGATAAATAATAAGCAGGTTGGGGCGCTGATTTCGCTGCTAAGGAAGTGGACGTGGTTGATGAACAAGCCAAATATTAAAAGCCTTTATTACATAACACATGTAGAGAATTTACCGTCGATTCTTAACAGGGGGATATTATCCCACAACAAGGTTGAGGAGTTAGAGGTTTTACATACACCAATCTACGATAAAAGCATAATTAGCAAGCGTAAGGATAAGTCAACAGTTGAACGAGGTAGCTTATGGGAGTATGCCAACTTATACTTTCAACCCCGTAACCCCATGATGTATAGGGTAGTTCACGAAAAAGACAGGAGAAATATTGCTGTTATTGGGGTCAAACCAACAATCTTACAAGCACCAGGAGGACTGATCACAGATGGAAATGCTGCTAACGAATCAACAAAATTTTTCCCCATCAATCAAGGGCTAGAAGTGCTGCAACGGCAATGGAAAATTATCCAAAATGAGTGGTGGAATGGTTCGGATGGATCAAAGCGCAAAATAATGTCTGAGTGCCTAGTTCCTGAGCAAATTAACCCAGAATTTATACATTCTATTTTTGTCAGAGATCATAAAGCAAAAGAAGAAGTTGAAAGACTTATTGGTTCGATGAATGTTCCTGTAATACCTGAACCTAATATGTTTTTCCAACATAAATCCTTTACTAAAATTGGCAAAAATATTTTTCTAATTGATGGAGATATGTTTTTCTCTAAAGGGCAAACCCTAACGATTAGTGTTAATCTTCAGGGAGTGATGGGAAAAGGATTAGCATCAAGAGCGAAATACCAGTTTCCCGATGTTTACGTTGTTTATCAGGACGCGTGCAAAAATAAACAAATTACTGCAACTCAACCTTATCTTTACCGGCGAGAAACTTCATTAGATCAGGAATTAGCAGACCTCACCCTTCCCCTGGCAACTCCCAATTCTGTAAAATGGTTTTTGTTGTTAGCCACCAAGAGGAAATGGCGAGATAATTCACGTTTAGAAGATATTGAAGGCAGTCTGGATTGGGTGAGAAAGAATTTCCATGAAGCAGGAATCACATCTTTGGCAATGCCCGCTTTAGGCTGCGGATTAGGAAATTTGAATTGGAGTGATGTGGGTTCATTAATGTGTCGTTATTTACACGATATTGATATTCCAGTTGCTATATATCTGCCCCGGGAGCAGCAAATCGACCCCAACTACTTAAAACAAGAATTCTTGCTAAATTTTTAAATTAACCTTTGGTAGTAGGATTTATGCTCAATTTCCAACCCCCTGGTTTTAAACAGTGCACTCTAAATACAAATTTAGGACAGATGGTTTATTCCATCCCAGATTCCGACTTCTGGCAAATATCTTCAGAAACTAAATCATCACCCCTTGTGTTTCTGCATAGTTTGGGGGGAGGTTCATCCGCCTATGAATGGTCAAAGGTTTATCCCGCTTTTGCTGCTACCCATCAAGTAATTGCTCCGGATTTGATTGGTTGGGGAGATTCTGCCCATCCTATCAGAGAATATCAACCCCAAGACTACCTCGACCTAATTCAAACTTTACTTACACAAGTCGCTGTGGAACCAGCTTGGGTAGTTGCTTCTTCCCTGACTGCTGGGTTAACTATTCGTTTAGCCATTCAACAGCCCCAATTATTCCAGGGATTGTTTTTAGTTTGTCCTTCTGGATATCGGGATTTTGGAGCCGATTATGGCAAAGAATTGGTATCTCAACTAGTGAGGATTCCAGGGTTAGATCGGATTATTTATGGCCTTGGTGCTGCCAATGAATTAGCCGTGCGTAACTTCCTAGAACAGTTTCTATTTGCCAAAACGTCACGCCTCAATGATGAAATTGTCGCAGCTTATCTAGCCTCAGCAGTGAAACCAAATGCAGAATATGCGGCTCTTTCTTCTTTGAAGGGGGATATTTGTTTTGATTTGTCCCAGTATATGCCAGAGCTACAGGTACCCACATTTTTTGTTTGGGGAGAGGAATCCCGCTTTAGTAATGCCGAGCAAGGACGGCGACTTTTCCGACTTAATCCTGAGATAATCCGGGGTTTTCATAGTATTCCTGGAGCTGGAGTTTTACCCCATTTAGAAATACCAGCGATCGTTACTGGGTTACTCTATCGTTATATAAATCCTTGATACAGCACTTTGCTGGTAAATTAAGTATAAGACTACATACTAGAACTAAGAGTGGGATGGGCATCCCTGCCCGTCCAAATTTGTGAAGATGAAATATGCTGTATCTTTTAGAAAAATCAAAAATTGAGCTTTATTGAGCTTTTATGATAAATATTTAATCGAATATGATATTATAAGCAGACTAAATTAAAATTATTGGCGCTCTTATAACCCACTTCTAAAAAAGGCTTTCAGAGATTAAGACCATATTTTGCGTTTGGCAATGCTCCAAAGGAGGCAGTATAAGGTTCAATTGCTAGGTTAGTTGATAATAGGACAACAAACCGTCATTAGACTGGAGCAGTGATCGCAGTCAAACCTAATTGCCTAAAAGCCTTATCATGCAATCACTTGAAAAATATAGAAAAGTTTTCCTCTATGCGCGGAATATGGGGTTCAATCAAATTCAACCAAGGTTCCAAAAATAAGAGGTTGCATCATACCCCATAGCTAAAACTATTATAGCTCAAATAGTCAGGTAATTCATCTCCTTCTCGGTAGCAGATATAATGATCCACGCTCCAAGGTTCATCTGATTTAGTCGAGTCATACCAAATTATTTTGCAATCATCATCTTTATACTTTTCGAACACTGCCGTGACCTGACGATTCATCTCTTCGATCTGTTCGTCTGAAAACTCAAAAGACACTTCTGACCCGCCACAGATTTGTTCTGTTTGCTTATGGTTAAGTTCCATAAACACATCTGTTTCTAGTTCAGTAACTATATAACTCATTGTTTCCTGCAAAAATTTAATTAAATTTTCTCTCCTGAATTTTAAAATCACCTCTAAGATTAAATCAAGAGGTGTATCAGTACTAATACCAATGGTTCTATTTTAATCGAGCAATCTTGTCTCCTGTTACAGTGAAGCTTAACGGGGGTGAATTGGGACCAGCACAAGGATAACATTTTGCTACGTATTTAATTTATCCTATTTGAAAAAAATAATAGGACACACGAACGACTGGTAGGGGCGGTAAAACCCCGCCTCTATTAAGAATTTTGGGCTAACTTAGGAGTCCGGCCCTTCAAACCAATCATCAATTTCAAGGTAAATATTTTTAGCAATGGTACGCGCTGCATAATCCACAAGCCCAAACGACGTAACATTACTAATGGTAGGAAATTATTAGAAAACATCCGGTCTAATAAATCAGTAAAGCCTAAAATTGCCAGATTTTCCTGTTTGCGCCACCGTTCGTAACGTTTGAGAACCTGCAAATTACCAATATCTTCCCCGGCTTGGTGTGCAGCTTTAATTACCTGTGCCAAAGCAGCCACATCCCGAATACCCAAATTTAAGCCTTGTCCCCCTACAGGATGACAATTATGGGCTGCATCACCCACTAAAGCCAATCTATGTAAAGCATAGCGATCGCTTTGCATCAATCTTACCTGAAAAATAAAGCGATCGCCTAACAATTCCAGTTTACCCATTTCCTTGCCATAGCGCCGAGTTAATTCTGCTAGGAATTGCTCATCATTCAAAGCACATAGGGCTTGTGCTTCTTCATGGGGTGCAGTCCAAACAATCCGGCATCGGTTCCCTGGTAAGGGTAAAATGGCGAAGGGCCCACTAGACCAAAATTTCTCATAGGCAGTGTGATTATGGGACTTTTCGGGCTTGACAAAAGCCACAATACATGATTGCCAATATTTCCAACCCCTAGTTTTAATTCCCGCCGCCTCACGAATCCGCGATCGCGCCCCATCAGCTGCTACCATTAATTTACTGCGGACTGTGCGTATTTCCCCAGCTAATTTGACTGCAACACACACTTCGTCGGCAAAATACTCGGTACTTACCACCTCCGCCGGACATAGCACAGTCACATTGTCACAGCCTTGGACAAATTCCTGTAAAGGATACAAAAGTGCTTGGTGTTCCGCCACATAACCCAAATCCTGGGTATGTAAATCAGAGGTATTAAATTCTACCACCTCTGGATAATCGGCATCGGAAAGGCGCACGCGACGGTAAGTTTCAATCTGGGGCAGAATTTTATCCCACACGCCTATTCCTTGATAAATCAGTGCAGACAGCATATGTACGGCATAGGCTTGTCCTTTAGCTACTGCTGCTGATTTTTCCCTGGCTTCAATCAAAAGGATTCTCAACCCAGAATCTTTCAAGGCGCTGGCTAAGGTTAAACCAGCAATACCGCCACCGACAATGACTAAATCGCAATCATATCCCTGTTCAGGTATGGTTTGTGTAGGAGATGGTTCCGAGTAGGATTGTACTTGCACCATTGTTAAGACATATTACAAGGTTTTAATTATTATTTTGACGCGATTTGGCTATATTGGGCAAGTTTGGGGAACAATATCTCTTTTTGATAACGAATGGTTGGTCGTAGATACCAGAATAATTCTCTACCCCGCAATTTTGAGTAATACAGCAGTTTTACTGTTAAAGTTTTTCCAATTAGTCTGCAAACCAGCACTAACTAAACAGTAAAAACCGATTGTGACAGTAAAGAAGTGCGAAATGCCGGTTAGAAAAGCCGTTGTTAATAAAAGAACACTAAGTATTTAACAAGAAGCAGGGGATAAGGGTACTATTAGCAGGAGTAGCAAATTTTTCCTTAAATTTAAAGTAAGTATATTTATGTATATAAAATAGCTTTATATTCTGAATTAAAACCAGTAAAAACCGATTGTGACAGTTGAGATGGGGAATGTTAGTTGTAATCCTTAAAAAATAATAAAAATAAATTCATCACATGATTTTTTGTATACCATTAAGGTTGGGAATCTAACAACTGACAAGAGTAAGCAGTAATTGTACTGCACAATTAATTTTGTTTAGACATCTTCACAAATAAACCTAAAATCCTTATATTTGTTGCGAAAAAAAATTACAATCGCTAAAAAGCTTACAGCTATTTCCATTAAAAAACTCTGTTTGTCTTGTCATTAAAGAATTTCACCCATTTTCAGTCTTAATTAATTTGCAACAATTTTCTTGGTATAAGGTAGTTGAAATTTCAATTTTGAAGAGGTCTTTTAGATCAGCTACTGTGCAACTTTCCTCAATCTGATAATTTGAAGATCCTGGAGCCATAATAGCTTCTCCAAAATGGAGTGTAACCCTTATCCTTTGCTAGAAAGTTACACATCGGATTACAAAATTAATTAGTGTCTTCCCGATTATGTACTCAACTTTGTCCATTTTTGAACAATGCTACCCCTAAAGCTGAAACCTTTGTAGTCAAGTAGTTTGAATTTTTGAGTGTCACCATCAATTAGTGATATTGAAACAGTGATATTGAAAAATATTTTGCCAAAAGGATAACCAAGCTCTTAATTTTGGATGAAGTCGAGATGTATTGACTGACGGAAATAGCGTAGCGGCATATTCTTTAGATTTAAGGAGAAATGCAATGCTAGGAGATGGAACTATTTCTCAAGAATACGAAGGGGACTTTGAATCCGAATACGAAGACGAATACGAAGACGAATACGAAGACGAATACGAATACGAAGATGATGACAGCGAAGCTTTTCTGCGGAGAGCTTGGAAGAAAGTACGCCGCGTTGCCAAAAAAATTGCCCCTGTTCTCAAAAGAGTAGCACCAATTGCCGCTAGAGTTGTCGGATCAGCCGTTGGTGGACCAGGAGTAGGAGCACTCGCTGGCAGGGTTGCTGGCCGTTTTAGCCGCGAAAGTGAATTAGAGTACGAGCTAGCAGCCGAATTTGAGGACGAATACGAAGGAGACTTTGAGGACGAATACGAATACGAATACGACCTTGAATCTGAATACGAAGGAGACTTTGAATCCGAATACGAATATGACCTTGATGATAACTCGGAAGCTGAAGAAACCGTAGCTAATATCCTGGCCGATGCTGCAAGTAAAACCCAGAGTGAAGCGGAAGCAGAAGCTTATGCGGGTGCAGCCACGGCAACTTTACTCAAACCGAAATCTGCATCTATGCAAAAAGTTACCCCTAATGTGGTTAAAGGTGCAGCTAAGTTAACTAAAACTCTACGTAAGTCGGGTGCTACTCGTCCTCTAGTGAAGATGGTGCCGACAATTGCCCGTCTGACTAATAAGACTCTAAGCAAGCAAGCGGCTAAGGGTAAGAAAATAACTCGTCCCCTAGCAGCGAAAGTCATGGCAAGTCATACCAAAAAAGTGCTCAGTAGTCCGACAGCCTGCGCTAAAACCTTAGTCAAAGCCTCTCAGAAGCTAAAAACACGCAAAACCAGAAAGAAAGTAGCTAAAGCTTTCTAAATAAAGTCAAGGACAACTAATTAAAAGCTTAAAGGAGAGATAAAACCATGTTGGATTATGAATTAGAGTTTGGTTTAGATGGTGAATTTGAAGCTGATGGTGATAGCGAGTTTGAAGCTGACTTTGAAGCTGACTTTGAAGATGAATACGAAAGTGAAGAATTTTTAGCCAGTTTATTGCCTATGGTTGCTCCTTTAGCGGTGAAAGCAATTGGCAGTCTCGTTAAAGAGTCAGAATTTGAAGGGGATGATGATGGCGAGTTTGAATACGAACTAGAATCAGAATTAGAGTCAGCGCCTGATTCTGATGATGAAGCGATGATGCATCATTTAGCAAATATGGCGGCTAATACTGAGAGTGAAGCCGAAGCTGAAGCATTTTTTGGTGCCATCGCCTCTTTAGCTAGTAAAGCTCTACCTATTGTCAAAAAAGTAGCTCCTACTCTTATTCGTGGTGCTGCCAGGCTAGGTAAGCGTTTGTTCCGTAACCGTCGTACTCGTCGCCTGGTTCGCACTGTGCCCACAATTATGAAAGGTACGGCATATTCCCTAGCACGTCAAGCTGCCAAAGGACGACCGCTTAATCGTCAAACCGCAGTCAGGGCTTTAGCACGTAATACAGCTCGTGTTTTGCGTAGTCCCCGTCGCACCAGTACGGCAATGCGTCGCTATCGTCGCTATTACCCTTATAGCCGCTATCGTCGCTATTACCCCTATCGTTCTCGCCGTCGTTACGCCTATAGATAGGGGTGCAAGTTGTTGCGCCCAAAAGTGTGGGGTATTAACTATTTTCTGCGGGGAAACGAAAAGCGATGAACGGACTGCAATCAACAAGAATGCCCATAGAAACCATGTTTTTCCACTGGGATGTAGATGAGGGAGAGCTGTTAACTGAGATGTTAACTCAAGATACGGTGTCACCTCATCTTCAATCTTGGCTGAGAACCCAAGCTATTAACGTCACCCGACATGCGGCCGCCTTAAAACCTTTTAGCTACCATGAGTTTGGTACCAGTGCAGCTAGTCCAGCTAAAGCCCATCTGCAAGCAGCGAATCACCTGATAAATTCTCTGCGATCGCAATTAAAAAGTATGGCTCAACAGGTGGGTGCAAGTACCACAGAGGCAATTGAGTCACCTCAACAACCAGAATTAAGACGTTTACTGACACAAAAAGATCGGGCTCAAGCTTGGGTGAAATTGATTGAAAAAATTTGGGATTTCTATTTTGAAATCTTTAACCAAAGACGAACTCGTTTTGCTAACTGGCTTTTGGGGTGCGATCGCATTGCTTTAGATTGTTATCAGGTCATTTACACCCATTTAGGTGTAGCTAAATCAATTCCCACACCAGGGCCATTTTCTTACATGGAGACGGGTTTTACACCATCTACCTTTAGACGAGGCATTCCCCTAAGCAAATTAGGCAAACAAATTAACCCGTTTCCCCTAATTTATTTACCCTATCACCGTTTAGTTAATCCCTGGACTTTGGGGGCAATTTTACACGAAGTTTCCCACGATTTACAAACGGATTTGAACTTGAGGCAAGCTGTACCAAGGGCGATCGCACGTAGTTTACTCAAAGCGGGAATGAGTCGGTTTGTCACTTTTACTTGGTGTCGCTGGCATAGTGAAGCCTGGGCAGATATGTGTGGTTTACTGTTGGGGGGCCCAGTGATGATGGGATCGCTGATGGATATTGCCGCGCGATCGCCTCAAGTGACTCTATATTTCCAACCCAGAAAACCCCATCCTACCCCTTACTTGCGGATTTTTATTCTGGCTGAATTATTGCGTCGTATGGGTTTTGCCAGGGAAGCGGAAGCTTATTGTCGGATGTGGCATCGTATTTATCCTCATGCCAGGGCGGGTAATATTCCCGGGCAAATCCTAGAAACCTTTGATCGGGCAAAACGTATTGTGGTTGATACCTTAGCTTTTACACCCTATCCACAATTAGGTGATAAAACTCTAGTCCAAGCAACCGGAAAATTTACCCGTAAACATCAAAAAATGGTGCAGGAAGCGGGACAAAGAATAGCCACAGGTAATGATCCAGGCATTATTCCTGAACGCTTTTTAATCGGGGCTTCCCGTTGGGCATTAAATCAAAAGTTAGCCACACCAGAGACAATTACAAGCAATTTTTATCAGGCATTAGTGAGGAGATAAAAGTTATTTTCGCCTCAATATTTAGAGGAATTAAACATATTTTTTGTCGGAAGGAAGAAAATGCAAGAGTATTTAATTCAGGGTTTATTAGGAGTATATCCTGATCCCGAAACACAACCACAACCATTAGAGGAAGGTGATGTATGCACATCAACAGGATATGTCGCAGCAGGAGTTGGTTATCGCATTGAAGTATGGGATAAAGATAACCGCTTTGATGATCGTCTCGGTCAAGGCAGAACTACAGCTTTAAAAACAGAAAATTTAGGTAATATATCCATTACTTGGGGTGAAGGAAGCTATTTTGAAATCCGCTTTGCCGATGAATCCTTAAGACAAGAATCAGGGGAAACTGAAACTTTAGAAAATGCCGAGATTTTCTTTAAGGTATTTAAAGGTAGTCAACCTATTTTTAGTACGGAAGATAATTACTTGGATCTTGGAACTCTACCAACAGATGAAACAATTAGTACAAGTAATCCAGCCGATGATGGCTACTGTTACAAAATGTTAGTTCTTGCTTCTGTAATTGAAACGGAGGAAGAAGAAGAACGTCCTACCTATCCAATACCCATTCCTAGGGATAAGGTAGTTGATATTTTACCCACTGCTGATCAAATTTACAATTTAGGCAGACAAAGCACCGTAACTAATACTAATAGTAGTCTGGGTGGTTCATTAAAACAAGTAGTTGATAACGCTTTTGGTAGAGTTATAGGACAAACTTTTAGAGCTGGTAATATCACTAATTTCCGTGATTCTCTCAATCAAACTTTTGCCATTCAAGAAACTAATGGTCAAAGAACAATTACCTATAGTCCTCGTTCCTATACTACTCAACCAGAATTAGGAGGTGCAATTACAGGTGCTCAAGCTAGTCTTTATCATCGCGCTAAAGCAGCACTAAAAGAAATGCTACCTCTCCTAGATGGTATTTATGAATTAGATCCTGCTTCAGATGAACAAAATCGGGACGCTATCCGTGCGGTTGTTCGTACCGAAATTACTGAAGTAGTCAACGAAATGGGGGTACAACAAGGACCAAGAGTTCAAAGAGTTGATAGCCTATTCCAACTATTAATTGGTACGGAAACTGAATCAAGATTACCAGAACAAATTGGTGGACAACTAAAAGATTTTGCCAGGGCTTTTGGTTTAGAAAGGTCGAAAATTAATACAGTTGATGAAGAACGTAATTATGGCAACTTCTTAATTATTAGGGATTATATAGTGTCTCTCAGACAAAGTTGGCAAGATTATGTATCACTACAAATGGCTGGTGGTGGTTCTTTTATTGGCACACAATTAGTATTACTTTCTCAAGCTTTGTCAGTCATGGCAGAATCAGTAAGGGAAACTTATCGCATTATGGATTTAGTTTTCCTTGGGCCAGAAGAAAGAGAATCTGTATTAATTGATTTTACTCAAGCTAGAGATACAGAACTGCAAAAACCCCGAGCTAAAAACCGCAGACGGAGGGAGTACATTAAATGGGTTCAAACATCTTTAAACAATATTTTTAGTCGGGATAGAAGAAATGTTACTCTCCTTAGAGTTGATGGCATTCTTGGACGACTGACAAGAGAAGCAATCAAAAGATTCCAGGAACGACGGAGGATTATAGTTGATGGAATTGTTGGACCTGAAACAGAGAGAGAGTTGATTGAGTTGACAGGCACTCAACCACCCATAATTATGGAAGAAATAGCATTTTTATTACCTGATGGTACTCCCTACTATGTTGGAGAAACAGCCCAACTTTTACCAGCAATGGAAGTAGAAAGATTACTATCTTGGGTAATGCGTTTTGCGACGGAAGAAGGACCTACATTAGCGAGATCGGGTGGTAAATTAGGAATTGCTAAAGCCATCGCAAAAACCTCGAAAACTTTAATGATATTGCTTCAGGCTTCTTCCTATGTGCCTGTACTGAATAATGCTTTCCGTCGAGAAGGTGTTAAACGTGCCCTCAGGGATTTGGCCTTCCAAACCTATCGAGTTAAACAGTTAGCTGATGAATTAATTCCGCCTTTACTATCTGGTGAAGGTGATGATGTTAGCGATAGATTTTTAAGGTCTGCAAATAATTTCCAAAACAATAATTTTGTCCGTTAATCCCAGAAAATCACTTTGCTAAATCTTGATTCCAACTTTTGCAGTTAGGAGAAATAATAATGGCCACCACAGGAAAGAACCGCGATTTTTATGATAGTTTAGGGGCATTTCATGAAAAGTTAGTTGAGGAATTAGCACCGCAATTAATCGAAAATCCCCGACTAGCAGACGCACTTACCGAACAATTAGAAAAAATCCGTGAGGAAACAGACGCTGCTAACCTGAATATTGAACCCCCACCCGATGGCGGTTTATCAGAATTAATCGGCATTGGGCCGAATGCAGCCAAGAAAATTAGTTCAACTCGTCTGCCTGCGGATGTGGAAAACTACGATGAGAAAGTTTCCTCAGAACGAGTTCTAGCGATCGCTGATTTATACTATCTCTATCAGCTGGAAATGACTGGGGTTTTCCGTGCGGTGAAGAAGTTACAACAGCTTTTCCGTGCAGGTACAGTCAGACTTTCTAGTGGGGATGGTGCTTACGGTTTGTATCGCTTCGATCGACGTGGCAGGCTACGTTACACCCAAAGGGATCGTTATCAAGCTTACCGTCGTTCCCTAGGTTATACTACAATTCCCCCGGTCAAAGGTGCAAAACCCAATACTCAATTTCATGGCCTTTTCTCCCACTTTATCAACACTGTTGCTCAATATTGGCGTGATAAAAGAGTTTCCGATGTGATTCGTGAGCGTGCCTACGATCCTAGTTTTGGTAGTGTTGCTATAGTACGCAGGGCAGGTTTAGATTTGCGTAATAACCTCAAATGGGCTTCCTATGGTCATATTAATGTTCTACGGGTGGAAGTCATGCAGCTATTAGACGAATGCTTCCGTATTCTCAATGCCGAGGATATTAAACGCTTATTTGGAGCAGAAAATGCTTGGGATGTGATTGAAGAGGTGATGTTGCGCTACTATAACCAAGATGTCCAAGCTTCCCAAAGATATCGCATTGCTACCACTGGACGTAATATTCTGCGTTGGTTGGCAATTGAACATATTCTTAAGAGTTCTCAGGCACAATTTGAAGCTTTATTGCAGGAAATCGCTAACGATGTTGAAGAATGGCTCACCAGTGCTGAAACTTTAGGTATTGCCTACCGCAGTCAGAAAAAGCATGTTATCCCCATAGAAAATCGCCGTCGTCGTATGAAACGTATCCAACAGGTTTAAAATTTAAAAATATCTCAGGAAAGTTATGTGGTAAGAGTGAATTGATTAAATCTAAAAACATCCAAAATTATACCAATTTGATGGTAAAAATGATTGGGACAGATGGAAATTTGACAAGCCTATGTAGCAGTTATTTCAAAATCCCAAATCTAAAATCTAAAATCTAAAATACAAAATCCAAAATTGTATCCCCTCCAATTTTCGGGGTAGGGAGTTATTCTGGTGTCCACAATCAAGCAAATGGATGAGAATCATATTTCTCCCGAATAATACTTCCCAAAGCAGAAATATCTCCAATTTGAAAAATCCGTGAGCACTAATAATTAGATTATTCCATACAGCACTTTATAGTTAAATAAAGTACAAGGATACATACAAAAACTCTTGTGGGGGTAGGCATCCGGTGCCTGTTGTGAATGTACTTCACTAAAATAAAATCTTCTATATAAAAACATTTTCCTCCCCTTGACTAAACTTTTGTCAGCCAATGCAGGAGGAATAGGAGAATTTTATTCATGGAAATTTCTGTATATCGAATATCTCCATAAATTATGTTTAGTTTAGGCGTAGGGTGCGTGAGATGCGAAAATATTTGAACGTAACAATAAGACTTATAACGTCACGCACCAACCACCGATTGTGACAATTGCGTAAGTCCTGGGTATATCAAATATCTCCATAGATTATGTTTAGTGAAATTTATCGTAATTTAATGGTAAATCTTGTTTATTCTCCGTTTCTAATTCAGATTTAATCGATTGATATTCATGAACTTTTGTTGAAAGCCATTTATCTAAATGACCACCACGAATTTCATTTTTATTTTTACCTACCACTTCCAAATATGCAATATCTTTAATTTTTTTTAAGCAACCAGAAGATAAATCATTTTTACCGTTTTTTTCAGAGAGTGGGTTGATATTTTCTGTCTGTGTTTGTTGATTATTTTTGACGCGAGAATTTTCCTTAAGTAAGCGATTATAGGTACGGTAAGGAATGTAATGCAAAGGGTTATATCCAGCAAAACGCAACATTAATACACAAGCCCAGGAATATTTACCTGCCAAAATTGCCTCAACTAGTTGATCGAATTGCTCCGGATGAATTGATTGCTCTAATTTACTATTAATGCCAGGAGTGTTTTGACGCATAACTGTGTTTTATTTGTAATTAATAAACTAATTGGATAAGTTCTGAATCTATTTGCTATCTAAATGTAATTTTCTCAATTACTTTTAATTTTTCTATTTAATTTATTCTGGCTGAAAATATTTCAGCAATACTATAATAACCCTTGATTTCAGTAGTCATCTTTTGTCCTGCATTGAAAGCTATATGTTGATTTTTGTTCATGGAATCAGTCCGGTCTAAAGCTATTTCCATTTGATAAAATAAAACCTTCTTATTATTTGAGTCAGTATCCGGAAAAATAGAATTTATTTTTCCAGAAATAATACCATATCTTGTTAATGAAGGATTATCAAACTCTATTTTTAGAGGCATCCCTTTTTTGAAAAAAGTAGCTTGCTGTTGAGATATTTGAGCCTTAAATATGACACGATTTTGCATTAATTTACCCAGTTTTATTTGTTTTTTATCTGGGATATCTAAACTAAGTAATTTGTCATTTTTGACTGGCTTATATCTTTCCAGTTCCACTGGAGAAAACAGTATCCCCTGAACACGAGCAACTTCTACAAATTTACCTTTCCACACCCAAATCATCAATGCTGTTAAAAAAGATGTACTAGCTAAAAAAACTAGATAAACCAGCATTGATGGTCTTTGATTTAGTAACATCTGCAACGATTTAGAACAGTTGCCTTGATGATTACATTTTTGCTGCTGGGTTATAGAAATTGCAGTTGATTCCTTTGTATCGATTGTACTGATATTAGTCTCAATTGCCCCACACATTGAAACTTTTGTTGGAGGTGGATTATCCCCAAGATGAGATTTATTGTTTCTCATTCTTGAGTTTCTTAACTTATTAAAGGTTCCGACTGCATAAGACCTGATGATTCTTTCCATGAGCTGACCTATAAACAGAAACCAGACTTTTGGTAACAAGTCTGTGTACTACCCAAGTGCAATCATTTAGATACTGTCAATATTTTTATTTAGCAAAAAATACTGAATATATTGATTGCTGGGCTGTAGTTTTGCAAAGGTAGTGACCTATGGGAAAATTTACTTATGTTATGTCATGGTAAATAACATAACAAAGTCTTCGTTTGGTTCTTGGTAGATGCAGTTTTATTCTCTCAAAATTTTTTCGACTCCTAAATTGAATTAGTTATAGCCCCGGTAAAATAGTAACTTCGTATACTATTTGTTGAAGGAGTCGCTATGTATAAGTACTTGTTGACTTTGTTGATGAATTAAAAATCTATTTTACTCATCAATGACAACCTTTGTATTTATACTATTTTTTTCTCATTGGATGTTACTTGTCAATTCTACCATTTTTTTAATTGAATTGCGTGATTATTTCCATCTTTTTTTCTGCTCTGACATGATTCTCAGTGCTGTACTTAAAAAGGCTAAATAGGGGGTAACACCCCTTATTTTATGGGGGAGAAAAATCTTATATGTGAAAATTAAATGCTTATATTTACCATTAAATCATATTGTATGAAGTCATATTATTGGAATTGTCAGAATATAAGTAAGTGAAATAAATCCATAAATTACTAACAATAATATTTTAGATTAACATAGCGTATTCCTTGTATATAGGTATTTTTAGAATTTAATTAGTGAAATTACGTCTATTTTTTCATGCAAAATAGAGATATATTTTAAACATAATTCCATAAATAATTGATGATATCAATAATAGCATTTGTGGAAATAAATACTATAATATAATGCCATGTATCAAGTTAAAATATTTATATCTACGTGTTCTTGTTAAGATTCATTCAAGCTAATTTGAAGATAAGATGAATTTAATCTATACTGTCAGATTAATTAAATATGAAGGTTTAAATTAATCAAATAGTCGAGCATACTATATTTCGATAATTGATTGGGACATATTAACAATAGATTGATATCTTCACCACATATATTCAGTTAGACTGCTCACCATAAATAATACATTTTGTTGGATGGATGCAGCATACTGGCTGGAAATGATATGGGCAACATTTTTAAATCTGTATTGAATGGCACTAAAATCATGTCAATCAATTTTGGATTTCCCCTCTTGGGGGGATACCAGGGGAGTTGGATTTACCCATTGACCCCATACCAGCAAGTCAGGGGTCTGAAATAGCTATGCAGCAGGGTTTTGGGGATTTAGCGATCATTTCACAGCCAAGATGGCTGTGCCACAACTCCTCAAAACTAATGAAAAGGACTAGTATATTGTCAGGCAAGGATGCCTGAGCCACAACCCATTAGTAGTCCACCACATTAATTTTCCAGGTAAACCAAATTCTAGACTTGTCCTCTCTTTTTCTTTCTCTTCCTCTGCGCCCTCTGCGCCTCTGCGGTTTCTTTCTCTACCCAGTCGTCTAAAGACGACTTTAGCCATTAGACTGGGGTTTTCAACCCCAGGCGGGTGCTATCGAATGCAACTGCTATAATAACCACCATTCATTCTCATCAATTGCTCATGGGTTCCTTGTTCGATGAGCATACCTCTATTGAGGACAAATATATAATCGGCATGGCGGAGGCTAGAAAGACGATGGGTAACAATCAATTTCGTGCAATGTAAGTGCTGCAAATTTCTTTGCAAACATTGCTCCGACTTTCCATCTAATGAGCTAGTAGCTTCATCAAAAATCAACATTTTTGGCTTATTAACCAGAGCGCGAGCGATCGCAATTTTTTGTTTTTGCCCCCCAGACAGGATAATTCCCCCCTTTCCCACTAGAGTTTTATAACCCAGGGGTAAATTTTGGATAAATTCATGGGCATTGGCTAGTTTTGCGGCGGCCATGGCTTGTTCTAAGGTAAATTGAGAATTATAGAGGGTAATATTCTCAAAAATAGTCCCTGAAAATAACAAACATTCTTGGGGAACTACACCCAATTGACTGCGTAAAGACTGGGGAGATAACTCCCGGATATCATAACCATCAATAAAAATATGACCGGAAGTGGGAGGATATAAACCAGTTAATAAATTAACTAAGGTTGTTTTACCAGAACCACTAGGGCCAACAATACCTATGGTTTGTTGGGGTTGGACTGTCAAGGAGATATTGTTGAGGATGTTATCTTCATCGTTGGCATGGTAACGGAAACTAACATTGGTAAAATTTATGGCACCCTGCAAAGATGGCAGCACAGTTAAGGGTTGTTGGGGATTTTCTTGGGTTGCAGTACCCCAAACATCTTGGACTCTTTCTAGGGATATTAATATTTCTTGCCATTCATCCCATAACCCAATCCATGCCAAAAGGGGATTAATTGCATTCACCATCAACATATTGAAAGCGACAAATTGACCGATTGTCATCTGTCCGTTAATTGTCAACCTGGCACCCCACCACAATATCCCTGTGGTTCCTAAATGTTTGATCAAGGAAGTCGCTAACTGGAGATTATTGACCAGTTTTTGCCCCCGAAATCGCACCTTAACCATATTTGCAAATCTTTCTTCCCAATGCCAACGCACTGATAGTTCAGCTGCGGCAGTTTTGATGGTATGAATGCCTGTAATGGTTTCGACAATGGACGAATTTTGTTGAGATGATGCCTGCCAAAGCTCCCTCAATAACCTTTTACGTAGTGGACTGGCTCCTATACTCAAACAAGCGATCGCAAAAATTATAAATAATAAAAATAAAGTTAATTGCCAATTGTAGTATAATAGTAAGCCCACACAGACAATGGTCATCACCGCGTCCAAACTCATACCCACAGCTTGGCGAGTCAAAAATATTTGGATTTTGCGATTTTCTTGGACGCAAGCAATTATGTCTGCCAGGGGACGGGAGGTGAAAAATTGCCACGGTAAGGTCAACAGATGACTTACGAAACCCCCTAACAAAGAGATATCCATGCCTTGGGCAAAATAGTCCAGCAGATATTGGCGCACTGCTTTTAAGCTAATTTGCCAGATGCCAAAGCAGAGGAAACCAGCAGTAAAAAGATTGAGAATGGCTAAATTTTTGTTAGGTAATACATGATCGATGGCAATCTGTGTGAGTAAGGGTGCAAGTACGCCAAATATTTGCATTAATAAGGAGGCAAAGACGATTTGTCCGATTAAATAACGATAATGGCGTAATCCTTGCCAAAAACCATGGAGAGAGATTTTCTCATTGGGTTGGGTATGCAACTGTTGGGTTGGTTCCAAAAGTAAAGCGTATTCCGTCCAATGATCAGAAAACTCTGCAACTGTTAGCCATCGCTTACCAATGGCAGGATCGCTAATCAAAACCCGATTTCCTGCCACCTTCCAAACTACGACATAATGTATTCCTTGCCAATGGGCAATCCAAGGATCGGCTAGGGATGCTAATTCACCCAAAGAACCCTTGACTGCTAAACTTTCATACCCTAAAGTCTTTGCAGCTGCTAATAAACCTGCCAAGGAGCTACCTGTCTCATCTACCCTTGCTAAACGACATAGGGTATTGAGGCTAAAGCGTTTACCCCAATATTGACTAACCATGGCTAAACAAGCCGCACCACAATCAGAAGTGGTTTGCTGTTGCACAAATGGATAGGAATGCCATAATTTAGCTATTAATCGTCGGCGATTTCTTGGTTGGGTAAATGTGATCTCTTCATTAGTACTAGTTTCCGTATTCCCAATAGATTTGACAGATTCTTCTTTGCGTCTTTGCGTCTTTGCGTGAGATAAATCCCCACCTGAATTCACCAGTACCTGTTTTCCTGGAGAATCCTCTATTTTTGCAGATAATATTACCTGTGGCTCTGGTGGAGTATATGAGGCTCCCACCCCCATAATTGTGCCATCACAATATGCTAGCGGTAGGTGATAGACTAATAAATCCGTTGTTGAATCCGTTGTTGCCATCCCTTCTGGGGAATTATCATCACCATATCCCCAACTATCTCCCATTTGTAAGGATGTGGTGGTAGTACCATCAATCAGCCAAAACCGTCCTTGGGATGCAGGAGTGGCCACAGATAAACATGAGCCAGCATTAACGGTAATTTTTTCCAGGTGGGGTAAGATTTTTAATAGGGTACTACTAGTTTGCGATCGCAATTCTGTCCGGGTTTTCAAGAAAATCAGTTTTTGCCGCTCGTTTACCGTCTGATGTAAAGATTCTTCTAGATGGGTAAATTTTTGTAACCACTGCTCTAGCTGGGAAATTGGTAACTTTGCCACCCAACCAGGTGCTGCTGCAATGGCTTGATATGGTAATGGTTGATGGTGGAATAAATGGTCAGCACCAAAATTTTGTTCTACTAACAATAATTGTGTGGATACCCGTCGTTCCAAGGTGGGGTCAAATGCAACAATCCTCACTTTACCTGCACCAATCAGATACAAAAAGCGATCGTTGTCTTCCATGGAGCCATCTAGGGTATAACTTACCAAATCATCACCCAATTGAAACTCATCTACTAGCCAACACTGACTCAGCTGTGATATGAGATCGGAA
>JAAUYD010235262.1_pt1 | contig 30098 bp, 24 predicted proteins | sample 7278101 | NCBI WGS metagenome assembly JAAUYD01 (sample SAMN14350128, study PRJNA611818) | marine sediment metagenome | isolation source: surface marine sediment (0.6m) | place: French Polynesia: Moorea | collected 2018-08
CAACTTGTCAACTGAGGTATCGTTACAAATGGGACAGGTGATCAGTCCCTTTTTTTTCTGGTCAAGGTATGCCTTACGGTCTTCAAACCAACCTTCAAATGAATGACCATTGGCACACTGGAGATCATACGCAATCATAACTGATTTAAACCATCCTGAATTGACTTTTCACGGGATAACGTTTAGTAATATCTCAAATTTACTAGCATATTAAAACAAATAAAATTGAATTGAGGCTAGGATAGCATATACACTAACATTTTTAAAGACAATGTTGGCATAATTTGCTATTTTAACAAAAAGTTGACATATGTATTATAAAATATTCTTCAACATTATATCAGGGAGCGTGCCGGTTATGAAAATCCTGCTTAAGCGAATCGTATCTATGGGAATTATTGTGATGTGTTTTACTGCTGTCGGCTTTGCTGAAACCAGGTATGTTACAGACATTTGGAGTCTGACACTGCGAACCGGTCCGGGCACGGAATACAAGATTCTGGCCCTGGTGGAGTCCGGCCAACAGTTGGAGCTTGTGGAACCCGGAGACGATTGGTCCCGGGTGAGACTCCCCAATGGCAAAGAGGGTTATGTATTAAACCGCTATCTGGTCGCCCAACCGACCAGCGCCGTTCGACTGGCACAATTGCAAAGTAAATATACGGCCTTGAGACAACAGGCAACTTCCTTGATTGAGGAAAATAAGCGGTTTAAAGAAGAAAACGATACCTTCAAGTCTTCCCTCGACAGGAACCAGAAAATGCTTAAAAAGCTGGACACTGATTACAAAGATTTAAAGGCGGGTGCAGCCGAATTTTTGACCCTCAAAAAAAAGTATAAAGAAGTCAGTACCCAGCTCGCCGAACAAACTCAAAGAGCCAACGAGTTGGACAAAGAACTGAGCGGACTTGAAATGAATCAATATATTAAATGGTTTTTAGCCGGTTCTGGCGTACTTCTGGTGGGTTTCATCATCGGTTTTTCCGCTAAACGTGGTCGTCGACGCCCCTCGTTGATGTAACTTTCGAGGATTTGTCCGACAGCCTTCTCATTTGACATGGTTTGCAAGTGATATTATACTGTTATTAATAATCGTTACCCAATCTGCAACAATAATAAAAAGTTACAAAAAAGCCGGCAACGGTGGCTGTTGGATAGTTATGGAGATCTGAATCTAACCTTTCAAGCACCCAGACTGGACACATCCTCTCACCAAAAACCCACACAAACTGGGTATTAATTTACCTTATAGATAAGGAGAAGAGGGCAACTTCGAAAAAAAATTGATGGCGATATTAGGGACACAGATGCTAATAAATCAATTGGTGGTTTTATTCGTCCTCCTTTTGCTCTCCGGTTTCTTTTCCTCAGCCGAAACTGCACTATTTTCCATCAGCAAAGCCAAGGCCGTTCATCTCGCAAAAGAGAAAGGTTTGACAAATTTGCTGATCAAAAAGATGAAAGACGATCACCACCGGTTACTTTCCACCATACTCATCGGAAACAATATTGTAAATGTCGGTGCCTCGGCCCTGGCCACTGCGGTGACCATCAAACTGGTATCTCACAATGCAGTGGGAATCGCCACCGGCATCATGACCTTTCTTATCTTAATCTTTGGCGAAATTTTTCCGAAATCGATTGCCACGCGAAACAACATCCTCATTGCCAGACTGGTCATCATCCCATTGTACTGGCTGTCCATTCTATTTGCTCCCATTATTTTCATGTTGAATTTTATCCCCAAACTGACGGGCAAGGTACGGAAAAAACCACATGTGACCGAAGAAGAATTGATGACATTTGTTGAAGTGGTCGAAGAAGAAGGGGGAATCGAAGAAGGAGAAAAAGAACTTATTCATAATATCTTTGAATTTGATGATACCAGCGCGTCTGAAATTATGACACCGCGTGCCGATATGTTTGTTATCAATGCTGACGAAAAGCTGGATACCGAGGAAATCATTCGATCTGGTTTTACCCGGATACCCGTCATAGAGGAAGATATTGATCATGTCATTGGCATCCTGAATGTTAAAGATTTGTTTATGCATCAAGTCACTTCTTCTTCCGATGCCGAGGCCCGCGAAGTCATGCGGGAACCCTATTTTGTTCCGGAAAACAAAAAGTTAGACAATTTGCTGCAAGAGTTCAAGAGGAGAAAACAGCACATGGCCGTCGTAGTGGATGAACATGGCGGCGTGTCTGGTCTGATAACACTGGAAGATGCACTTGAAGAAATAGTCGGTGAAATTATTGACGAAACGGATAAATTTGAGGCCCATATCGTTAAACTGGCTGAAAACGAATGGATGGTACTCGGCAAATCAGAAATCGATGATGTCAATGAAAAACTGCAGATGAACATTCCTGATACCAAAGAATATGATACTTTTTCCGGCTATGTCCTGGACCAGATAGGTAGAATTCCCAAGGAAAAAGAGGAGTTTAACCTTGGGAATTATATAATAACCGTTCAAGAGATGGACGGCACGAGAATAAATAAATACGTCGTTAAAATGAATGATAATCTGGCCCAGGAAACTGACATGTCATCATAAGAATTGGTTTACAAACCGTTTGAACTGCACCCCAAATCCTTTCGTTCCAACCCATATGATTTTGCTCTCCGACCGTATTGGAATTTCAAAATTAGGAACAAAAAAACTCTGTGAAATCTTTTGATCCACCGGAAACAAGGGCTGATTTTCAATATAGGCGCCTCCCGAGCTGATATTTTTCATGGTACCTTTATAAAATTGGCTATCGACAGCGTATTCGGTGATAATAGAACACGGAGTGCGAGGCAACTTTCTCTGATCTCTGTTTTCCCAGTTATTTAAAATCCGCGCCAACATGCGCTGGTCATCTATCGACAGATTATCGATCAGTTCGGTGAGATGCCGGGAATTTGCTGAGTGGCTTGGAAGATTGTTAAAGGAAGCCATATATAACCTCCTGATATTAATTCTGATTTGATGTCTTCTAATCAAAGGGGGACAACCCGCGGGGCATGGGGCTTGCAATTGCCTGATTCGGCTCGGATTGTCGAACCAAATCGTAGGGTAAGCATTGCCACACTCCAGTCAAGAGACGGAGGTTTGAATTCGGAATGTGGTATGCCAACGTCGGATAGGGTAAGTTTGAATTCAGAGTTCCTCGGGTGTAAAGGCAACCACATCGTCAATTGCAGGTGTATCGCTAAACAGCATTGTTAGACGATCGATTCCCAGTGCGTTACCGGCGGCATCAGGCATGTCCTCTAAGGCGCTTAAAAATTTTAGCGGCATTGGATATATCTGGTAACCAAAAGATTTACGCAGTTGCTGCTCTTCTTCGAATCGGGCTTTCTGTTCAGCCGGGTCGGATAGCTCACTGAACCCGTTGCACAACTCAATTCCGGCGATATAAAGCTCAAAGCGTTCTGCCAGCAAATCGTTGCCGGACTTTAATCTTGCCAGGGCCCCACGAGAGGCCGGATAGTCGTAAAGAAAAAGCGGTTTCGGTGCCCCCAGGTTGGGTTCAATTTCATTAGCCATAACCTCGTCAAAGCAATCTTTTTCAAGTGATCTCTCCATGCTCAAAGAGGCATATTGCTGAAATGCTGTGGTTACCGACATGCGAATCCAGGGAGTGGCCAAACTAATTTCCCGCCCGCGATAGCAAATGGAATTGTTGGTGGCTAAGTAGCGGGCAATAAAGCAGATGAGGCCCTCACATTCATCCATGAGATTTTTGTAATTATGGCCGACGCGATACCATTCCAGCATGGTGAGTTCCGGGAGATGTCTGGCCCCTCTTTCATGGTTCCGAAAACATTTGCAGATTTGAAAGATCCGCGAAAATCCTGCGGCCAGCAGCCGTTTCATACACAACTCGGGCGAGGTTTGCAGAAACCAATCCTCGGTATTGACGGCATTGATGTGGGCTTCCGGTGCTGGGGCCGGAATACGGATGGGGGTCTCAATTTCGAGATATTGACGGTCAATGAAAAAGCTGCGGATAGCCTGGATGATCCGGGCGCGCAACTGCAAGGTGGGCAACAATGCTGATTGTCTATATTTCATCACTTTTATTTCTCAGTTTGCCAAATTTTCTCTAAGCTTTTTTCTCTAAGTATTTATCCTCTGTGCGGTCTTGAAGAAAGGTCATGTCAAAACCTCCGGTGTCGATTTCATCGTACCAGCGGTATCCGGTTTCTTTGCATATGTTACAGGCCTTGCGTGGAATGTGAATGGCGAGAATATGCTTGCCGCGGTCCGAGGAAGATTCAATTCGCAGGGCACCGGCACAATCCGGGCAAATCTGAATTTGTTCTGATTGGGACTCCTGGATGCCGTCGGTGTCGTAGAACAGATTGCGTTTACGGAATTGCGGGGCGGGTTTTTCCATGAGTTGATCTTTGATGTTGTCCCGTTGCTGCCATATTGCGAGTGAAACTTCACCGATTTTTTCGATCGCTGCGGTTACCGACGGTGTCTGCCGGATGCTTCCCGGATTGTACTTGGGCTCTTTTACCATGCTGTAATCCACTCCGGCCAAGGCCAGAATGATGCCCACATTTACATAGGGCAACGCCCCTTCAATGGAGTAGCCACCCTCCAATACGGCAATATCCGGTTTGAGTATGGCTGTCAGATCGGCGTATCCCTGGGCGGAAAAATTCATATTGGTGATGGGGTCGCTATAATGGTTGTCCTGACCAGCCGAATTTACAATAATGTCCGGTTTGAAATCCTCTAAAATAGGCATAACAACATGTTTTAATGCATAGAGAAATCCTTCTTCAGACGTGTTCGGCGGCAACGGAATATTAATCGTTTTTCCAACCGCGTTAATGCCTCCCAATTCATCCGGAAACCCCGAGCCGGGATACAGGGTCCTGCCATCCTGGTGAATCGAAATAAAAAGAGTGTCCGGGTCATGCCAGTAGATATCCTGGGTCCCGTCACCATGGTGACAATCGGTATCAACAATGGCCACCCTGTCGATGGCATAGGCTTGGCGCAGATATTCAATCATTATGGCTTCAATATTGATATTGCAAAACCCTCTGGCCCCGTGCACAATGCGCATGGCATGATGCCCCGGTGGTCGGACGAGGGCGAACCCCCGGTCAATCTGTCCTTCGAGGACTGCCATGCCGATGGTCTTGGCACCACCGGCACTGATGAAATGAGATTCGGTCGTAACACGCCATACATCCGGGACGCAAAAATGGACTCGCTGGATATCTTTTAAATTAACCTGGTCTGGCTTTAATTCTATCACCCCGTTTATGTCAAACAGTCCTTCTTCAAATACTTGATCCTGGGTATAGAGCAATCTTTCCTCCCTTTCCGGATGGGTCGGACTAATGGCCCAATCGAAAGCGGGGAAGAAAACCAGACCGGTTTTGTGTGTTGCTTTCAACATTTGTATTCCTTTGGAATCGTTATTCGTTATCAATTATTGAGGATGTGGCTTGGATGGGTGATGATAATCCAAAAAAACAAACAACGATTGGCCGTCTACTCCAAAATTGGTAGTTCTATTCGCACAATCATAGTATCATTTCAAAAGCTTGGCTATTAAGCCATCGTACCCATGAATTAATCCCGGCGTAATCTGTGCTTTGATTCGAATATTTTTCCCGGTTGTGGTAAATCCGCGCACCATGTTAAATTCTAAGCTTTCAAGCAGTTCCATCTTAAGAAACTCCGCATTGGCGCCCCGACGAATGGCTTTGGCCTTGAGCAGTTCAAAGGCTTGATGGATGGCTGCGCTCTTGTCGAAGCCATGATCAATGGCTTGTCTAAAATTTTCCTCCGGCGCCTGGGCGATCCGGCGTTCAGTATCAGCCCAAAAAGTGACCTCACAGGTGGTGCGGGCCAAGGCCGCACCAATGGCATTGGCAACTTTCCATCTTGGAACGACCTGCACGTGATAATCCGAAACGCTTTCCAAGTACTTGGCAAAATATGGTGCCGGACCACCTAATATCAGCACAGATTGGGGCTGTACCACATATCCTTCCTGAAGTTCATGAACTGTGTAAACCGGTTTGCTGTTGATCCGATGGATTAATAGGCGAGCGGCAGATAATATTTTTTTGCAGGTGACAGCGAGAATTTCTGCGGCAAAGGCTTTTACAGAAAATCCTACTGATTTGGCCAGGGGCTCCAATCCTTCGATCGCTTTTTTCCTACTGCCATCGGCGATATTTTCGAGGATAAAAAATGCATCCGTAGGCGTCGGCACCTCCCCCCCATATGCCATCGCCGGGCCTAACCTATCCGGGCCAATTTCCAAATTGCCATTGATTACCCTGACAGCGCTGTCACCACCCAAGGCAATTGAGAGGGTTTCAAGAGATCGGATCAGCGTTTTGTACCGCTCCAGCTCAATGCCAAGCGGATCCAGCACCGGTGATCGGTTGACCAGAACCGCCAAATCGGTGGTAGTGCCACCGATATCCATAATCAAGGTATCTTCCTTGTTTGGACCGAATGCCACCGCACCCATTACACTGGCAGCCGGACCGGAAAGAATCGTTTGGGCGGGATGTTCGATGGATGAACTGAATTTCATATTACCGCCGTCTGCCTTCAACAGGCGAATGGGCAAGGTCAGCCCCATAGCTTCCAAAGATTTTTGCACCGCCTGGTAAAATTTTTGGTGGATTGGATATACGGCTGCATTTAAATAGGTGGTAGCAATTCGGCGTGGAAAGTTTAAATTTCCGGATATGCGATGACCCATGAAAATTTTATCAAAATATGGATTCAATATGCGATTGATTTCCAATTCGTGGCACGGATTGCGAACTGAAAATTTGCCCACCACCCCAACCTGCTTGATTCCCTCGGCTTTTAGCTGAGCGGCGATATCATCGATTTCATGAGGGTTGATTGGTTCGATTTCCCTGCCCCTGTGATCAATAGATCCTGCGACCGTAAAATAGTGGGCGTTTGTGCGGTAAAATGAAGGATCGATACCAGGGCCTGCCGTAACAATCATTCCTACCGATTGCGTTTTATTTTGGACAATGGCATTGGTGGTCAGGGTCGTGCTTAATACGATACGGGTAATTTTTTGGGTGTCGCGATTCTTTGTTATCGCCATCAAACCCGCCAGAACGGAACGAAACAGATCCGTTGGATCGGTGGGAACTTTTATTTCTTCTAGAAGTCCGTTTCGGCCGACGAGAACCACATCAGTGTGGGTGCCGCCTACATCTAAGCCAATTATCATGGGTACCATCCCTTCAGCGGTCCCAATATTAACGAAACCTTTTCTTTTTGCAATAAAAAACAGTAGACGTTGGGATCTCAAAAATCTCTACTCGGGGCCATAATCGAGGATGACTGAAGGGCTGTCTCTTTCATGTGATAGATATGGGGGGGGGATCAGCGGGTTGAAGAATTACGCACCAATTCGTTGTCTGCAGGCTGGAATTTCAATTTTGTGTGATCGATTTCATCTTCATAATGCCTATCGCTTTGGTATGCTTCTTCTGAAATCGTTGGTGTCTGATTGTGATTGGGATTGGGATATAAAGCATATATCAACAAAAAGGCTACAATCATTATGATGCCAAAAATTACTGACAATAATTTAAATATTCGCCAGCCGGAGTGAAAATTTTTGGCAGCAAGCCCTTCGTTTTCACCTTTGGTGCTGTCTCTTTTTTCGATATTCTCTGAATCACCTGACAATTTCAAATCTTGGGCACATTCTTTGATGATTTTTTCGTTAATTTTGATTTCACCTCTAGAATACCCAGTCAAAAGGGCGAGATCGCAAATCGAGTTGATCAGCCGTGGAAAACCGGCTGAAAAGAAATGAATATCGCTCATCGCTTTTGAACTGAAAATGTCCTTTTCTGATCCGGCCACCCGTAAACGATGCCTTATATATTGATGGGTCTCTGATGCATTTAAAGGCTCAAGATGATACCGAATACTTATTCTCTGTTTTAGTCCACGGTTCCGGTTTTGATCAACAATCTGATCCAATTCATTCTGACCTACGATGAAAATATTGATAAGCTTGGTGTCTGCTAACTCAATATTCGATAGTAGCCGAATTTCTTCCAGCAGCTCATGGGAAATATTTTGTGCCTCATCAATTATCAAAATTATAATTTTGTTTTGGCGGTTTATTTTATGAAGATAAGGGGTTAGATGATTAAGGAAGTCTCCTTTGGTAATGAATTTTCTGTTCAAATTAAATTCATTGGAAAGGATATTATAAAAATCAAGGGGGTCTATCCCAGGGTCAGGTATTTTGACGGCGATAACGTTATCGTCTATTTTTGTTAAAAACGCATTGATTAGCGCTGTCTTACCCGTTCCGACGTCTCCTGTCAGCAACAAAATGCCTTTGTTGTCCTGCAATCCATATTGAAAAGAGGCCAGCGCCTCGGCGTGTTTTTCACCCAGCCAGATGAATTTTGGGTCCGCTGTTATTTGAAACGGCTTTTCATTGAATTTATAGTGGGAAAGATACATGCTTAAAATTTTGCCGGATTTTGTATTTAAATCTTTAAGTTAGGCGTCTTTTTTTATATCGGCAGAATTATAGAATGCTTTACCCGAAATAGCCAAACTCAAATCAGCTTACCAGCCGTGCGGAGTGAGGAACCCTTCTAAGGATCGTTATCATGCCCCCAGTTCTGCTGTTTATCGCTCATTTCTACAATGATTGTATAAATTCCGATACATTTAAATAATTCCGCATCAGATTCCGCCCGAATTGTCCAAAAAAGTACATAGTTTCCTTTTGACTATGAAATCAATTACATAAATAATGTGTAATAAAATTCATAAACTATCGTGGACAATATTTGTCTTTATTATATAACTATTTGTATTATAAATAAATAAATATTTTTTTGGTGGTCATTATCAATTTGTATGAATTTTGCAAACCAGATCTTTCAAACGGATTATTTTCTCTCCTGATATTAAGCCACGCTGCTTATAAGAAAACAATTATAGAGGATCTAAGAATTGAAAATACTTTATTTTTTACTTGGTCTGTTTCCCTTTTATATATTGACTGAGAATGCAGGTGCTTTTAGCTTCAGCATCTTTTCTATCAGTGGATTACCAATCCCCGAAGACGTTGTTATACTTTTATTGGGTGCCGGCATTGTTGGATTTATTGGTTTGGGAAGGCGAAAGCTTAAGAAGTAACAAAAGATCTATGTCTAACACATAATGGAGGATTAAACCGGAGACGTTGTAAAGACAGACTTTTAATTCGCATGTGCTACAAACATCGCTAACACGTGCGCGTATCTTAGAAATTCGTGCGACTCCTCACCCAATCCAGGTGAAGGCCCAAGCGAATTCACAAAAGCCTTGAATCGAACATAAATACTTGAGGCAGGAAAAGGCAGGGTCAGATTTAGATTTGACGCTGCTTTTTTTGTGATCTATGGTATTTAGTATCTAAATTGTGAACAAAAATTCCCATTCTACGTTACTTCACCCCCCTATTTGGTCCCCAATTTGTAGTTCGATTATCACCTAACTATATTAATTAAATCATAAAAAATCTTAGCCAACTGACCTGGCATAGTTGTTGTAGTATATTCTTTACAGTTAGAAACCGCTTAGACGTCACTTGATACAGGAAACAATTAAGAAAGAAATACACGCAGAATCGAACCATTAAGGTAAAGGAGAGGATAGAAAAGAAATTAGACTTGAAAACCCTGATGCATAGATATTGAATGGACCCTAATCATGAGAATCATCTGGCATAAATACAAAATTTGGCTCCTCATAACGGTGTTCTACACTGCATACTTGCTGGTTAAGAGTCTTAAGATACTGATGCATATCAACATCCACAAGAATAATTTACATTTAAACAGGTCAAAATTAAAATGTGGCTGACTTTTTCCGATAGACTCAGAATTGCTATTCGGATGATACGCAAAAGAATCTTGAAACATTTACTTAACCGGTCACGCGGCCTCCGTATTAGCTATTAAAATATTTTCCCCGGATTCATGAGGCCCTTCGGATCGATGAGTTTTTTAATTTCGTGCATGAGCTGGTAGCTTTCACCGTGCTCCAGCTCCATGAATTTTCGTTTTCCGATGCCGACGCCGTGTTCGCCGGTGCATGTGCCACCAAGTACAACGGCTTTTTCCACGATTAGGTGATTTATCCGTTCAAGGGTCGACCATTCTCTTTCATCGTCCGGATCGCCAGCCATGACGACATGCAGATTCCCATCGCCAGCATGGCCGAAAACATAGCCCTTGACGTGGGCTTCTTCCACTAAATTTTGTGAAAAAACGACCATTTGAGGGTAGCAAGAAATGGGTACCGCAGCATCAACAATAAGGGTCTCTTTGCCGGGATGTGCTTGGTGGATGGTTTCCCAGGCTTCATGTCTTGCGCGCCACAACTCATTGCGATCCTTTTCGTTGATACCAAATTTGATATCAGTGGCGCCGCATTCTTCACATAGCTCTTTTGTGAGATTGGCAGTTTCCTGCAAGGTTGTTTGGCTGATCCCGTGGAATTCACAGAAAAGAGACGGCATTTCCGGAATATTCAGGTTTTTTTTGCGGTTCATGAGATTAATCAGTACCGGAGGTAGCAGCTCGAGGGCGGCGGGCTCCAAGCCGGATCCCATCATAACCGCTACCGCTTTGGATGCGCTTTCAAGGTCCTTAAAGTTGATGGTTGCTGCCAAACGATAGGGCGGTATGCCGCTCAGCTTGAGGGTTGCCTCCGTCACAATACCCAAAGTTCCCTCTGATCCAACAAACAGGCGTGTCAGATCATAACCGGAAGAGGATTTATGTGCCTTGCAGCCGGTCTGAATGATTTTGCCTTGCGGAAGAACCGTCGTTAATTTCATGACATAATCCTTGGTAGCGCCGTATTTAACCGTCTGTACGCCGGAGGCATTGTTAGCAACCATTCCGCCAATGGTGGCATCGGCACCCGGATCCGGTGGGAAAAACAGGCCGTGGCGGCCCACCCTACGATTCAATTCCTTGCGAAGCACTCCAGGCTGGACATCTGCCTGAAGGTCCTCGGGCCGAATATCAAGGATTTTGTCCATCCGGGTCATATCGATGACCAGTCCGCCGCGGGTGGGAACGGGATTGCCCTCCGTGCTGGTCCCGGCTCCCCAGGGCGTTAGCGGGACATCATTATTGTAACACCAGGAAAGAATCGCGGAGACTTCATCGGTTGTGACCGGCCAAATGATGCCGGCCGGCAGGGTCCCGTAGTGGGGTGAAATATCGTGCAAATGCAGTTCCCGGTTGGATTGACCGGTCGAAAATCGATCAGGTTCCACAAATGCAGTCAAGACAGAAATTTGTTCCCGGGTGAATTCATCCATTTTATTTCATTCCTTGATTGGTTTTATAAATTTTTACGTTGAGTTTTCGGCCTTTTAGAGCGTTTGGAACAAACCTGCTGGGGTGATGTTACTATTTTATGCAGTATTGCAAAACTGCTGATAGCGGAATGTTATTCTGCCAACGCTCTAATTGTCTCGAATGTCCGGCAGTCAAAGGCTGCTCTGCAACCAATATTTCACGGTTTCGATCGAGGTCTCACATTATGCCGATGTCGTGCACTCATCGACCAAGTATAAAATGGATTTATAATACAAACCACTGTGAAGGGACAGGCCGATTTCGCAGGTTCGACTGTTCGAATATCCGGCTGTGCATGTTGGTGAAACCGACGATCTTAATTCTTTTAGGGCGGATTCATTGAGTTCAGGATAATTGAAGCCACGATCACCGGCAAAGCCGCAGCATCCGACTCGTTCCGGGATTACCACCTTTTGGGCACAGGCCTGGGCAACGGTGCGGAATTTTTCTGTCAACTCCATTTTAATGGAACTGCAGGTATTGTGGATCGCCACGGTTCGGGGCAGTTGAGTGTAGGTCAATTTGTCCATTAAAAAGTCATGAATAAACTCGACCGGCTCGTACATGCGCAGGACGGGATTCATGACCTGGCGCATTCGATACAGGCAGGGACTGGTATCGCATAAAATGGGCAACTCACCGCCGCCAGTCGCTTTCATCAAGGCGCATTCAAGCTCTGTCGCCTTCAAATCTGCCTGTTCCGTCAGACCTTTGCTTTCAAATGGGGTGCCGCAGCAGAGCTTGTCCAAGTTTTCCGGGTAAATAACCTTATACCCGGCCTTGTCAAGTACCCTAAGGGTAACCTCGTGCAGGGCATCTTGATCGGGATCCCCCTTGGCCGGTCCCATGGTGCGGCTGATACAGCTAGGGAAATAGACCACCTTCAACGAAGAAGAATGATGGATGGTGTTTCCGACGGGTGCATTGACACCCCGGGGAAAATATCGGCTCCAAAGCGGGATTCGGTTACCGCTGATGCGTCTTGCCAATTGGGTGATCTTTTCCAGTGTCTCAGCACCGAAACACACATGTGCTAGGTGAGCTATCTTAAGGCCTGTGCGCAGGATGCCGACAATTCGGCCAAAATTTTCAGTAATCCGGTTCGCCCACAGTTGAGTTCGTTCGTCCCGTGTATCGAGATGCCGCAGGGCTTTGGTAAGTTCGCCCGTGTTAATGGCCACCGGGCAGGTTGTGGCACACATTCCGTCGACGGCGCAGGTGAGCTCGCCTTGATAAATATAATCATTTTTCAATTGCTGCAGCCGAATGTCGTTTTCCTGGGTAGATCGCAATCTGGAAATTTCGCGCTGAATCACGATCCGTTGCCTGGGGGTCAGGGTCAGATCTTTTGAGGGACAGCTTGTTTCACAAAATCCGCATTCCGTGCATTTATCGACGATCGGATTCGTTTTTGGCAAGGGTTTGAGGTTTTGGATGTGGGCCAGCGGATTATTGTTGATAATGATTCCGGGATTGAAAAGATTTTTGGGATCGAATATATTTTTAATATCCTGCATGAGTTCGTAGGCGTCTTTACCCCATTCCATTTCAACGTATGGGGCCATGTTGCGTCCCGTTCCATGCTCGCCTTTCAGGGATCCGTCATATCGTTCCACTACCATGGTGCAAACATCGTCCATGAAGAGGCGGTAGCGCTCAACTTCTTCGGCAGTGCTGAAATCCTGGGTAAAAACAAAGTGCAGATTGCCCGCCAATGCATGTCCAAATATGATTCCGTTATCATAGTGATATTTGGCAAACAGACTCTGCAGCTCAAGAGTGGCTTCGGCCAGCGTGTCGATCGGAAAAGCAACATCCTCGATAATTACGGTGGTCCCGATGGTACGAACCGCCCCCACCGCAGGAAACAATCCTTTGCGGATATTCCACAGTTTGGTGTATTCTTCGACGTCATCCGTAAATTCAAGCGGACGTTCGGTTTCAATACTCTCAAGTGAACGAATGATTATCTTAATGTTATTTTGCAGCTCTTCAGTGGTATGTGCACGTGTTTCAACCAACAATGCTGTAGTGGTTTCGGAAAGATCCTTGAGAAAGGATGGCATACCCTTTTGGTTTTCAACCGAACGCAATGAAGCCCGGTCCATGACCTCTGCGGCAGTCACCGGCTGCTGCTTTGCGACGGCTGCGGCTTTGCACGCATTTTCAATTGATGGAAAGATCATCAGTGCACTGGCCTTGTATGGATGCTCAACCACGGTATTGTAAACTATTTCTGAAATAAATCCCAAGGTTCCTTCCGAACCGATCATCAAATGCACAATGATATCAATGGGATCTTCAAAATCCACCAATGCATTCAAGCTGTAGCCGGTTGTATTTTTAATTTTGAATTTATGGCGGATGCGATCGGCTAGAACCGGGTTGTCCTTTATTTTGCGTTTCAGACTTTCTATTTTTTTAACCAATTTGGAATGGGTCCTGCAAAAGTCTTCCCGGCTTTGAGGATCTCCGGTGTCCACCAGGGTTCCATCGTGCATAATGAGGCGCATGCTGCTGACGGTGCGGTAGCTATTTTGGGAGGTACCGCAGCACATGCCACTGGCATTGTTGGCGGCAATTCCCCCGATCATGGCGGCATTGATCGAGGCCGGATCAGGGCCGATTTTCCTTCCAAATGGAACAAGGTAGCCGTTGGCCAGACCGCCGATGATGCCAGGCTGAAGTCTGATACGATGACCGTCGTCCAATATTTCATAGTCTTTCCAGTTGCTGCCGGCAATCACCAGGACTGAATCGCTAATTGCCTGGCCGCAAAGGCTGGTTCCGGCGGCCCGGAAAGTGATGGCAACCTCATGCCGGTCGGCCGCTTTCACAATTTGTGTGACTTCTTCTTCCGAATCGGCTTTGACCACGATTTTAGGAATCAGACGATAGAAACTGGCATCGGTCCCAAAAGCCAAGGTTCGCAAGGGGTCTGTGATAAGCCGTGCTGGCGGTATTAATTTATGCAGATCTTCTACGAATTGATTGTAATTGTCGGGTAGCATATTGAGCGTGCAGTGATTGGTCTGCTGTTATTTGAAATTTTTAATTGCTGAGGACTGAATCCATCTCCAGTGGTAAACCTGAAACCTTTCGTTCCTTAAGCCATGTCGTTAAAATAAATCTAATCCTCCAATATAAGTACGATGAGTTCCCTGGGCCCATGGACGCCGAATGCCAGGGTCATTTCAATATCCGCTGTTTTAGAAGGTCCGGATACCAGTACAATATTCGTTGGCATTTTCTGCGACCAGTTTTCGTTCTGAATCACCTCTGACAGCGAGTTGTGTATGGTATCCGCGTGTAAGATGGCGATATGAATGGTCGGAACGATTGACATTAGGCGGGGCTCTTCTTGCGTGGGCCATAATATCAGAGCACCGGTTTCGGCGATGGCGCCGGCGGCGGACGTGATGCCGGCATCAACTTTAAACACCATTTCCTTAAGCTGCTCGATATTATCATCATAAGGAATTAACTGCGGCAGGCCCTGGGTTGAATTTTTCATTTTAAGCTCAAGCGACCGACCGATTTCTGTTTGGGGTGAATAAAGCAGATTCCCAATTTTGCGATTTTTAAAAATATCTTCTAAAACGGTCGTCCAGTTCTGGGCACGGGTGGTAAACACCTCGGTACGCATGGCTTCCATCAATGTTTTCAGTTTTGCAATCCTTTCCCTTTGGCTGACTGTTTTGATGGGCATCTCGGGTGGTGGCGTAATTGGAACCGTTGCTTGATTTAAGGCGGCATGAAGCCTGGAAAAAATTCGATCGCGCGATCGCTTACTCATGGTCGACTCCGTGTTGTTTGGTTAACTCATGCAAACTCTTTTTGGCCAGCTCCGGTGTACTTCGGTGTCGGGTCCAATTCTTCAGCGGACCGATCTTGGGCAATTTCGACCCCAATGTACCCATAATTTTCAAACCAAGGGCATTAAGCAGCGGATGGCAGTTGATTGTTTGCCAGAGTTTCCAGGTCAATACTTCAGCCGGGTTTCTTCGGTAACCGTGTCCCTCTATGTTGTTTGAGGGGTCATTGGAATAGCTCTCGTTTCGAATTCTCCGGATCAGATCAGGTATTTGAATTTTAACGGGGCAAACTTCCTCGCAGGCATTACATAAACTGGACGCGGTAGCCAGAACTCCGGCCGCCTCCAGTCCCTCAACTTGGGGATTCAGAATTTTTCCGATCGGCCCCGGATAAATATACCCATAGGCATGACCGCCGATTCGGTTGTACACCGGACAGTGGCTGAGGCAGGTGCCGCAACGAATGCACTGCAGCGTTTGGCGTCTTTCAGGATCGGCAAATATTTTCGAGCGGCCGTTGTCCAGAATGATTAAATGCACTTCTTTGGGTCCGTCTTTTTCGCCCTCCTTGCGTGCAGATGTTATCATATTTACATAGGTGGTGATCAATTGACCGGTGGCCGATCCAATCAGCAGACGCAGTAATGGTGGCAGATCCTCTAATTTTTCGACGACTTTTTCCAGGCCCATGAGGGCGATGTGCACCTGGGGTACGGTGGTGCACATTCTACCGTTACCCTCGTTTTCAACCAGACACAAAGTACCGGTTTCGGCCACGGCAAAATTAACGCCGCTCAGGCCGACATCGGCCTGGTAGAATTTTTGGCGCAATGTTTTGCGGGCGATGGCCGTGAGTTCAGCGACATCTTCGGTATAAGGCGCATCCGGAATTTTTTCATGAAATATTTTGGAAATCTGATCTTTATTTTTATGAATGGCGGGGACGATGATGTGGGCCGGCGTTTCGCCGTTCAACTGAATGATAAATTCGCCCAGGTCGGTTTCCAGAGCCTCAATTCCGTTTTGTTGTAAAAATGCGTTCAGCTCCATTTCCTCAGAAACCATGGATTTCCCCTTGACCAGCCGGGTGGCACCATGGGACTTCATGATATCCAATACCTGGTGATTCGCCTCAGATGCGGTTTCCGCCCAGTGCACCTTGATGCCGTTTTGGGTGCATTTCAGCTCAAGTTGTTCCAACAACTGCGGCAGTTTGCTGAGAGCATTTCTCTTAAGGACATTTCCGTGCGATCTTAACTGCTCGGTTTCAGCTTCATCAACGAAAATGGTTTTCCGTTTGGAAACCAGCGTGCCCATCGCAGCCTTGATATTTTTTATTAACTGGGTGTCGTTTAGCGCGCGGGAAACATTTTTTTCAAAATTTAGCGGCTGATGATCTGCCATTGATTCTCTCCCAAATAAATTCGGCCAGGTGTTGGCCGCCGATTTCAATTTTTTTATCCTGCATGGCCCCTGAGATGTTCATCAGGCATCCACAGTCGCCGGTGATCAATCTTGTTGCACCCGTGTGTCGAATATCATCCGTTTTGTCCCGAACCATGGCAGCTGATATGTCTGGTTGCTTGACCGCGAAAGTTCCGCCAAACCCGCAGCAGTCGGTTTCATTTTGCAGTTCAATCAGATCGACATTTTTAAGCTGTCGGATCAGGGATTTGGAATCTTCAGTGATCTTCATTTCGCGTAAAGCGTGGCAGGATGAATGCCAGGTTACTTTGATGGGATCACCGCGGTCTCGCAATTTGATATCCAATACATGGACCAGGAATTCGGACAACTCAAATATTCTGTTTGAAAAGTTAATTACCCGCTCGAGGTCGGAATCTTTGCCGAATAGCTTGGGGTAGTGATGGCGCATCATTCCCGCACAGGAGCCGGAGGGTACGACGATCGGATATTCCTTCGAAAACACTTCTATTTGTTTTCTGGCGACGGCTTTGGCTTCAGACGGAAATCCGGAATTGTAGGCGGGTTGGCCGCAGCATGATTGCCGTGATGGGAATATGACCTGGACCCCTTCACCCTGGATAAGCTTAATCCCGGCCATTCCGGCTTCAGGATAAACCATGTCGACCAGGCAGGTTCCAAAATAATATATTTTTTGCGGCTTTTCAGGATATTGTTGCATGAAATCCTCTCATCGAAACACGAATAAAAGTTTAATTAAATATCCTAATTCCACGCAAATTAAAAGGGAATTCATACTAGAGCTTGTTCGTCAAGCGCATGTGGATAAAAACCTTTCAAAAGTTTGCATTCAACCATCTGTTTTCCAAAGAGATTTAACCTGGATTCAAAGGAATGTCATATTTTTTCATTTTTTTGTACAACAGCGTCCGATGAATGCCCAAAAGTTTTGCCGCCCCGGCCTTGTTGTAGCTGGTTTCTTTGAGAGCATAGAGGATGGCTTCCTTTTCTGTCCGACTTTGCACATCTTTCAAGGGTGCCTGACGATCTTTGGAAAATTTGGCCTGGCTGCGATACAGGTAAAAAGGTAAGTCCTGGAGGTGGATCGTGTCTCCTTCAAGGGTGGACATGGTTCTTTCAAGTACATTGAAAAGTTCCCGGACATTTCCCTGCCACTCATAACGCGTCAGGGCCATTTCAGCCTCTCTGCCTATTGCTTTTTGCGGAAGATTTGCCTCCCGGGCGATTTGTCCCAGCAAGTGGTGGGCCGTGGAAACGATGTCCCCTTTGCGCTCACGCAACGGTGGTATGTTTAGCGGGATGACATTCAGCCGGTAGAACAGGTCTTTGCGAAATCGATTGTCAGCCAGCATTTTTGATAGATTTTGGTTGGTGGCGGCGATAATGCGAAAATTCGATTGAATAATCCTGGTGCCGCCGACCCGTTCAAATTCCTTATCTTCAATCACGCGCAGCAGTTTGGGCTGCATATCGAGAGGCAAATCGCCGACCTCGTCCAAAAATACGGTTCCGTGCCGTGCCAATTCGAATTTGCCGGCTTTTCCATTGGGGTCCGCACCGGTAAAGGCACCCTTCTCGTATCCGAAAAGCTCGGACTCCAACAGGTCCTTGGGGATGGCAGCACAGTTTATTCTTACGAATGGATGGATCTTGCGTGGTCCTGCATGATGAATGGCCTGGGCAAAAAGTTCTTTTCCCGTCCCGCTTTCACCTGTTATCAGAACCGGGTATTGGTTGACGGCGGCTTGTATGGCCTCCTTTTTTAATGATTTTATTGCCTGACTGGTTCCAATGATGCTGTCGAAGGTGTATCGTGTGGACCGAATATTAATAAGTTCCTCTTCATACAATTTGACCTTGGACTCCAAAAGAGAAAGTTCGGTGGCCAGCTTGCGCACATCCCTGACATCTTTGAACATGACCTGCCCGAATACCGCTATGACGCGGCCATCCTTTTTGATTGGTATGCGCTGGACGACCATATTTTGTCCCATAATACGATGAGACTGATTTATCTCTGCTTTACCGGTCTTGGCGACGATATGCATGCGGGTGTTTTCAATCACCCGGGTGCAATGTTTCCCAATCTGTTGTTGCGGATCGATTCCCAGAAATTTGCCATAAGGCTTGTTAAAATGGGTAATATATCCATCCGCATCCGTGACCATGACGCCGTTGTGTATATTATCGAGAATGATCTCAAACATTTCGACTTGTTGACGCAACTCTTCTTTCGATGCTCGGCGAATTGATTCTGGTCTCTCTTTGGTTTTTTTGCCTGACGATATAGAACCCTTGTTTTTTTTTGCCATTGATTTTCTCCGTAACAAAGGTGCTACATGTATTAATTTTGATACATATCTTTTTTTATAAAACCATATAAGATTTAAATCAACCCCAAATAAAAAATGCCGCTCATTAGTTTAACCCATCGTAATAAATCATATTTTCCCAATTTATATCTATTGAAGCGGTGTGTCCTGGCTGCATTATAGGTATTGGCATACATTTCGCAACGTTGTCAGGACAATTACGGATCTTCTTCTTACATAGCTACCTTTAAAAAGCAGGTTTAACGAAGCACACGGCCACGAAGGATTGAGACATATTTCGTACTCTGTGCCTTAGCGTCTTTGTGGCAAAAACGAATCACATCGATCTTTCTATTCCGATTAGACCAGAGCGGCCTTTTTTTGCTAGCGGCACCCCGCCCATGAAACCAATATTGTGGATTGTGGAGAATCAAAAATATGGACATTCAAGAACCCCAAATTACCCTCGATGACATTTTGGTGCTTTCCGACAACATGTTCAATTCCAATAATGTTTGTATTGTCACGGGGGCTGCCAGCGGTATCGGCCGGGCCACTGCCGTGGCAGCAGCAGTCAATCAGCTCATGACCGTCGGCCTGGACAATGATGATGTCGGCGGCAAGGAGACTCAGAAAATGGCGCGGGAAATGGGCGGCCAGATGATCTATCTTAAAACTGATTTATGTGACGACAGTCAGATACGCCATAGCGTGGCGGAAGCCGCCAAGCTGGGTACCATTCGATATCTCGCCAATATCGCCGGCATTCAACACATTGATTCCATCGAAAACTTTCCCATGGAGACCTATGATTTGATGCAGCGACTGATGCTCAGAGCGCCGTTTTATCTTTGCCAGCTGTGCATCCCCCATATGAAAAAAAGCACTGAGGGTATCGGGGCGATCGGAAATATGGCATCTATTCACGCCCATATTTCCACCATAAACAAGTCGGTCTACAATATCACCAAATTCGGCCTGCGGGCATTAACCCAGTCGATCGCAGCAGAGGGTGCGGGTAAAATACGGTCTTTTTCCATCAGTACCGGATTTGTCAAAACTGCTCTGGCTTTAAAACAAATTCCGGCCCAGGCCGAACAGAGGGGAATAACACCGGAGGAAGTCGTGCGAGATGTCATGATGGGCAGTTCTCGCATCAAGGAGATGATGTCCCCGATTGAAGTGGCAAACCTTTTCATTTTCGGATTTTCACGACATGCCAAATACCTGATTGCGGGTGACTTGTTGTTCGATGGTGGTATGGTGCAAACCTATGCACAGAATTAGGTTGTCAGAATGATTTTCCAGGTTCATCATCAGTCAATCCGCATACGAGGTCCTAAATGAATATCGGATCACTGTTTACGCGACACTCCCGCTACCGACCCAACCACCTGGCGGTGGTGTTTGAGGATCAGCGTCTGACCTGGTTTGAATTCAATCAAAACATCAACCGCCTGGCAAATGCCTTGTTGGCAATGGGTATTCAAAAAGGAGACAAGATTGCAACCCTTCTGCCGAATTGTTTAGAGCTGCTTGAAGTTTATTGGGCGGTGGCAAAAATAGGTGCGGTGGTGGTTCCTTTCAGCACCATGCTCCTCGAAAAAGCAATGCAAAGCTTGCTTCAGGACTCAGATTCGGTCCTGCTTATTTCCAACACGAGTTTTACAGAAAAGATAAATTCCATTAAATCCGAGCTGACTGCCATTGCCAAAGATCGCTATCTGCTCACCGACAGCTCAGATACACCCGGTTTTCAGGATTATCGGGCCTTGAAGGCGGCTGCCAGCGACCAGGAACCGGAGGGCATAGTGATTCGCCCCGATGACCCGTTTAACATCATGTATAGCAGCGGGACGACCGGTCTGCCAAAAGGTATCGTCCACACCCACCGAATTCGGGCAGCCTACGCAACCACTTTTGCGGCCTCCTATCGGATGACACCGGAAACGATAAACCTGCACGCTGGTGCGATTGTGTTTAACGGCGCCTTTGTAGACCTGATGCCCACCGTTTTTGTCGGTGCTACCTATATCCTGCTGAGTCAGTTTGAACCGCTTTCCTATATCGAAACCATTCAGAAAGAAAAAGTGACCCACATCATGGTGGTTCCGGCCCAGATTATTGCGATGTTAAATGCACCCAATTTTTCACCCGAAGCGCTTGAATCTTTAGAGATGATTCTATCTCTGGGGGCTCCCCTGCATCGCGAGCACAAGGATGAACTCAATCATCGATTGCCCGGCCGGTTTTATGAACTTTATGGATTGACCGAAGGATTTGTGACCGTTCTGGACAAAGAAGATTACCCCGCCAAACCGGATTCGGTCGGGGTGCCGCCGCCTTTTTTTGAAATGCGGATTTCAGATGAGAGCGGCAACGAACTGCCTGCCGGCCAGGTGGGTGAAATCTGCGGCCGGGGTCCGATTATGATGCCCGGTTACTACAAGCAGCCCAACCTGACCGCCGAGGCTATTAAAGACGGCTGGCTGCACTCCGGCGATCTGGGCTATGTAGATGAGGACGGATTCCTGTATCTGGTCGATCGAAAAAAGGATATGATTATTTCCGGCGGCGTCAATGTCTATCCCCGGGACATTGAAGAAGTTGTTGTCCAGCATCCGGCTGTTCAGGAGGCCGCCGTCATGGGTATCCCCCATGAAAAGTGGGGTGAAACACCCCTGGCGGCCGTAACATTATTGGAGCCCGGCAGCGTGACTTCAGAAGAACTTAAAAATTGGATCAACCATCATGTCGCGGCGAAGTTTCAGAGGGTTCATGACGTGGTCATCATGGATGAGTTTCCACGCAATGTGGCTGGAAAAATTCTTAAACGTGTTATGCGCGAAAATTATCGTTAGGGTATCAAGAAATTCGTATTATCAACCGTCTAAAAAAGGAGAAAGGACATGAAGAGAAAGATGAAATTAAGCTTTTTTATTTTAGTTTTGACTGGGGCAACCCTGTTTTGCTCTGTTGCCATGGCGGCAGAGCCCATTAAAATTGCCAATATCACCGCTTTAAGTGGTCCTTTTGAACAGTTCGGCAATCAGAGCCGTGTCGGTTTCAAGATGGGGATGGAATATGCCACCAATGGCACCATGGAGCTTTTGGGGCGTCCGATTGAAATAATTACCAAAGATACTCAGATTAAGCCGGCAATCGGCAAACAGCTTCTAACAGAAGCCTACAAGGATGACAAGGTTGACCTGGCCGTCGGCCCTACATCATCTGCAGTGGCCATGGCCATGTTGCCGGTGCCGATGGAATTCAAGAAGATCTTAGTGGTGGAGCCCGCGGTTTCCGACACCATCACCGGCAAGGACAGCAACCGCTATGTCTTCAAGACTTCACGTAATTCCTCCCATGACGCCATCGGAAACGCCCTGGTAATCGCCAAACCGGGTGTCCATATTGCTACCGTGGCCCAGGACTACACCTTCGGCCGCACCTTTGTAGAGAAATACAAACAAGCATGTGAGGCCAAGGGGGCCAAAATAGTTATCGCGGAATTTTTACCGATAAAAACCGTTGACTTCACCGCTTCGGCACAACGCATCATCAAGGCCATGAAGGATATTGAAGGCGAAAAATACCTGTTTCTCAATTGGGCCGGCAAAGGCAGCCCCTTGAACAAGTTTCACAGCATGAAGCTGAACGAGAAATACGGCATCAAGCTCACCACGGGCGGCAACATCCTGCCGGTTCTCAGAGGGTATAAGCCTTTTGCGGGAATGGAGGGATCCGGGTATTACTACCATACAAACCCTGATAATGAACTAAACGACTGGTTGATTACCGAACACAAGAAACGGTTCAAAGGTATGCCGCCAGATTTTTTCACCTGTGGTGGTTTCGCGGCGGCCATGTTCGTTGCCAAAGCTATTGAAAAGGCCGGATCGACCGATACGGAAGCACTGATCGCCGCCATGGAGGGACTGGAATGGATGACTCCAAAAGGCAAAATGATTATGCGCAAGGAAGATCATCAGGCCCTGCAATCCATGTTTCACTTTAAACTTAAGGTGGATCCTGACGTCAAATGGGCTGTGCCTGAACTGGTCAAGGTCCAGAGCATTGAAGAGTTGAATATTCCTTTGACCAGGTAGAGAACGATGACGCGCAAAGATCTCCTGATTCCATAGCACCCAAGTTAAATCTGAAAAATTATTATGAATAAGGTACCTGTAATCGAAACCAAAGACCTGACGATCCGGTTCGGCGGCACTGTCGCGGTCAACACGGTCAATCTTCAATTTGAAGAATTTTGTTTGAAGTCCATTATCGGACCCAACGGTGCCGGCAAGACAACCTTATTTAATCTCATCAGCGGCCAGTATAAACCTACTTCCGGAAGTGTTTTGTTCAATGGGCGTGACATTACAGCCCTTGACCCGGCCAGACGGACCAAATTGGGGATTGGACGGTCCTTTCAGCTGACCAACATTTTCCCGACATTGACCGTGTTGGAGAATGTTCGTTTGGCTCTGCAATCCAGAGCAGATGTCGGCATGGTGTTCTGGCGTCATTGGCGCTCCTATGCGGAGTTAGAAGACCGTGCCTATGATCTTTTAACCCAGGTTCTTTTAGAAGACCGTTGGAATCACGCCGCCAGCACCTTGACCCATGGTGAGCAGCGTAAACTGGAGATAGCCATTCTATTAGGGCTGGATCCCGCAGTACTGCTATTGGACGAGCCCACAGCCGGTATGAGTATCGAGGAGGTTCCGGCCATTTTAGAAATTATCCAAAATATCAAGGCGGCCCGGAACCGAACGATTCTGTTGGTGGAGCATAAGTTTGATATGATTATGACTGTTTCCGATACCATTGCCGTTCTCAAGGAGGGACAGTTGCTCTGTGACGATACGCCCCAGGCGATTTCCAACAACGAAGAAGTACAGGCTGCCTACCTGGGTGGAGGAGTGAAGCATGGCTGAGTTCATTCTTTCCCTCAAGGAGGTTCACACTTACATCGCCCAGCACCATATCCTGCAGGGTGTCAACCTTGAGGTGGCGTCCGGCCGGCCAACCGTTTTTTTGGGCCGTAACGGGGCCGGCAAGTCGAGCACCCTGAGGGCGATTATCGGTCTCAACCCGGTTACATCGGGTGAAATACATCTGGCCGGCCGGCCCATACAGGGTTGCAAACCTTATGAAATTGCCAGATTGGGGGTGGGCTTTGTCGCCGAAGACCGAGCGGTGTTCTACAACCTGAGTGTAGAAGAAAACATGCGTCTATCCATATTGGAAGAAAACGAGACCACATCGAATCGTCTCGAGACGGTACTAGCTTTGTTTCCAGACCTCAAAAGGCTTTGGCGTGCCAATGCAGGACTGCTTTCCGGCGGGCAGAAGCAAATGTTGGCCATTGCCCGGGCATTTGTCAACGATCACCGGATTTTACTCATCGATGAGCCCTCCAAGGGACTGGCACCGATTGTTGTGGATCAGGTCGGCGAGTCGCTTCTGCAGATCAAAGATCAGACGACCATCATCTTAGTGGAACAGAATTTTCATCTGGCCAGCATGGTTGGTACGGACTACTTTATTCTGGATGATGGCAGGGTTGTGCACCAAGGTCTCATGGAGAACTTAGTGGAGGATCAGGAACTGAAACGGAAGTACTTGGGAATAGGATAATGGAAGTTGGAATGCTGTAAGTTGATTCGTTGATTGGGTTATGATGTTGAATAGTTGATTGAGCAGGGAGATATCATTTATTTTTTTTGATTATAGTTTCGAATGAAACCAGCCAGTCAACCATTCAACGAATTGAATCATTTTGGTCATTTGATAACTTGCTTTGAAGGACAATTAAAGTATGACCTCAAAAGCTGTACCAGTTGAGTCTGAAATAAAATTAAGGATTGAGGCAAAGACCTGGGCCATTCGAATTGCATCGATCGGAATCTGGTTTTTACCGCTTATCTGGATCGATCCAACTACTTACGTTGTTCTAACCATAGCGGGTTTGGCATTCGGAATGCTTTTGTTTATGGTCGCGGCGGGCATGACGATTATATTTGGCTTGATGGACGTTCTCAACATGGCGCATGGGGCCCTATTTGCGCTTGGTGCCTACAGTGGCGGCTACTGGATTCTTAACTTGCTCGAGACTTTTGGGTGGGTCGAATACGGGACTGCGGGCCAGAGCCTCGGCAGTCTTTTGCTTGCCATCTTAGCGGGAGCTGCCGCCGGAGCTTTACTGGGAATCATCGTGGAACGGGTTATCATCCGCGGCGTATATGGTGATCACCTTAAACAAATCATGATTACCATGGGCGTCCTTTATGTCATGACTGAAATTACTAAAATTATTTGGGGAGCTAACCCGGAGGTTGTTTTAGTGCCCATGATGTTTCAGGGAAGCTACGATATTTTCGACGTGATCATCAGCAAGTTCCGGGTTGCAGCCATCGTTGTCGGGGTAGCCATGTTTGTGGGTATCCAGTTGGTCCTCATGAAAACCAAAATCGGACTCATCGTCAGAGCGGGTGTTGAAAACCGAGAGGGGGTTCAGGCAGCGGGCTACAACATTAACCGGATATTTACCGGCGTGTTTACGGTCGGGGCTGCGCTAGCAGGCATCGGCGGAACCATGTGGTGCATATTTCAGGAACAAGTCTACCCGGAGATCGGCCTTGAAAATATCATATTTGCCATGATCGTCGTCATCATCGGGGGACTGGGTTCGGTCACTGGAAGTTTTCTGGGAGCCATCATTGTGGGCCTTTCTTTTAACTATGTGTCTTTTCTTTTACCGAAAGTAGCTCTGGGCGTTAACATCCTTATCATGGCAATTGTTCTGCTGATTCGCCCGTGGGGATTGCTGGGCAAGGAATAAATGATACAAGTTGGAAAGCGGAATCATCTGGAATTGGTAAATTGATTCACCTAGGAATGTCACTTTTTGTAAACCAAGATTGATGGGCGTTAATGATGATGGACGAAAAGACTCCGGTTCAACGTGATCGGTTACAAGAACAGCAGATAAAGTATCGGCGACCGTCCTTCTGGATACAGGTGGCCCTGGTAGCCCTCCTATTTTTGGTGCCATTGGTGCCATCGTTCCGAGTAATGGATATGGCAGCTAAGATCATGATCTTCACGGTGGTTGTGGCCTCCTATGACTTAATTCTAGGTTATACCGGTCTACTTTCATTCGCTCATGCCATGTTTTTTGGAATTGGGGCCTATTCGTTGGCGCTCTTATGCTATCATTCCAGCGCTCCCCAGTGGTACCACTTGATTCTAGCTGTGGCCGCTGCCTTGACACTGAGTATGATTCTGGCCCTGGTGCTTGCCTTTTTCTCTCTGCGAACCAAGGCGATCTTTTTTGCCATGTTGTCCCTTGCGCTGGCTGATTTTTTTCACATTTTAGGGATGACATGGAGCGACCTGACCCTCGGCGAGGATGGCATAACCTTCAGTCTGCCAGGAATTTTGAATGTAGAATGGCCGGGGATCGATTATGGGGCCTTTCATTTAACCCCGCGTGTTATGACATATTATCTTATTCTGATTGCAGCTGTGCTTCTTTTTATGGGCCTGCTGCGCTTTGTTCGTTCACCGGTAGGCCGCGTGCTCAAATCCATCCGCGACAACGAGCAAAGGTCCACCGCATTGGGGTTTAAAACCTTCCGCTATCAGATCTATTCCATTGTTTTTGGTTCGTCTATAGCGTCTTTGGGAGGCATTTTATTCGCCATGTGGCTTCGGTTTGTTGATCCGGAAAGTGCCCTGGGCGTCTTCAGTATGGTGGACTATCTGTTGATGGTCATCATCGGAGGCTTGGGCACTCTGTACGGCAGCATCATCGGTGCAACCTTTTTTATGGCCACCCAGGCCTGGTTGCCCGACCTCCTTAAAAGCATTGCCGGTCTGTTTCCTGATTATGAGTTTATTCATCGAGTGGCCGAACGCTGGATTGCCTTCCTGGGACTCATGTTTATCCTGGCTATTATGGTCTTTCCCAAAGGGGTTATCGGTACCATTCGAGATCGAATCGGGCGTCGAAAAGCATCTGGGGCCTGATACTTCAAACGCATTTGAGGTTGACACAAATCCGGTAATTCTATACCAGAGTGAAGGTCCTGAGATAAATTCACCGACGTCTCTTTTTCAATTCGGCCATGGTCGAATACCCACCATGGACGGGTGAATTCAATCCACTCGTCACTGGACCAATCCGCATATATAAAAAGAATTAAAAGGAGAACACCTATGCCTGAACCGACCATGAAAAAAGTCAAAGGAGATGGGGTCCAAATCAATCTGGCTATGTGGAATGGACTCGGCAAGCCCATTCTTTGCATTCATGGAATCACCGCCAACTGTCGTTGTTGGGATGTAATGGCCGAAACTCTAAGTCCCGAGTATCAGGTACTTGCCATGGATCTGCGGGGTCGAGGAGGTTCGGATAAGCCGTCGCACGGGTACTCTCTGGATTATCATGTGCGGGATATCAACTGCCTATTGGATGATTTGGAAATTGATCGAGCTGTTATCATGGGGCATTCTTTAGGGGCCTTTATCGGGCTGGTGTTTGCGACTGAATATTCGGACCGCACTGACCGTCTTATTTTGGTCGACGGTGGCGGAGATCTCTCCCCTGAACAGTTCGATAAGGTTTTCACCGGCATCAAACCGGCTTTAGACCGTCTGGGGCAGATTTTTCCCACCGCCGAAGACTATTTGAACAAAATGAAAGCCGCACCCTACATCCATCCATGGACGCCGGCAATCGAAACTTATTACCGCTATGAAATCCAAGAAGTAGAAGGCGGAGTACGCACCAATATCGATCCGGCTCACATCCAAGAAGAGGCGGCAAACATCAGAAAGGTGAACTGCGCCCCCTATTATCCCCGACTGAAATGTAAGGTTCTAATCCTGCGAGCTCCGAACGGTCTTTTTAGTACGGATGACCTCCTGCTGCCGGAAGACGTCATCGAAAAGATGATAAGAGAAATCTCGGACGTCAGACGATTCGATGTGTCGGGAATCAATCATTACGGCATCGTTTTTCAACCACATGCAGCCAGAGATCAAGCGATTCGCGAATTTTTGCAAGAATCTTAAAAATAGTGGTTATTTGAATAAGGTTTTAGATCAGGGAGGTAACAGTGAAAAAACGAAGACAGCTTAGCAGAGGCGTGGCCATTGTCGGCGCCGGCATGTCCAAATTCGGCATGTATAAAGACAAAGACTCGAAAGATTTATTCGCCGAAGCGTATAATGGAATGATCGCTTCGGTGGATAAAGGGCTGGACCCCAATGAGATCGAAGCCCTTTATCTGGGCAATTTCTCAAACGATTTTTTCATGCATCAATCCCACTGGGGACCGATTATTTCGGATTTAATCGGACTGACACCCAAGCCGGCCACCCGAACCGAAGGGGCCTGTGCCTCAAGCGCCTTGGCTTTTCGTGAAGGGGTTTTTGCCATTGCTTCCGGCTTCTACGACATGGTTTTGGTGGGCGGCGTAGAAGAGATGTCCAAACGGACCACGGAGGAAGTGGCTGAAGGATTGGCATTGGCAACGGTACCTTACGAAGGCAGGGTGGGATTTACCTTTCCGGGGGTTTTCGGTGCGGTGGCCACAGCCTATTTTGCCAAATACGGGGCCAATCGCGAGCATTTAATGAATGTGACCATCAAAAGTCACGACAACGCCCCGCTGAATCCCAAAGCGCAGTTCCCGCTGACCATACGCGATATGATGGATGCTAAAATGGCAAGTGCCCAGAAGAGGGGGCTGCCGGTTCCGCAGTGGCGTGAAGAGAAGGACTTTCTAAGAGATCCCAAAGCCAATCCGGCCGTGGCCTGGCCTATGCATCTTTTTGACTGCTGTCCCATCAGTGACGGGGCCAGCTGCATGCTGCTGGTGGGAGAAGAGATTGCCAAAAGTTTCAGCGATGATCCGATTTATGTGGCCGGCATCGGGCAGGGCAGCGGCCGCGGATTTCATGCCAGTCCAGATTTGACTTATTTTGAAGCCACCCGCCATGCGGCCGCAGAAGCCTACGGTATGTCGGGGCTGACCCCGGATGATATTCAATTTTCCGAGGTACACGATTGTTTTTCCATCGCCGAGTTGGTGCACATCGAGGATCTGGGTTTTTTTAAACCGGGTCAGGGCTATGAGGCCGTTGCTGATGGCGCCACCCGCCTGGACGGTCCCAAACCGATCAATACCTCCGGCGGGCTCAAATGCAAAGGACATCCCGTGGGGGCCACCGGTATCTCGCAGCTCTACGAGGTTTGGACCCAGCTCAAGGGCAAAGCCGGTAAGCGGCAGGTACCCAAAAAGGATTTGCGCATCGGTGGCGCACACAATCTGGGCGGCACCGGCGGGACCTGTACGTTTACGATTCTTGAACGGAGATAGTTGTTCAGAGGTTGAAAGGTTCAAAGGTTCTAGGTTCAAGGTTCAAAAGTTTGACGGCTGAGCATGACAACCTTGAACCCCTGATCCCTGAAGTTTGAGCCCACAAAAAAGGAGACAATCTGATGGAAGAAAGACCTTTCAGTGATTTATCCTATGATGTATTTTTAAATCAAGAAAGGCTCATGGGCTCGCGGTGTAAAAGTTGCGGTACGCAGTATGTTCCACCGCGATCGATTTGCGTCGATTGCTACGGATCGGAGATGGAATGGATCGAGATGAAAGGCAAGGGCCGTTTGGCTGCTTTTACCTGTATCAACATTCCACCGCCATTTATGATCGCCCAAGGGTATAACCGAAAAAATCCCTATTGCACCGGCGTGGTGGAGCTGGAGGAGGGTGCGAGAGTGGACGCACGAATCGAGGGTGTGGATTGTAACCAACCCGAAAATATCAAAGTCGGCATGCCGCTCAAAGTCAAATATCTGCACCGTGAAGAGGGAGAAAAAAAAGAGACCTATCTGGCATTTGAGCCTGATTAATCTGTCCAAATGCGGGGTGTTGCGGGTGGACGGGGATATTGTCACCGGGTCCTGAAACTTGTGCGTGTTGTATCTCTGAGAAAAATCAGATTAGATATGCGCGTTATATAAACGAATTTGAGTTTTGGCATACGCTTTCAGAAAAAAGAACCATGAAGCCAAAATTCTTTTCAAAAATCAGCGATCACCAGCAG
>JAAUYD010243673.1_pt1 | contig 30092 bp, 27 predicted proteins | sample 7278101 | NCBI WGS metagenome assembly JAAUYD01 (sample SAMN14350128, study PRJNA611818) | marine sediment metagenome | isolation source: surface marine sediment (0.6m) | place: French Polynesia: Moorea | collected 2018-08
CATAACGCTCAGCGACAATCCGATTCTCGTCGCCGCCGGTCCACCCCGCGGTTACCCGGGTATAGCGGAGCCGGATATGGGCGGTTTCCAGCGATGATTCGGCTTTTGTCACCTGGGCTTCAGCGACTTCAAGCTGCGCTTGTCTGGCCAGTCGGTCCTGACTGGCAGCATCGAATTCGGAATCGGATGCGATTCCGCGCTTTAAAAGGGATTCGGTGCGCTTAAACTCGCGGCTGGCAATTTCCAGGGCGCTCTTGGCCTCGGACAGTTTGGCCCTGGCCACTTTAAGATCGGCCTGGGCCTGGGCGACCGCCTGGACGTATTCGTCGTTGTCGAGCTCGGCAACGACCTGCCCCCGCTCGACAGTATCGGCAATATTCACGCTGACGCGTTCCACGCGGCCGCTGACCTTCGGTGCAACAACAAACTCAGCCAATGCTTCCAACTCCCCGCTGAATGTCCGCTGCAATGCGATCGGTCCACGCTGAATCGGAGCCACTTCCACCGGGACCGGTCGCAATGACCTGCCGTTTTTGCCTAAGACGGCCCGCTCCGACAGTTGACCGAAAATTAACCAGCCCAGTCCTGCTGCCGCTCCAATTATAATTACCATTAGTATCAAAATTTTAGGTCTGTCTGACTTCATGGCATTATGCCTTTAACGTTTTCCTTTAGATGGCACTTTTAAATAAATGTCTTGTTTTTGCAGATAAAAAAACCATGCACTTTTGGGAATAATATTGCAACGAAAAAATGATTGACGAATGCATCCCAAGATTTATCAAATCATGCCCTTTGGGGCATAGATCAAAACCGGGCTCTACTTCCAGGCTGTAGACCTTAAGCGCTGGAAGCTGGGCTCGGAACATTAACCGTTGGGGCTGTTATACTCTGTCAAGCGCTTACAAGGACGTGTCATCCGTTAAAGCAGATTTCGGTTGTCATCATGGGGTAAAAAATTATAAAGTCTGTCAAGGTATTTTGAAAACATCTACACATCGGACCAAACCGGTCCTCACAGGGCGCGATTCGGACGTGTCAGGAATAGAAATGCAATTTGCAAGACGTAATTATTGTCTGCCGGAGATTCTTATCGTATGCGGCTTATTGCTGGCCTTGGCATCCTGCACACTGGTCGAAGAACGGATTGATCATGCTGCAGGGGGACCGAATGTACCGGCCGATACTGTGGTGCAATCGCAATTGGAGGACATCAAGGAACCTGAAAAGCGTGTGACGGGAGTAACGCCGACTGGGCCCTTAAACGTCACCATTGCCGAAGCAATTTTACTTTGCCTCGAAAACAACCGCTCACTGGTGGTGCAGAGATTAAACCCTTCGATCCAACAAACTTTTGAGAACCAGGAAAGAGCGGATTTTGATCCGGCCATAAACGCAGACGTCTCTGCCGGCAGGGTGAAGGGGGAGAACCTTGCAAGATCCGGATCTGACACCGAAAGTTTTATCAACGATACCGGCGAAGGCGTCATCTCTCTGGAGCAATATTTCCCTACCGGCACGACGGTGGCTCTGGAGGTCGGCTCGCGGGTAAATGACTCGTCTCTCTATGATGATAATTTTTACACGACCCGTCTAGGCATGACCGTCACCCAGGCGTTGCTGAGAGGATTCGGTACGGAGGTGAATTTGGCTCGACTGCAGCAGGCTCGCCTGGATACGCGCATGTCGGAATATGAGCTGCGGGGATTTACCGAGTTTCTGGTGGCTGAGGTTGAACGAACCTATTGGGATTATGCCCTCGCCCGGCGTCAGATCGAAATTGTCAACGAATCATTGAAAGTCGCCCGTCAGCAACTCAATGAAACCAAAGAATTAATTGCCGTCGGCCGATTGGCCCGAGCTGAAATGGCGGCCGTCCAGGCTGAAGTGGCCGCCCAGGAGCAAGCGCTCATCGAAGCCCGGGCCAACAAGGAATCTATCCGCCTACAATTGCTGCGGCTGCTCAATCCGGCTGGCCCCGATCTTTGGCAACGCGAAGTTGATCTGATCCACCAACCTGCATTGCCCGAAATTAAACTCGAAGACGTCGAACTGCATGTGGCTGTGTCGCAGCGCATGCGCCCGATTTTAAATGAAGCCCGGCTGGAGATCCTAAGCGATGATTTGGAGCTTGTCCGCACTCGCAATGGTTTGCTACCCCTGATGGATCTTTTTATTACACTGGGCAAAAGCGGCTATGCCAACTCTTTTAGCAGGTCCATTAGCGATCTCAACGAAGACAGTTATGACGTCTTGGGCGGCGTAAGCCTTCAGTATCCCATTTTTAATCGAGATGCCCGGGCTCAGCACCAGCGGGCGCTGCTGACGCGGGAGCAAGCGCTCAAAGCGCTGGATAACCTTTCGCAGCTGGTGGAAGTTGACGTCCGCACTGCCTACATTGAGGTCAACCGCACCAAGCAGCAGATTGCCGCCTCGTCGGTCACCCGTATGTTCGATGAAGAAAAACTTCGGGCCGAAACCGAAAAACTGCGGGTGGGAAAATCAACCAGCTTTGTGGTGGCTCAGGCCCAGCGGGATCTATTGGTCAGCCGGATCGCCGAGGTACAGGCCCTTGCCAACTATCTTAAAGCTCTGATTGATCTATATCGACAGGACGGGTCGCTGCTCGAGCGCCGCGGCATTTCTGCCCCCGGACGTGAGCCGGTCCAAATTTCAAATAGATAAAATTTACCCGATTATTTTTGCTGCGGCGCCACTCGCTTCAAAAACTCCCAAACAGGTACGGCTGTCAGACCACCGATCACACCGCCGATGTAGCTCGGCAAGCCGAAGCCCAAGAGTTGATGCCAAATCAACCCGACAATAAAACTGGCCACCACAATGGCGACCAGGGTCAATGCAAGTCGCTGCCAGAATTTCATATGAACCTCCTTTTCAGTCCCACAACCTGTATTACTAAACTCAGCAGCGCAAATAACGCGCTTAGGATCAGAAATAACAATCCCCGCGGCGATACCAACCATGCGATCAGGTAAGATGTTTTCATGAAAAATTTTCCGCGGCCTTTTTTCCTGAGGGTTCACCCCAGGCCGGATCAGAAGTAAATACCATGTCTAGAACAGTTGCCAAATGCGCTGTTTTAAGTTCTTTTAAGGTTTCGGTGCGCAGGGCGTCCAGTGCCGGTAGCCCTTCGACCTTAAAATCGGTCGGCAACACCAAATGAGCCAGCACCATCCGTGTCCGGCCGGGTTGGACAACCCGCACATAGTACGATCGGACTGGAAGCCTTGCCGTACATTTTTTGACAATGTCTTCAACCTGCTGAATAATTTCGGGTGAAGGGGCCCGATTGAGCAGTTCCATCAGGGCCTGTCCCGCCATCCGTACCGGTACCGAGATTGAAATCAACACGACAATCAACACCAGGGAAGGATCGATATAGGGAACGATGTATTCAAGGGATGTTTGCTCAATAAATATTATGCAGACAAACGCCAAAAGCACCGCTGACGAAATCGCACCGTTGACCAGCCAATTTTCGGCATCGGCCAGCGCCAGCGGACTGCCGGTTTTTTTTGCCCCGCGCCGGGTAACCAGGGCAAGCGTGCAGCAGGCAGCTGTTGCAAAGATTCCATAGAGAATTGCAGCGCCGGCGCCTATCGTGCGGCCGCCGCTGAGCAGGGCTTGAATGGCACCGACCAGTGCCATAATCGATACGCCGAGTACTAGCACACCCTTGAGCCCGTTGATCAACGGCTCAAAAAAGGCATATCCCATGGGAAAGCGTTCATCGTCGCCTTGAAGCACCATTTTGGCGACTTTTAAGGTGAAAAGGCCAGTAATAAAGTAGGTAAAGTTAAACAAGCCGTCCAGCATAATTGCCTGGGAGCTGCTGTAGACCGCAAAAATGATTCCGACGACTCCAATAACCAGATTACCCGAGGCCGAGGTTAGCAGCACCCGTTGTTCTGATCTGCTATTCTGATCATTCATGACCCGATCATTTCCTCATTCGTATTAACATCCACAATCCATAACTCTGCTAGTGGTCGCTGGATGATTTGCAGTTTCCCACGACATCATTTCTTTGGCAAGGAGATATTCAGAATCATGAGAAATATCGTCTCTGAACCGGTCAGCAATTAATACTTGATTTTCGGCTAGATTTATATCAAAAGTACAGTTGCTGTGGCGATGATTGGGTCATTATAATTGGCAACCAACCACATTAAGAGAAAGGAGGAGGGTAAATGAAAATTTCTAAATTGGTCATTGTGTGTTTATTGGCTTTTGGCCTGGTATTTCTGGCATCAAACAGCTTCGCCAGGGTAACGCTGGTTTACGGCACAACCGAAAAGGTGACGGACATGGATCCGGCCAATGCCTATGATTTCCATACCTGGGAGATATTTTACAATATTTATCAGGGGCTAATGGGATATCCACCGGGCAAAACCAATCTGGTACCGGGGCTGGCCGAATCCTACGAGGTCGTTGACGATGGCAAGGGCTATATTTTCAAGCTCAAAGAAGGTGTCAAATTTTCCGATGGGACGCCCTTCGATGCCGATGCCGTCAAATGGTCCATCGACCGGGTGATGCGGATTAAAGGCGATCCTTCCTGGCTGGTGACCGACTTTGTCGATCGCGTGGAAGTGCTGGACAAATATCGGGTGAAGTTTATATTGAAAAACCCGGTGGCGTTCTTTCCTTCCTTAGTGGCCACGGTGCCTTATTACCCGGTAAACCCCAATATTTATCCCGCAGATGAGATCGTACAAGATCCCACTGCGCTTAAAGGCGGCAAACTGGTAGGGCTGGGAGCTTATCGGGTGGCTTTCTTCAAAAGAGACCAAGAGGTGGCGTTGGAGGTAAACCCTCATTTTTATGGTGAAAAACCCAAAAACGACATGATTATCATCCGATACTTTGCCGATGCCACCACCATGCGCTTGGCTCTTGAGAAGGGCGAGATCGATTTTGCGTTTAAATCATTCAACCCATCGGACATCAATGATTTACAAAAAATGGACAAAATTAAAACCATCATAGGGCAGGGACCTTACATCCGCTATGTGTGTTTTCAGAACAATACTGAGCCTTTCACCAACAAAATCGTGCGTCAGGGCGTGGCCGCTGCCATCAATCGACCGGATATCATCAAAAAGGTATTTCTCGGCCAGAATGCGCCGCTTTACTCGATGGTGCCCAAGGGAATGTGGACCCATACGGAAAACTTCAAGGAAGTATTCGGCGATGGTAACATCGAAAAGTCGAGAGAACTTCTGGCCAAAGCCGGTTTCAATGAGAACAATAAACTGAAATTTGAATTCTGGTACACACCCAGCCACTACGGCGATACCGAGGTGGATATGGCCGCAGTCCTCAAAGCTCAGTTTGAGGCCACTGGTGTCATGGAGGTCAGCGTCAAATCAGCCGAATGGGCCACTTACAAAGAAAACTGGGGTAATCAGCTGATGCCCGTTTATCTGCTGGGCTGGTATCCGGACTACATTGACCCGGATAACTACACGGCTTCTTTCGCCGGGACCGCCGGCTCAAGAGGAAATGGAATTTATTTTTCTGATCCGAAATGGGATGCCATGTTTGTAGAGGAGCAGAAAACACCCGACGAGAGTGCCCGGGAAGCCATCTTTAAAAAGATCCAACAAATGTGGACCGACGAAGTGCCAACGGCCCCCATCTTTCAAGGATCCTTGTATATGTTCGCTCAGAAGGATATTGATGGCATCATGATTTCACCGACGCTTCAGTTTATTTATGCGCCGATTGAAAAAATGAAATAGACCCTCAAGAAATAAGGGATTTGTCGGGCATGATAAATCCCTTATTTACTTAGCTTTACATCAACCGCCGGCCACAACCCCATGAAAAATCTGCTCAGATACATTATTGCACGTACACTTCTGACCATCCCCATGGTTTTTATTCTACTGAGCATTGTTTTCGTTGTCATACGTGTGATGCCGGGTGATCCCGTTTCCTCCATGCTGGGCGGTCATGCCCCGGAAAAAGTCATTGAACAGAAAAAAGAAGAACTGGGCTTGAATAAACCAATGATTGTCCAGTACGCCAACTATCTGTGGCAAATCTGTCGTCTGGATCTGGGAAATTCCATGATTTTCAAACAGCGGGTCACCGATACGATCAGCGACAAACTCCCGGCCACCATTGAATTGACTTTTTTTGGTATGCTGATCACCCTGCTGGTAGGGGTGCCGCTGGGGGCCTATGCGGCCGATAAACGTCGATCTACCCAAGACTACGCCATCCGACTATACGGGATTGTGATCTATTGCATCCCGGTTTATTGGCTGGGATTGATGCTTCAGATGATTTTCGGCATCTGGCTGGACATCTTTCCGATTGCCGGAAGAACCGGTGCACGGGTTTTTGTGGCCGGTTTTGATCGCACGGGCTTGTACATTCTGGACACCATTCTGGCCAAGGACTTTGAAGCCCTCAAAGATGTGCTGATCCATCTGGTATTGCCTTCCGTGACCCTGGGTCTGACACTTTCCGGGATTTTTATCCGCCTGACCCGGGCGAATATGCTCGATGTCCTGAAATCCGATTATATCCTGGCGGCTGAAGCCCGGGGCATCCATCACCGTCGGGTGGTTTACAAACATGCCATCATGAACGCTTTTGTTCCCATTTTGACCATGATGGGGCTCCAGGTTGCCATATTGATGGCCGGCGCGGTTTTAACGGAGACAACCTTTTCCTGGCCCGGAATGGGGCGTCTGCTGCTGGAACGTATCTATTTAAGAGATTATCCAACTATTCAAGGGGTTATCGTCATTTTTGCCCTGATAGTAGCGGCAGTTTCATTGATGGTAGACATTATTTACGCCCTGGTTGATCCGCGGGTGAGGTACTAGGAATTTTATGAAACATTCTCCCACACAAGCGTTGGCGCGGCTGATCGGACAATCCTCCCGCATGGGGAAAAAGTACGGGGTGGAATGGTGGATTCTGGTTGCCGGAGCTGTCATTATTCTGGGCGTGGTTTTAATGGCCGTTTTTGCAGGTGCCATCGCCCCTTATGACCCCAGTGATCAAAACACCGGTCCCCAGCTGGCGCCTCCAAGTGCCGATCATTTGATGGGCACCGACAACCTTCAGCGGGATGTGTTTTCCCGCATCATTTTCGGGGCCCGCACTATTTTGGGCGTTGCCATTCTGGCCGCCATCATATCGTCGATCGTGGGTATCACGATCGGTCTGATATCCGGCTATTACGGCGGTGGATTTGACCGGATTTTATCCCTGATCATGGACTCCGTTTACTCCTTTCCCGGCCTTATTCTGGCGATTGCCTTTGCCGCCATGTTGGAGCCGGGGATCATCAGCATCACCTTTGCCGTGGCTGTGATATACATTCCAACCTATTTCAGATTGGTGCGGGGTCAAACACTGACCATCAAGGAAGAACTCTATGTTGAGGCGGCCAGAGCCATTGGTTCCCCCGGCATTACCATTTTGTGGAAATATATTTTTCCCAATGTCATCGCCACCACAGCGGTAGTATTCACCATGAACGTGGGCGACGCCATCATGATTGAGGCTGCCTTGACCTACCTGGGGTTAGGGCTGCCACCCAGTGTGATCGATTGGGGAATGGATCTTGCTATGGGCAAGAAGTTTCTTCCTTCGGGTCAGTGGTGGCTGATCACTTTTCCAGGTGCCATGATATCCCTTCTGGCGGTCGGATTTACCATGCTGGGGGAGGGCCTTTCAGAGATTTTGAACCCCAGATTGCTGGAGCGGTAGCGTGAACCCAAATATTCTTGAAATTAAAAATTTGAACGTTCATTTTCCCATTCACATTGGGACGGTGCATGCCGTCGAGGATGTGACCCTGAATCTGAAAGAAGGAGAAGTCATGGGATTGGTGGGCGAATCCGGCTGCGGTAAATCAACCCTTGGATTTTCCATCCTCCGGCTTCTGAGGCCTCCCGGAATGCTTGCCGGGGGCCAGATCCGGTATCACGGCAACGATATCGTCCAAATGAGCGAAAAAGAGATCCTCAGCCTGCGCGGAAAACGGATTGCCATGATTTTTCAGGATCCATTGACGTCCCTCAACCCGCTGTTCAGTATCGGCGAGCAATTTGTGGAAACCATCTTAACCCATGAAAGCGGCGTTTCAAAATCCAAGGCTCTGGAACGGGCCGGAGACATGCTTCGTCGGTTGGGAATTGCGCCGGAAAGGCTGAAAGAATACCCCCATCAGATGTCAGGAGGTATGCGCCAGCGAATTATGATCGGTATGGCCCTGGTGCTGAACCCGGATTTACTTATTGCCGATGAGCCTACCACAGCCCTGGATGTGATCGTTGAAGCCCAGTTTTTAGATCTCTTAAACGAGCTGCGTGCCCAATTTAACCTCACGATTTTGCTGATTTCTCACAACCTCGGCATCGTGGCCCAGATGGCCGACCGAATTACGGTAATGTACGGCGGGCGACTGGCCGAATCCGGCGTAGCAGAAACAGTTTTTGATCAGCCCCTGCACCCTTACACCCAAGGACTGTTAGCATCTATTCCCAATATAAAATTGGATCAACCCAAGCTTCATACCATGCCCGGGGCACCTCCGGATCTGGTAGACCCACCGTCCGGATGTGTATTTCACCCGCGTTGTCCTCATGTGATGGATAGATGCCGACAAGAGAACCCTCGGGGGTTTAAACGCGACGATCATCTCACTGCCTGCTGGCTGTATGAGTGAGGATGGAGCGAGAAAACATTTCAAGGTATGTTATTAGATGTCGGTATCTTATTATTTGACTGCTTGTAAGTGTTTTCAGGTGTCAGGTGGCAGGTACATATGGGAATTTGGATATTTTCGGAGATGGTGACAGCAAGGATTTTTTTGATCTTGAGTTTTCAGTACTGGTGGGGAACAATCCTGACACCTGACACCCGACACCTGAAATCAATAGATCTGAAGAACAGAAAAGTCATGCTATGAATTTCCGTTAGAGAAAATTGTCGCCATTCAAGGGCAAAACCATGGATAAACTGCTCGAAATAAAAAACCTGAAAAAATATTTTCCCCTTGATAAGGGCCTTTTCGCGCAGTTGTTTGTCAAAGACAAACGCGTGGTCCGTGCGGTGGATGATATCTCTTTTTTTATCCGGCCCGGCGAGGTCCTGGGCCTGGCCGGAGAAAGCGGCTGCGGCAAGACCACTACCGGCAGGCTGGTTTTGAGACTTGTCGAACCCACCTCAGGTGAAGTTCTATACCGGGACAACTCCGTTTTTCAGAAATCTACAGAAGAAATGCGCCAGCTGCGCGAAAAAATGCAGGTCATCTTTCAGGATCCCTTTGCCTCATTAAGCCCGCGAATGAGTATCGGCGCCTCCATCGGACATCCACTCAAAATTCACACCGACCTCGGCGCCACCGAAATCAAAGATATGACCCATGATATCATGGAAAAGGTGGGGCTTTCCCCGGCAGGGTTTTTGAGCAAAAAATATCCTCACCAACTTTCCGGCGGCCAGCGTCAACGGGTGGTGATTGCCAGGGCCCTAATTTCCAAACCGGACTTCGTGGTAGCCGATGAACCCATTGCCATGGCGGATGTATCGGTCAGTGCCATGATTTTGGAGTTGATGGTTCGGTTGAAAGAGGAGTTTGATCTCACCTACCTTTTTATTACCCATGATTTGGCCACTTGCAAGTATATCTGTGACCGGATCGCCATCATGTATCTGGGCCAAATCCTTGAAATCGGTCCCCTGGACGAAGTTTTCAATCATCCGATACATCCGTATACGTCTTCGCTGCTAGCAGCAGTGCCGGTACCGGATCCCAAATTCAGGCGCACCCATCCCATTCCAAAGGGTGAAATTCCTAGCGCGATCGACCCGCCCGCGGGATGCCGGTTTCACCCCCGCTGTGACTATGTCAATGCGAGCTGTTCACGGGAGATGCCGCCATTGGTTGAGATTGGGAAGGATCACTGGGTCGGATGCCCCGTGAGAACCGAAAGGGGAAGCTGAAAGGCCATGGTGCTGGGATAAAAAACTACCAATCCGACATACAAATGAGGCCTTATGTTTGGAACCAATACATACATTGAAAGGCGTCGCCGCCTAAAAAAAGATTTAAAGTCAGGAATTCTGCTGTTTCTCGGCAATGATTTGTCGCCGATAAATTCCCCCGACAATACCTACCCATTTCGGCAGGACAGTTCCTTTCTTTATTTTTGGGGAATCGATCAGCCAGGACTGGCGGCAATTATTGATATCGATGAAAATCGGGAAATCCTGTTCGGACGCGATACGACCCTTCTGGATACCATCTGGACGGGCCCCCTGCCGTCTTTAAATGACTATGGTCTTAGAAGCGGCATCAAAGAAACGGCATCAACGGACCAACTCGTACAAGAAATTAAAAAGGCCCTTAATAAATCCAGAACAATTCATTTTTTGCCCCAATATCGGCCGGAAAATCTTATTAAAGTTCAGACCCTGCTGGAAATTGCACCTTCTGCGGCGAATGACCATGCCTCCGAATCATTCATCAAAGCAGTGGTTGCCCAAAGATCCATCAAGAGCCCTGAAGAAGTTGAACAAATTGAATTGGCCCTTGGGATAACCGCTGAAATGCACCGGTTGGCCATGGAAATGTCCCGACCGGGTTTAATGGAGCAAGAAGTCGTCGGTGCTTCGGTGGGTTTTGCCGGAACCAGAGGCGCGGCACCCTCGTTTTCAACTATTTTTTCTGTTGACGGGCAGATCCTCCACAATCCCAATCACCTAAATGTCATGCAGGACGGTGATATCGTCATTCATGACTCCGGTGCTCAATCCCCCATGTATTATGCCAGTGATATCACCCGGGCTTTTCCGGTGGGTGGAAAATTTACCCAAAAACAAAAGGAAATTTATACCGTCCTGCTGAATGCACAGCTGAAAGCGATCGGTGCCGTATCGCCCGGCGTTGAATATCGGGACGTGCATATCCTAACCTGCCGCCAGATTGCCGCCGGGCTAATCTCTCTCGGCTTGATGAAAGGTGATGCCGGCGAAGCCGTTGCAGCCGGTGCGCATGCATTGTTTATGCCCCACGGTCTGGGCCACATGCTCGGGCTAGACGTTCACGACATGGAAGATCTCGGTGAAGATTATGTCGGTTATACCGAAACAATTCGCAGAAGCGAACAATTCGGTATCTCGCAATTGAGGCTGGCCCGGACGCTCGAAACGGGGTTTGTGATTACGGTAGAGCCCGGAATATATTTTATTCCTGAACTTATAGATCAGTGGAAGTCACAAGGAAAATTTAAAAACTTTATCAATTACAACACCGTCGAAAAGTATCAAAATTTCGGCGGAGTTCGAATCGAAGATAACGTTCTGGTCCATGATGAAGGTTGGCGGGTGTTGGGCAAACCAATTGCCAAAACCATCGAAGCGGTTGAAACACTGTCATCCCAAAATCAATGAAAAGGAGGAAGATATGAAAACATTGGCTGTTTTTTTAGCTATCGCAATGCTGATTGCGTTTACCGGGCTACCGGCAATCGGCGGTAGCGCTCAACCCGGTGCTGATGATCCCGGGAGCAAATTTGAGAGTTCCGGTGCAAAGCCCTCCTGGGAAGTCCCAATTGCTGCGGGGGTGTGGTATCCCACCGACGGGCCGGTGCCGGATCATCCGATGCGATACTACCGGGTGCGGTGTTGGCCTGGTTGTCACACCGGCAGCAGTTACGGCAAATACCCGCAAAAGACATTGAACGACAAACCCATATTCCCAACGAGTGCAGCGAGCGCACACCCGTTAAGCCCTGTTGTCAAGGAGTGAGCTTAAAAGATGGACGTTTATCAATTTTTAGCCGACCATCATGTCGCATATCAGCGTCACGACCACCCCCCGGTGTTTACGGTTGCCGACGTTGAACGCTTGGTACCTCCCTTGCCGGCTGCTAAAACCAAGAATCTTTTTTTACGGGATAAAAAGGGGAAACGACATTTTTTAGTGGTCGTACCGGCAAAAAAACGGGTTGACATTAAAGCACTTGGTGGTGTCATCGGTGCGGGGAGATTGAGTTTCGGTTCTCCAGCCCGGCTCAAACGATATTTGGGGGTAGATCCCGGATCGGTTACCATTCTGGCCATCATTCAAGATACGGAACACGCAGTGGAAGTTTTTATCGACAAGGACCTGGAACAGGAAAAGGCTTTTCAGTTTCACCCTTTGGTCAACACCAGTACCTTGGTGATTTCCAGAGGCAATTTGCTGCGGTTTCTGGAGGCTGCTGGTTATGAGTATCGAAGTTTGGATGTTCCGGCGCAGGATGGGTAGTGATTGACGAAGGACGAATGACGATTGACGAACAAAGGAATGCTACCGTTTTTAATGTGAGTCTAGATTAAGTTTATTCTGCGGTCAGACCGATCTCTGCGAGAATTGGGGGTTGGGCTGAAACCTGACACCCGAAACCTGAAACCTATTTGCGATAAAAGTTTAGCAGTGTGTTCGTTGCCCCGCAGAAGCCTCTTTTACGAGCGTAGTCACGGAAACAACTCAGATACTAAAACTTCTTATCCGATCCATACGACTGGTGATTTCGGTGACACGGATACCGTACTTTTCATTTTGAACCAAAACTTCACCTTTTGCGATTAAGGTTTCATTGACCAGGATATCCACCGGTTCACCTTCCAGTTTAACCAATTTTACAGCAGATCCGGGAGCGAGGTTCAGCAGCTTCTGAATTTTAATTCTGGCACGACCCAATTCGACTTTAATTTCCAAAGGAATATCGAGCAACAGATCGAGATCGACATCTTCTGGTGTTTTTGAGTCTTTGGATTCGGCCGCTACATTTTCTTCTGTTGAAATCGGCGGCTTCTCCGGCTCAGCAGTCACTTGAGGAAGGGTTGGTTCTTCGGTTGTCTGTGTTTCATCAGTATCGGCAGATGTCTCTGACGGATCTGGAGTATCGGATGCCGTCGCTGCTGCCGCGGGTGCTTCTTCATTTTCTTCTTTTGATTCCTGTGTCGAAACCGGCTCCTCCGATTGAGCGGCATCATCGCCAACCTCATAATGAACCGCTTTTTCCTGCCGACTGTCAGCCTGTACCAGCTCCGATAATTTGACCCCCATTTCCACAAAGATGATGTTTCCACCGCAACGGAATGCAAAACGCTCATAGGTTTCCATATTCAGCGCTTCTATGGAAAAATCTGTTCCGGTTGTGAAAGACGGTGTGGAAAGGGCACACATTAAACCGGCATCGGTAAATGCCGATTTTAAATTTCCCCCAACAATGTTGCCCATTTCCCCCATCATATCCCTGATCTCTTCGTCGCCTTCGATGTCTTCGACTTCCATCCCAAGCATTTCGGCAGCCATCTCACGCGAAAAGCTATCACTGGCATGGATACTGACCATGCCGGTCGCATCTCCCGCAAAACTAACGGAGCCAACGTTGCGAATGCCTTCCAAGCTTTCTGCGGTGACCGCATCGATGGACTCTAATTTCAACGAGAGCATTGTATCAAAGACATCGATAATTGCTTCGGAAACCCGGGCATTCATGTCCAGTGCATTTACCTTGGCCATATCGGCATTGCCAAGATGCGCGAGGGTATCGGAACCATCTGCCCCTTTTACCTCATCGGAGGCCTGCTGAGCCTTCAGGCCAATCTCCACCAAAACGTATTTATCCTGGTGGGTGAATACGAATCGCTCAAATCTTTCCATGTTCAAAGATTTGATGGTAAAGTCGGCGCCGTAGGTTATGGAAGGTGTAGAGATAACGCAGGAGTGGCCGGCATCGTTTAGGGCGGATTTCAAATTGCCGCCGACGATATTGCTGATCTCGGCAAGCAGATCTTTAATTTCACTATCGTCTTCAACTTCCTCGATGTCGATATCGAGCATACTGGCCATCATCATGCGTGACAGCTCGGAATCTACCTGGATATTGACAATCCCGAGGACGTTACCGGCGAAATTGACCGTTGCCACCATGCGCCGTGTACCGGTGGAATCCGGCAGTTCGGATTCTTGAAACTCGACCTCCATTGAAACCATCGTATCAAACACATCGATGATGGCGTCGATGATATGGGCTCGGATATCAAAATTATTTATGTCACTCATACGATTTTCCGGCAGGTTTATTGTAGTTACTCACCAAAGCCTATGTCATTGATTAATGAGACCCGTTTAGGATGTCTTAATCCGTTTTATATGGATTCGCCAGTTGAAAAATGGATAGACAAATAGCAACAGACATGCCTTTAATGTCAATTGACATCAGACATGACCGTGTGCAATAGATCTGTCATACCATTAAAAATAAGGGGTGGTAATTTTATGTTGTCAGCATCTTCCGGGTCTTACCGTTCCCAGTTTAAAATTGTTCAATTTGCAAAATTTATTCCATAAAATCTGCATCTTTTTTATCTGAATGACTATTGTCTACGGAGAGGTTATTTATATAATATTTTAAGATAGTTATGAATTTGTTTTGGCTGCACTTGGAGGTTCAGCGACTTCGAATACATCCGGCAAAGGATCTGGAATAGATCGGGTTTGGGCCGGGGGTGTTGGTGAACTGACGGTTTTGCTCGGATTCGGATTTAAGAAGAGCTTTGTAGAGGTGCTGAATTGATCGGGATTATGGCGGATAGCCACGGACAGGTTGAAACCATTGTGAAAACCCTAGCCGTATTGGTCGACATGAATTGCCGGCCTATTTATCATATCGGCGATGTGTGCGACTCCACGCGGCCTGAAACCGCCGCTGCATGTCTGGCGCCATTGCGAAATTATGGCGTGAAAATAATTAAAGGCAACAACGATCATGCCATCGTGGCCAATCATTCCGACAGGGTAAGATCGCCTGTATCTGTGGAGGTATTAGAGTATCTTAAAAATCTGCCACTGGTATTAGAATATAGCAGGGCCATACTTGCCCATTCACTGCCTTTTGTCAAAGAACTGGGATTGTCCAGCATGATCGGCAACATGGGAACCCTCGAAATAATGCGTATTTTTAGGGAATTTCCTGATCGCATCATTTTTCGGGGGCACAGTCACGTACCGGAAATTGCCTGGCTGCATAAGCGGCAGATTGCCCGTCGACCACTTGTTGCTGGAGAAAAATGTCGTCTATCGGACAAATTTCCCTGTGTGGTGACCTGCGGCGCACTCACGTGCGGGTATTTTATGATTTGGGATGCGGCGGAAAATGTTATCGGATGTCATAAGGTTAGATAATTACCAATTTGGATCAGCGGTCAGTCAAAGCGTAATTTTTCTAAAATTTCACCGTTTGCACCTAATATGAAAATCATGAAATCATTTTTAGCGGCGTCTTTGGCCAATTCACCATAGCAAATTGCTTGGACTTCATATTTTTTCCCTTTTTCGGTTTGCAGTTTGATCAGACATTGCTGGGCATCTTCTTTTTGATGAAAAGCCGGTATGAACGCTTCGTTTTTGCTTTCATCAAATTGCCCTAAAAACTGCTCATTCACACCGGGCTCTTGTACTACCACCCAGATCCATGAATCTGATCTTAATTCCTCACGCATATCAGTTGCTCCCTTGGAATTTTCGGAAATCAGCATTTCAGATCCAACCCAAGTCCCGGTTTTGTAATATAAATGGCAAAAACTGACTATCGATGTTGAGATCGTCCATGAAAAAAGTTTAGGTTAAAAGGTCATCGTCGACTATGTCGGCTTTTTGGGCATTCTTTCTCTGCCATTCGATTTGATTTTTTATTTCGCTGAGTATAAAAGTGCTCTTCAAGCTCTTCGCTAGAATTTCATTGCTTGGCTCCACCCCGATTTCTTTTTTTATAAACTCCCGGGCAGCTTGAATTGACGCATCAATTTTGCCTGATAAAACTCCGACTCTGGCCAATACGTTTTTGCCCGGACCTGTCAATAAATTCAATGTCCAAAGGGGCTTTGGCAGTTTGCCTTGGTCATCATCATCTTTTTTTTCCGAAGCTTTTTTTAGGTGATATTTTACCTGGTTTCCGACTTCGTTTAAGATAAAATAGGATTTCAGCATTTCGGCGATTTCATCCTGCGTCGGTTCAACTCCGGTGGTCACTTGGACATATCTAATTATCGTCAGAATAGCATCTTTGATGCTATCTTCAACCCGAATCACTTTTGCCAAAACTTAGTCCTTTTATTTGGTTCCAAATATTTTATCTCCGGCATCGCCCAAGCCAGGTAGAATATATCCGATATCATTGAGTCTCTCATCAAGCGCCGCCACATAGACATCCACATCCGGATGGGCGGCGGTCAATTTTTCAATACCTTCCGGTGCAGCGACCATGAAAATACCCTTGATCTGGTTGCAGCCTGTTTTTTTTATCAAATCGATTGTGGATATCAGTGAACCACCGGTGGCCAACATTGGATCTAGAATCAATGCAATCCGCTCTTCCATGGCACTGGTCATTTTAACATAATATTCAACGGGCTGCAGGGTCTCCTCATTGCGGTACAGGCCCACCACGCTCACCCTGGCAGATGGTATTAGATCCAATACCCCAGGCATCATACCCAGACCGGCCCTGAGAATCGGCACGACGGTTATTTTCTTTCCTTTTATTTTTTCAACCTGGACCGATCCGGCCCAGCCTTGAATCGTTTTGGTCTCCGTTTCAAGATCTTTGGTCGCCTCGTATGTTAAAAGCGTCGCCAATTCCGATGCAAGATCTCTGAAATCCTTGGTTGTTACATTGTTTTCCCTCATCAATGCGAGTTTGTGTTTGATCAACGGATGATTCACAACATGTACGGGCACGGCGACCTCCTTGTATGTAAGGTTTAGCGTATTCAGGAATGACGGAAAGCGGGACACCTCCTAATAAAAACTATTAATACATCCGTTGCCAGTCATATTGAAATTAAGAATATGTGTCAAGTTGATAGAGTGGAATTTACAGGAATTGACTTAAGCATATTGAAAAATTTAGAGAGAGGCGAACTTCAGAGAAGTGATTTTGTTATCGGTGTTTCGTGATTGGCATTTCCGCGAATTGAAAGTAAATGCAAAGCACGAAACACCGGATGTCAAAATGGTTTACGTGCGAATGGATTAAAATTCACCCAGTGGTCTTTTGAACGTAAATGCAGCAGGATCATTAATGAGCTTTTCGCGCGCTACATCGATATTGCCGCCTAATGCTGAAAACGGTGAGGATACCACAAAAAATACGGCTCCGACAGCAGTGGCGACAATGCCAACGGGTCGGACCACAACTACATCAAACATCATGGCGCCGCCGCTGGGGTCTTCCGCCTCAAAATATTCCTCTGCGAAGGCCGTAGAAGCCAAGGGCATTATTAACGCTGCGATCATCGCAAGAACCAGTGATTTTTTCGCAAGTCTGAACATTATTCTCTCCTCCATATGAAATAGGGTATTTGACGACGTCGTAAATAACATTTATTATACCGCTTTTTGGTTGAAAATATCAATATATTTGTTAAAACAGCCCGGGGCGAACGCATTTGGAAACAGAGATGACATACATTGAAGTGGCTGTTGCACTTCCGGCCTATCAAACCTTTACCTACAGCGTCCCCGAACCTTTAGCCGATTTCATGGCCATCGGAAAGAGAGTCCTCGTGCCATTCGGCCGACGCCAAGTGACCGGCTATGTACTTGGCCAAAGTCGACATTCCGAAATTTCTGACCTCAATAAAATCAAATCGGTTCTGGACATTTTTGACGAACAACCACTTTTTCCGTCATCGATGGTGCCGTTCTTTAAGTGGATATCCGACTACTATAAATATCCTGTCGGCCAGGTTGTCAAACATGCACTTCCAAGCGGATTAAATATCCGTCAATATGCTTCGCTGGCCATTACCGAAAAAGGTCAAAACGAGCTAGACGGCGAGCGACTGACACCGATTGCCAAAGCAATTTTAAGCGAACTGCTAACGGGAAGTATCCTGGTTAAAGATCTGAGTAAAAAGATCAATCAGGATATCTCCACTGCGATGTTATACACGTTTGAACGATGTGGCTGGATTACAAAGAAATGGAAGATAACTGCCGGAAAAACAAAAGCCAGACTGGAACGATTCGTTTGCCTGACCGATGCCGCATTGACCGTTGAGGGCCTGTCTGAGGCCAGATCAAAAATTATCGAAGTACTTAAAGTTGAGGGAGAAGTATCCGTAAAAAAACTCAAAACGTTCGTACCCACTGCCACCGCTTTAATTAAAGCGCTCGAAAGTGATGGTTATGTCAGCATCCGTAACAAAAGGGTCTACCGTGATCCATTTGGAGAACTCATCGAACCTGATCGCGCCCACCAATTAAATTCGGAGCAAATTAAGGCTGTTGATAGGTCTATTCATTATCTTACCAAGGGCTATAAAACCTTTCTTTTAAGAGGCGTAACCGGAAGTGGAAAAACCGAGGTCTACATGCAGGTGGCCGCAGCTGCCCTGAAAAGCAAACGAACCGTACTGATTCTGGTCCCGGAAATCGCCCTGATTACCCAGATTGAAAGACGATTTCGGGCACGCTTCGGTGAATGCGTTTCCGTCTTACACAGCGCTTTGTCGGCGGGCGAGCGCTTTGACCAGTGGTCTCGTATTGCTCAGGGGGATGCGACGATTGCCATTGGTGCGCGATCCGCTATTTTTGCACCATTCACTGATATTGGTGTTATCATTGTTGATGAAGAGCATGATGCATCCTATAAACAGGAAGGCAGCTTGCGCTACAATGCCAGAGATCTGGCTACGGTAAGAGCGAAGCAAAATGGATGCCTGGCAGTGCTTGGATCGGCGACACCGTCGATTCAATCCTACTATAATGTGGTGACAAAGAAATTCTCTGAGCTCACCCTGAAAACGCGGGTCGAGCAACGTCCTATGCCGGATATCAAAATAGTTGATTTGCGTGACACCCGGGATGTGAGAGGTATCCGAAGATATATCACGACAGACCTCCAGCTGGCCATGAAAGCGGCCCTCGAAAGGGATGAACAGATATTGCTTTTTTTAAATCGGCGGGGGTATGCCAGTTTTCCAGTTTGTGGCGCATGTGGTCAGCCATTGCGTTGCAAGCACTGTGACATTTCTTTGACCCTGCACCGACGGGCCAATGCGTATCGGTGCCATTATTGCGGCTTTGGCCGTTCCGGAACGTCGAAGTGCGAATTTTGCGGATCTAACGAAATCAGGCTCTTGGGTCTTGGTACCGAGAAGCTTGAAACCATGGTGGCAGCCCTATTCCCCAATGCCTCCATCGCCCGCATGGATCGCGATACCACCCAGCAAAAAGGATCCATATTAAAGCTGCTAAAAGGTCTAAAAAATAAAACGACCGACATTATGATCGGTACTCAAATGGTGGCTAAAGGACATGATTTTCCCAACATCACCTTGGTCGGCATCATCTGTGCAGATCTTTCATTGAGTTTTCCGGATTTTCGAGCCGGCGAACGGACGTTTCAGCTTCTGGCGCAGGTTTCCGGGAGAGCCGGGCGAGGTAACCGACCCGGCAAGGTCGTTTTGCAAACCTACAACCCGGAACATTTCAGCATAGTGGCCGCCAGACAGCAGGATTATATGGCCTTCTATCGACAGGAAATTGGTTTTCGCAAAACGCTTAATTATCCGCCTTTTTCCAGAATGATACAGCTGAAAATATCCGGCAAAGACGCTCAAATAACGGAAAACCAGGCCCAGCAGCTGGGCAATCTTTGCCGGGAGTTAAAAACCCAACAATCCGCTTACGATCGGCATGTCGAAATAATGGGACCCATCGAGGCTTCCTTGACTAAGATCGCCGGGCGTTACCGCTGGCAGATTCTACTGAAAGGATTAAATACCGGGACACTACATAAATATATCAATCAGCTTTTGTTTGAGAATTTATCTGTTTTCGGCCATCATGCGGTCCAGGTGGCCATTGATGTCGATCCTTTTTTCATGATGTAGGCGCCCTCAGGAATGCTGAATGACAATTGACAACTTACGAATGACGGCATCGCTTGGCCAATCCTTGTTGAGACAGGATTAGCGAAGCGATGCCATTCCCAAATCAGATAGGATAGATGTTTGTTTACGATCAATTGGGGTTGTACCTTGACATTGCAAGGCATGCGTCATACCATTCTCGCAAGATTTATAATCAATTTTATGAAGGAGTTAATGATGAGCTCTAAAGGCCTTTTATTAATTGCGGCTACAATTGGGGTGGCCCTGTTTGCAACCGCGGGAATCTACGCCCAAGATAAGGCTGAACCAGTCGCCTTTTATCCCGAAACCCTTTATGAATTTTCCTCGGTGCTGGACGGTTCGGAGGTCGTGCACGATTTTGTCGTTCAAAATAAGGGGCTGGCGACCTTGCAAATTGAACGCGTAAAAACCGGCTGAGGGTGTACCGCTGTCTCGTTTTCGAGGCAAATCCCTCCCGGTGGAGAGGGAAAAATAACGCTGAAAGTCAATACCAAAGGGTATGGTGGCAGAAAAATGAGAAAAAGTGCGGGCGTGTTTACCAACGATAAAAAGCGTCCGCGGCAGGATCTGGTCATGACCGGACCGGTCGAAAGATTTGTCACGATTCGTCCCCAGCACGCCAATATCCGAGGTTATGTCGGAGATTCGATCAAAGGGTCCGTGACCATTATACCTGAAAAGAAATACCCTTTTAAAATTGTCAATTTACGTGCCAAAAACGGCAAATACATTAAATACCAGCTGGAAGAGACCAAGGAATCTGAAGCGCTGGCTTACAGACTTAATGTCGAAAATGTGAAACCAGACGCCGGCCGCTATTACGACACCATCATCCTTGAAACAGACAGCAAAATCCGGCCGCAACTTAATGTGAGGGTTTACGGTTATCTGCGTCCACGCAAGACTGAATAGCCACAGGAGGATTGGGCCGGATCCCACTCAGATGACCAACATTCAGTCTTTCGACACAAGGGCGAATTCGGTCAATCGGGGCACTGGTTTTGCGTGAAAGTAAGCCATTGTCTACACCTGTTGCGTTCCGCTGTTTCTTGCTGGAAGAAAATAAATATGGCGAATTTCAAAATAGTCGCATTCGATTGTGACGGTGTAATATTTGATACCGAACAGGCCAATCGGGTGTATTACAGTACGATTTTGCAGCATTTTGGAAGGCCGGCCGTGACGGACGAACAATTGGCCTTTGTTCACATGCATACGATCTTCGAATCGCTGGCGTATTTATTCCCCGACGAAAAAAGTCTTACAGCGGCCCATGATTTTCGTAAAACATTGGACTATCAGCATTTTCTGAGCTATTTCATCTTGGAACCGCACCTGGTTTCGCTACTGGAAAAGCTCCGGCCGCAGTTTAAGACAGCCATAGCCACCAACAGATCCGACACCATGAAACGGCTGTTGACTGAATTTGATTTGGATGGTTTTTTTGACCTGATTGTAACGGCCAGCGATGTCGAGCGACCAAAACCTCATCCAGATGTGCTGCTAAAAATTTCAGACCATTTCAACATACCACCTCAGGAGGTAATATATATCGGTGATTCGAGGCTGGACGAATTGGCCGCCAAGGCTGCCGGGATGCCGCTGATCGCTTATCGCAATCCGACCTTGTCTGCGTTATATCATGTTAATCATCTCAACGAAATTGAAGACCTGCTTGATGTATGAGGCAAGCGAAAACCTCTGCCCGGAGAAAAGAGCATAATTTGCCCTGCTGCTTGAGATGCCCTAATTAATGGAGTTAATTCGCATGGAAACTGAAATACCTGAAGAAAAGAAGAGTGAAACAGCTCCACTCGATGCAGAGTGGGACCAACGCGTACTGTGCAGCGACGGTAACTGCATCGGTGTGATCGGACCGGATGGCAACTGCAAGGAATGCGGGAAAAAGTTCGAGGGCAGCTTGCCTGAGGAACTCACTTCGGAGAGTGAGGAATCGCCTCCGGCAGATATTCCTGTTGAGGAAGAAGATGCCCCACCGGAAGAATTACCTCATCATGTAACCGAAGATAATGATGACTGGCAAAATCGTGTACTGTGCAGTGATGGCAACTGTATCGGTATTATCGGTCCTGACGGGCGCTGTAAAGAGTGCGGTAAGCCATATGAGGGACGAATGACGAATGGTGAATGACGAATTTTGGATTCGTTTCGATCTGTTTTTTTCAATAGTCATTTTCCGTTCATCCGGTTTGTTGCCAGTGGTAACCGAATCGTGAACACTGCACCGCCTTCCGGTGGGCTAGCGGCAAAAATTACACCGTTGTGATCTTCAATGATGCCGTGGCATATCGAGAGGCCAACTCCCATACCCAAAGTCTTTTTGCGGGTAAAAAAAGGATCGAATATTTTACCCAGGTCTTCATCTGAAATCCCCGGACCATTGTCTTTAACCCTAATGATGATTTTTTCGTTTTGGTTGCTGGTATCAATCCTGATTTCACCGTTAATTTCGGAAGACTGTCTGAGTCTCTCTTGGAAACCCGGTGCGTTTATAATCGATTCCACCGCGTTGTTGACCAAATTCATGATCACCTGACCGATTTGTTGAGGAGATGCATTTATTTCGGATGCCTTAGCCGCCAGATTCAATTTGATGTTTACCATATTTTTTTTTAAATGACTGCGTGTCAGGGCGACGGTATTCTCAATTACCTGATTAATGCACATAGGTTGCTTTTTTTCTTTACCCGGACGGTTAAGGTCAATCAGATTGCGAACGGTGTTTCGGATGCTGACAAAGGCATTATTAATCAGCTCTATTTGAGTTAACAGCTCTTTATCGCGTTCATATTTCATGCGGATCACGCTGAGCAGGGCGGTAATTCCTTGGAGCGGAGAATTGATCTCATGAGCAATTGAAGCCGCCAGCTGTCCGGTTGCCGCCAGCCTTTCAGAACGCAGCAATTGATTATGAAGATATTTTGTTTCGGTTACATCCCTGGTGACACATAAATAACATGGTTTGCCCAAATAAATTACGGCACGGCAATTGATCTCATTGGGGATAAGGTTGCCGTTTTTAGTTTTTATATCCAGCTCGAAACGGAGCTCCTTTTCCTCACTTATTTTTCTGAGCATACTTTCGACATACGGGATTTTATTTGATTGAACGAGATTGGTAATTCGGAGCTTTAAGAATTCTGATCTATTGTACCCACTACTTTTTAGCAACCGTTCATTGGTCTCGATAAATTTTCCATCAGAACTTAAGAGAAAGACGCCTTCGGTCACATTGTCGAACAATTCTTTGTAGCGCATCAACTCTTCAGCTTGTTTGAATTCGGTAGTGTTGGAGGAGATGATCGTTGCAGCGATAACTTTTCTGTCAAGCCTCAAGGCGCCGATACGATAGGTATACCACTTGGGTTTGCGTTCAGAGCCCATGCGCACTTCGAAACTTTCCGGCTCTCCTGTCTTAAATACACTTTCGATACAATCCCGTGCAAGATCGCGATATTCACTGGGCAGGAAACGGTACATACTTTTACCGATAGCCTTTTCACGAGGTAGTTTTGATATGTTCTGATTGATAAATCGAATAATACCTTTTTGATCCACCGCAATGATCATGTCCGGTGCCGTAGCTATTAGAGACCGCCATAGAGCTTCGGATTCATTCAGCTTTTGTTTGGCTTCTTTTAGCTTGTTAATTATCGACTGTGCATGGGAACCGAATAAAATAAAGAGGCACAACACGATTACTCTTAGATAAATGTCGTATAAATCAGGGCCGATAAGCTCGGCGATAAGATTAAACCGATTTGAAAAAAAAATATTCAGGATAGAATCCAGCACCCAGTAAATGATGGCTATGAAGATGACGGCCAGGACCATTGAATCCGAATATTTGCTCAGAATTGACGCGTCTGCATTGGCCAGAAACTTAGCTTTTTTAGATGATTTCAGCGGGTTGGGACTTAAAGGTGATTTTGCAAATTTTTTTGAAGTATTCATGTGTTCTGCACCTGCTGTTATTCGTTAACATATCAAGATAGTATTCCCCCCAATTTAGAAAATCAATCAAAAATAGGTGTGTATACAAAGGTAAATCAGACAGCGGCTATCTTCAAGACTGGTCTTAGGTCAGAATATCGGATTTGTTTGAGATGGCATTCCGGCGTTTCCGGTGTGCTCATTCAAAGAGATTATAGCGGCTTCATGAAAGAGAAGTTAATTATTCTGCTTTCGGGTGTAAACAGGATATTTTCTTTTTTTGATGTAAACCATGTGAGGATTGCGCTGTTCGGATCTCTTTTATCACAATCGACTCAATTTGGGGGGCGACTTTTAAGGCGATGGAACGATCAACAATAAAACCTAAAAATCGATTAGAACAGGCTATCTAAATAGAGGTGAAGGGAGTGGCCTAAAGCGTGCTTGGGAGCGGCTTTAATTTTAACTATATTGCGCTACAGCTGTTTTGACAAAATCGCGTAAACATCTTGATCCTTTGAAAATACTGATTCTGCCGCAATTCTGTAATGGATCAACCGGGATTCAGGTATGGTCCGGGTGAATCGGCATTTATCGCGCCAATCGACATATATGGCTTTAGGTCGCAACCGTCGCGGATCAATCCGAAGGTCTTTGCAAATTAAACCCGCCAGACATACTTTTTTATTATATTTAGAGGTTAATCGAGAGAAAGGAATTGCTCGGGTTGCTAAGATTTGGTCGATGATTCCCTCGTCGATTGTCTCCAGCACCTGGATAAGTGTTGAGTAATCTCCTTTTCCACCATTTTTAGTTTGTTCAAGAGAAACGATCGAATACCCTTGGCGGTAATTTGTGAAATTGACAACCCGACGTTCACCGGAGATGATGCGAATGTCATTCTGGGATATCTCAGTAATCGACGGATAGAACTGAGGCACTGGAAATGTTTGATTCAAGCGGGCCGCAAGCGCTTTGTAAGTAGTTGAATAATTGCCGGATGGATTCCATACCGACCAGCCGTTCGAGCCGGCTGACGTTAGACCGTCAAGCTGAGCATTGATATCACCGGGCTTATACCAGAACCCTTGAACCCACGGCCGTATAATTTTGCCGGTTCTGCTTTTCATGCGCTGCATGCTCGATTCCATAATTTCCAAAGGATATTCCCCCGGCCTTTTTTTTCCCAAAAATCCTGTGGGAAAATGGGAAGGATAGAGCATTGGGCAGATAACATCCACGTGGGGTGCGATGGATTCTATCTTCTGACCAACGCCAAAATCCACCGTTTTCCATGCCACCATGCCGAATACATCAATTGAAATGGATACTCCGGTAGGCTTTAGTTGGATATAGGCGGATTCTAAAAATTTTCCAATGCATTGTGTTTTATCCAATTGGCCCGAATTGAGAGGATATTTAATTGCCGAAAGATTTCCATCACTGGGAAAGCGGATGTAATCATACTGAATTTCGTCAAAACCCAACCTTACTAGCTCCCAGCAAAGCGCAATATTGTATTCCCAGACCTTCGGATTATAAGGATTGGACCAATACAGACCCTTTTGGTCCGACCATGGATTGACGGATTGCCTATCAATGATGCCCATGTCGGGACGTTTACTGACCAGCTGATGATCGACAAAAACATCCAGTTTTGCAATCGTCCAAAAACCCTGGGCCTTAAGCTGCCTCAAGGTAGATTCCACCCGTCCGGTTGAAGCAACGGCTCCGATTTTTTGGGCCAGCGGATTTGCGGACTGCCAGCGGAGACGCCCATGAGGATCTTTGACATGGAGAACAGCGGCATTGATTCCCGCTAATTTTGCGTAATGCACGAATTCGTCAATTTTACGTTCGGTAAAGCAATGTGAGGGCAGATATAGCGCTTTGATATTATCAGGTGTGCTGGCCTGACTGTTAAACGGAACAAGGAGCGAAACGGTGATAATGATAGCAATTTTCCACCCTATCCATCTGCATATTCGAGCTGATTTCAATGTTACACCTCTTGGTTTGATTTGCGTTTATCCCGCAGATTTTCAAAATTACTGGGACGGCCAGAAATACAACATGGCCTTCGCTTAAACCGCTATCGGCGTTTTGATTGAAACCTTAAGCTGAAATTACAGGGTGAGGATACTGCAGAAAATGACAAAGGTTTTCAACAGCCAAAACGATATTCGGGTGGATGACTGATGAAAAATAGATTGAAGAAAGATCTAGAGTGGCCAGCAACAAAACCAGCGTTTTATCTCAACGTTACCTGGTGCAGCTTGACTGTTTCGTTGCCGACTTTTGGAATTTTGCCGCTGAGCTGGAGGGGTATCCTAGAAACCGGATCGATGAAAATCGCTATATCTCTTTCAAATCCGAGAAATGAGAATTCTTCATTTTCATCCAGATCCGATACCAGGGGTTGGATTTCGAAGTAAATTTTAAGGGCATCGAACTTGCCCTGACGGTGGGTGTCGCCTTGATTGTTTTTTTCAACAAAGTCAACCTTCAGCGAGTGCATTCCGTCTGGTTTGAGCTGAACATGAAATAACTTTCTTCTGCCAAATACACAAAAGGACCATGGCTGCATGTTTTCCGATAAATCAGCAGCGGAGACAATATAAATCAGCACCAACCGCTCAGTGACATTGGGACATCCCATTTGACCCAGGTCATGGCGATAAAACGTATCTCGAACATCGGTCCAATTCTCTGGTTGTTTTGAAGCTTCCTGCCGATCTTTGGGCTCGCGTCGATGTCTGAAAACACCCTGGTCAGTGAACCGATAGATCTTTTTAAAATCCTTTTTGCCCACTCGCAGCCGTTCTCTTCCGAGCGCGGTTGCATCCTGAGGGTTAAACCAAACTTGAGAGGCTGAGGTTACCGGTGATGAAAAAATGGAATCGACGACTCTATGGACGGATATCTTATAGGATTCCGGAACCGATACCTTTATCGGAATACCTTCGGAACTTTTGATCAATGCGGCCTCTACTTTAGCCGTTGGTAGAGTTTCCAAGTTCACTTCTGTATCTACTTTTGCAGAGAAGTTTTTAACTCTGTACGAAAGTTTTGACCACGACACGCGTTTTGGATCGAGAATTGTCTTGGAAGATGATTGGGCAATGGCATCACTCGGCAAGCCAGCCAGTTGAATCAGTAAATACAAACAGCCGGTTAGCAAAATTATCTTTGAATTCATGATTGGATGGTTCTCCCGTTCGATACCGACCCGTCAAAGTTGTGCCAATTATAGATTCAATTACTCTGGTGACCGTTTACTGATAGAATTCTTATTGTCGAACTTGTCTGTTTAGCTCCATCGGCAACCGATTTAACCGGGGTTTACTTTGACAATCGTCACTTTTCCCAAGGAAAATGGCAATCGGTCCCTTAGATGTCAAGCTTCGAAATAGATAGCGGCCAGTAGACTATCGTCGATTTCATGCCGCTGTTTTCAGCGCTGAACCTGGGGCTCTTACAAATTTTGCAGAAATTTATGAATATACTCCGGCGGTTTCAGGTTAATAAGCTCATTGCGATTTTCCGCCAAATCCTGGTAAGACATCGCCACGATTTGCTCTTCGCTCAATTGGAGCATCTTATCAGGCTTGCCATATGCAATTACCCCAATGCCATGATCACAATCCAAAACAAAGATATTCAGATCAGGGCGATTGGATCTTAGATTGACAATGGTTTTCCAAACGTCGCCGCTCCAACCGGCGGTTTTCCCATCCGGGCTAATATTGTCGGCATGAGCTCGCGAATCGGCCGGGCAGGCCTGGACCTCACTTTGCGGACTGCAATCGTGCATGAGAATGACGCCTTTTTCACTGAGGTGCTTCAGACAGTTTTGGGCGTCGACGAGAGACTGCCCATAGGTGTGCAGACCATCAATAAACACCACATCGATCTTATTCAATCCTGCCAAGCGCTTGGCCTGACCGGCAAAAAAATGATCGCTGGTCATTTCATAATATTCATTGAATACGTTGGAAGTGTTGCGGACGCTATATTTCAGCTTGCGGGCGGCGCCAATCTTCAAAACCGGGTCAACCGCCAGCTTTTTGCCTGCCCTGACATTGAGAAACAGTTTTCCTTTTTTAACACCGATCTCAAGATAATTCCGGGCCTTGAGATGATCAATGACCAGTTGAACAATATCCATTCTGTTCATAATATCAGACATATTTGCTCCTAATCTGCAAAAATTATTCTAATCTATATCAGACTTTCCATTCGGTTTGGACGGCCATTTGGCTTGTTTGCGTTTTTTCCATTTTTTTATCAATGGTTTTTTGCCATGGATCCACTCATGATAAGAGCCTATCCAACTGCCTGTGCCAAGCTTGCCAATGTACCGGAAGAAATATGCAATGGCCACGTAGAGCCCGAGGAGGCGTAGCTTAAAACTTCTGGTTTCTGAAACGATGGCAGTGTTCCAGGCAAGGACGGCGGCATTTACCAGCGGCCAAGGAAGATAGATGTACCAGGCTTTTCTGATAAAAAGAGAGTTTTTTTGACGTTCAATACTAAATTTGGCGACCCGTCGGATATACCATAATTTCTCTTTGACCTGCTTGAAATCGCCCTGAAGGGCAAGTTCGTGAATCAGGATCACATCGGGGAACAGCACGCGCCGGAAAACACCCGCTCGCTGAAGGGCTTTTGCTCGGAACAGCCCATACACCATTTTGCCGAAGGCTCGGGCCTCGCGACAGACCGCCTTGATTCTACGGCGTTCACTCATATTGTCGGTTGAAAAATAACGCGAGGGCTTGTCGATTAGACTTCCTTCCGCAGTAATCCGCTCAAATACAGGGTAGGCCAAAACGACATTTGGATATTTGTTTAAGGGCGCCACCATTTTTTCAAGCCACTCGGGGTGCCAGACATCGTGATCCCCAACCCATGCGAAATAGTCAACATCGCCGGCATACTTGAAACAGGCCCGCCAATTACCAACCATCCCTTTGCGGGATTCGTTTTTGATGTATTCAATGCGGTTGTCTTTAGCGGCGTAGCGTCTGACCATAACGCCCGGAGACGGTTCGGTGGAGTCGTCGACGACAAGCAATCTGAAATCGCTGTATGTCTGTGCCAGAAGAGACTGCAACGCTTCTTCCAGAAATTGGGTCTGGTTATACAAGGGCATTGCCAGGCAAATCCTTGGCCCAACCCTTCCATCGGTAGATTTTTGATACTGCTCCGGCGATGGATCCTGAACGAATTCTGGATTGTCCATGGTTGCCGTCGGCTGATCATCAGGGTTAACGTGAGTGGGAGTCATTGCAAAATCTATTCTGACGGTTTCGCCTTTAAGTGTTTTGCCATTTGATAGCCGGCATAGTACGTCAGCGCCAGCGGTGTCACGAGGACCGTGAGGGCTCGGCTGCCGAAGTTCCTCCGAGTTATTGTCGGAGTGCTCTGTTGGTGAAGATCTGTCAAAGCATCGACAAAAAGCGGTGTGCTTGGCGTCCCTAAGCCATGGGGCCTGATAAAGTTTTTAACAAATGTACGAATTTTTCTTTTGTGGTCCGTTTGACCGTTTAACACGGTACTTAACTGGTCATAGTGTTCATCCAGATCAGTGCTGATATTTAGCAACCCCCCATCGACCAAATAGTGAAAATGTAGCGTCCCTTCCTGGGTGGCGCTAAATTCCGGGGAGAGTATTGTAAAAACGGGCTTTTCCAAAATGCCGGCTTCAATCATGGGGCTGGTGTTGATGCCCACGGCTGCTTCACTGTGATACATGGAATCGAAGAATTCTTCTACCGAAGTTTCATCCACCGGATTGGCCCCAGCCCGAGGGTAAATTACGATATTGTCAGCAGCGGAAAAGTCCGTGTCTTTCCATTGCAAAGCATTTTGCGGATGGGGTCTGATCAGCACCCCAAGGGTAGGAATCTGTGAATTCTTGTTTTTTCTAAGCCTTTCGATCCATTGCATGACAAAACTGACTTCATTTGGGGCAATGAAAGGAGACGAACACAGATATAGGATATACGGTCGATTGGGGTCCAGTCCAACCCGATTTAAAAATTCTTCCCTGGTAGTCAAAGGCTGGCGTACAAACCACCTATCATAGCACTGGGCGCCGGTAACAACGATTCTGGGTGCTGAAATTTTGTGAAATTGTATTGCTTCGGATTTTTGGAATTCAT
>JAAUYD010282126.1_pt1 | contig 30092 bp, 23 predicted proteins | sample 7278101 | NCBI WGS metagenome assembly JAAUYD01 (sample SAMN14350128, study PRJNA611818) | marine sediment metagenome | isolation source: surface marine sediment (0.6m) | place: French Polynesia: Moorea | collected 2018-08
AGTACGAACCAATTCTGGGGCGTTACAACCGAGATGGGGAGTATATTCCGGTCGATCGATCCGTGGTTCGCGATGTCGTATTCACAGCAGGTTTCGGTATTCGACCTCTGCGGGCTTTGAGGCGATGGCAAATCAACTTGGCCGTGCCACTGCGCTACCAGTATCGCTGGCTCGATAGAATCCCGCCCTCACATAGATTTGGCTTTGGAGATGCCTCCGTGAGTACACGCTTCACCGTGCTGGATGACCGACTCACAGGCATGCAACGCAAAAATCCTGAGAGCTTTCTACCATTTCTCGACCTAATCATCGCTGTGAAGAGCCCTACTGGAAGATCGCCCGAGAAAAGTGTCGAACCGAGCGGTTCGGACGCTATGGGTGACGGGAGCTGGAGCGTAAGCACTGGGCTATCACTACAGAAATTTATCACTCGCAAGAGCGCCATATTGGTTGGTTTTGACTACGAGATAAGATTTCCTCACGAGGTCTCCGGCCCGGGTGCTGACGGAGCTACAGCGGCATTCGACCCGGGAAACGCGACAAATTATCGCGCTTCTTGGCAGTATATGCCTGATTTTGATTGGAGCGTTTCTCTATTCTCAAGCCTGCGAGTGACCTATCCGTCAAAGTTGGACAGCGATGTTGTCAAGCATAGCCAGATCTTACGCTGGCGGATGGGCATGAGTATCACCTGGGTGTTCGCCTACCCCAAATGGGAGGCCACGGTGGCTGCGATGACCGATCCATGGTGGCATGGTGGCGGTTGGAACGTCACGGCCGCAGGACCGTCAGCGATGCTGCAGTTCCGCCGCAATTTTCCCACAGGTGGTGAAGGGAGCGAGTCCCAACCCGCTCAAAAGAGTACAGAAGAAACAGAGGCACCCATGTCCTTTGATGCCCCCCCGCCAATCGGTACGAGGGCGACTTGCCCTGTGATGAAAGAGCAATTCGTCGTCAGCGCACAAACCGAACGCTCCGAACACAACGGCAAGCACTACGTGTACTGCTGTCCCGGCTGCAAATCACAGTTTGACGCCTCACCGGAAACCTACCTGGATTAGGGCCTGCTTCCATAGCAGCCAAAATCAAAATACTATATTCTGTAGCAACAATCATTAACCTGAGAGGACGAGAGGACGTCATGCCGAACCCGAGTTTTTTCGATACGCCGCCACTGACAGACAAGACCTTTGGCAAGCCGGGTAAATGGTTTGCACCAACCGGTCAGTTTCGCAATGGGTGTTTTCAGCACATCGTGTGGCTCGGATTTTCCGGATATGTCATTGTCAATCACTTCAAGCCTAAGCAGATACTCCTGGTCGATCCTTGGCCTAGCTATCGGCGGTACCCGCGATTTCGAAACATCGATTCGTCCAAGAAACGCTTGAAAGGGCTGGTGAATTGGCTCCGCAAGATGCGGGAAAAGGGGTATGCCTTTGCCGGCATGTTGATCAGTCACGAGCACTTCGACCACGCCGCAGACATCCCTGTCATCTACGAATTACTGCGTCATCCAGCAAACCAGCACCGCGCGGTGGCGAACATGAGCGGGGAGAAGATCACCTTTGGATCGAGCCCTGTTCCGGATAACGAGCTGCCGCCTTTTTACGGAGACCACCGATCTCTGGAAGTCATCCGTGCCGGAAACGAATCTGCCTCCATCACAGCGTATGAAAATGAAATCTTGGATACAAACGGAAGCTCCCTCGATTACGTCGTCACCGATCCCAATCCACCGGCCGGCACCAAGCTCAATGACCTCAGCCTCGGCGACTTCATCGTGACGCCCTTCATCTGGGACCACATGAACCTCTGCCGAGGCAAACACAATACCTTTGGCTTGCCCAGCAGCGCGCAGCGTCAAAGTGCATTCCTCATCCGGCACAAAACACCAAAAGCGAAAAAGACGTTTATCATCAGTAGTGCCGGAGAGATGCACCGAGCATTCACAATCGGTGTGATGCCTCAAAAGATAGACACCGATACCCTCATCACCGCGATCACGACCCCGTTAACCCCAGATACGTACCGGCAGAGAAAAGCGCTGGTCAAATACCAACACGCCAATATCACCGTGCGAGACTACATCGTTGTCTCCCACTTTGAGAACTTCGTCTTGGGCCCCACGCGAGGCTTCAAGCAGCTTAAACGGAAATACAAACGGGTCGATAAGTACCAGGCCGAGCTCGCGCTCCTTAGTCCGGAAGACGCAAAGAAAGTCACCGCCCTCAAGAGGTTCAAATTCCCCAAAGAATTAAAGGAAATACCAGACCCCACAACAATGGCCTGGTAATTAATCCCTAAAGCGCATTAGGAATGCGGTCGTGCTCAAAAATCGATGCACCACGGCCCCAAGGCAGGTGAATCATCCGTTCATTTGGACGATCTATCTAAACAGAATAAACTATCATCAAATGCTAAAAGAAGACACTGCAGCAAAGCTAACGGAAAAAGACGGGACAATAATACACCGCGCGATTGAAGCAGCTGGCGCCATAACAGAAATGATCGAACGGGCCCTTCTCGGACAATCACGAGCTGTGGAGCTGGCGACGTGCGCTTTCCTGGCAGGGGGCCACCTCCTTATTGAAGATGTACCTGGGGTTGGCAAAACCACCCTGGCGCGGGCCCTGGCACGGGCATCTGGGGGCCGGTTCAGCCGCATTCAATTCACCTCTGACTTGCTGCCGGCAGATATTACCGGGGTATCGATCTGGGATGCGAAAAACGCTGAATTTTCCTTCAAGTCAGGCCCTATTTTCGGCAACGTGGTGCTCGCAGACGAGATCAACAGGTCCACGCCCAAGACCCAGTCAGCCCTGCTCGAAGCCATGGGAGAGGGGCGCGTTTCCATAGATGGTACGCCCCACCCATTGCCCAGGCCGTTTATGGTGATAGCTACCCAGAACGAGCAGGAGCATCACGGCACCTATCCGTTGCCCGAATCCCAGCTGGATCGCTTTCTCATCCGCATCTCCATGGGATATCCAGACCCGGAAGCTGAAAAGGCGATCATCTCTAGACAGACATTGGCAGACCCAGTTGATAGTCTGGATGCTGTGATACGCCCTGAATTCGCTGCCTCCATCGCAGATTCAGTGGATCGGGTCCATATGGACGATACTGTGCTGAACTACCTCCTGGCGATCGTCACCCAAACCAGAAACAACCATTTACTGGCGCTCGGCGTTGGGCCGCGGGCCGGGATGGCCCTGCATCGGGCAACCCGGGCACTAGCACTCTTGCGCGGCAGAGACTACTGCCTGGTGGATGACGTGAAAGACCTGGCTGTACCCACCCTGGCCCATCGCGTCATCCCAACCGGCGCATCGTGGGATGGCAGCAGCGGCCGCCAGGTTGCCATCAATGCGATTTCCGAAATAACCGCCACCGTGGAGATCCCACTTTGACGAGCGACAAGCAGTCCCCTAAAACCCTGGGGCTTGACTGGTTAAGACTCAAACGGTGGATGTTTCCCCGAGGGCTCACAATCACCCGGGAAGGCAAGGTGTACCTGGGCATCACCCTGGGTGTGGGGTTCGCGGCGATCAACACTGGAAACAACTTGCTTTTCCTCGTTCTCGGCCTGCTCTTGGGCCTCATAGTCGTCAGCGGCATCATCTCTGAGATTACCCTGCGATCCATGACAATTAAACGGCACATACCCCGATACATAGAGGCAGATGCGCCCTTTGCCGTAGAGCTCTCCCTTAAGAACGACAAGCGATACGCGGCGAGTTTTGGGGTAGAGCTACGCGACGAAATAGACGGTAAACCATTTCGACGTCGGTGTTTCTTTCTAAGGGTTGGGCCTGGTGAAGAGCGCAAGGTTACCTATCGCTGCGTTCTCGGGAAACGGGGAAGAGCTGAATTTCAGGGAACCATCGTGTCCACCCGATTTCCATTTGGACTTTTTGAAAAACGTCGATTCATCGCGCTTACCGACGACATTATCGTCCTGCCGTCCCGTATATCTATTTCCATGTCCCACCCATTTTCAAAGGAGGACTGGGGCACCCACTCGGCCGTTGTGCCTGGGCCTGGCGATGAATTCCGCGAGTTAAGGCAGATGGGACATGGCGACGACCCGCGGCGCATTCACTGGCGCGCCACTGCCCGATTGGGCAAAACCTACATCCGGGAAACCTTCAAAGATGCCAGGGGATTTGTAGAGCTCGTACTCGACGCAGCTCCGGTTTCAGACGCTGCTGCTGCCATGGCAGATGTGGAGCAGCGTATTCGGGCAGCCGGCACCCTGGTTCAAGATCTCACTGGTCAGGGGATTGCAGTCAGGCTCGTCACAACCGGAGAATGCGCCCTTACCGCGCGGGATCACCGAGAAGCCATATCTCTGCTCGTCCATTTGGCCCTGATCGACCCGATAGAGGCGGGGCGCGCACCAGCCCCGGTCGGCACCAGCCCGGTCGCCATTACCATTGGTCAACGGGCAAAATCCCGCGGGCGTGCGCATCAGATATCGATTCCAAAACAAGGTGACATGACCGATACGAACGAAAAAAGGCCGAATGAGACCCCTCTATGACGATAGCTACTCCACCATATACTCGATGCAGCGAACCTGTTCGCTCTCGCTTTCGTTATTGGTCATATCGCATTCCTTAAGCGAGGCATCCCCGTTCAAGCCCGCCCTGAACTGTAAATTCACATTCAGGGGGGGATTTTCATACGACGCGGTGATCATCTCAAAGCCGCCAGACATGATGTCTTGGGTGGTCGAGACAGCATCGACCAGCTCTGGTGTGCCCGTGTCTATACGATCGAATTCCAGTGGAACGCCCTTCTCAGCTGTGGCGCTGCCGATGTTCTGGACCATTGCAACGAGCAGAATCTCATTCGGACATTTGGGCACTGCGTGAAGCGCCACTGTCATATCAGGCAGGGGCAGCAGTGCCCCCCCCTGGTGATTCTGTCGATAATTGTTGTAGCTCAGCCAGTTCGCTTCTTCGGTCTCAGGTACATTCCAATGCCCATCTTTTAATTCAAAATCCGTGATGTGGTAGTGGTATTGGGGCCAGACTGGACGCGTGCGCACCCACTTGTCATGGGCATCTCCAAATACTTTGATCCCGAATTTCGTCGGCGCTTGATCGTATCCTGCGCAATTGTGGAAACTCTTCTTATTGGCCACGACCACAATCTCTGAATTCCCGTCACGATCCACATCGGCCACCACTGGATACTCGTACCAAGTCCACGACGGGTTCTCCACTTTGGCCAGTTCCCCACCGGTCTTCCCATCGTAAATCCGCAGATAACATTCGTCGTTGTACACCGCCTCGGCTGCTCCGTCCCCTTGAAAGTCAAATATGCTGGAACCGGTCATGCCACTCGATACGTCCTGGGTCGGGACCGACCACAGGATAAAGTCGGTCTTGCCAGTCCCGCACGCACCGCTTCGGATGACGGGTGAATAACAATCTGGATCAAACAGCACGTAGCTGCCCCCACCGGCTGTGGCGATTTCTGCAAATCCATCTCCATCGAAATCACCGATGTTGGGCGACCCGCCGTGATGACGATATCTGGAATGCCATCCCCGGTCACGTCTCCGACCGCTGGCGAAGCAATGACATGTTTGTACAATGCCCCTTGATATGTCACGCCTTCCCATTTCCATTCCAATATAGGTGCAATCTCGGTAAACTCTGGCGTGCCTTCGCACAGTTCTCCCTCGGGCAGCTCAAAACATTGGTCATAGAGCGGCTCGCAATAATAACTGTCATCTGGACAGTCGAATTTGTCTCCGCAAGTATCCCCGGGTACCACGCATTCATTGAAAACACACAGCTCGTCAGCTTCGCAGCAGGTATCGAGGGCGTCGCCGCATAATTGACTCATGTCATCGCATTGTTTGGCGCACATGAACCCTTCGACGCATATCTCGTCACTGCCGCAGCAGTCGAGTTCACTGGGGCCGCAGCGCTCTGTTTCGCAGATCGGCTGGCATTCCATATTGCTCACACATTCCTCGCCCACCTCGCAGCATACTTGGTGACTCTGGCACCATACATCGCTTTCGCAGAGGTCACTGTCGCTATCACTGCCTGTATCACTGTCGCTGTCACTGTCGGTATCACTGTCGCTATCACTGTCGGTGTCGGTGTCAGCATCTGAACTCGGATCTGGACCCACAGGCTCGCTGTTTCCTGAGGATCCACAAGCCAGATGCATTGCTATCCAGGCTATGGCAACGTATCGAAGATTGTTTTCTCTGCGGGATGTCGATGGATGTAACAACATGTTTTTTCTCCTCAAACAGCGTTTTAATTATTAATATAAATCTGAAAAATTATAATTAAAGTGTAAAATTACACTTATAACGTTATCTCGATATCCTGCGAATATGGGGGATAAAAATGAGGTGGGTGGGTGGCTGACTAGTTAAGAGCCCCGCAGCTATCTACCTGAAACTGGGTATCTCTTCTCTCTTTTCGAACCCTTGCTTGCAATCTGAAATATGGGTCATGGCCCCTTGATGATCTGGTACCAATGCTAGATATTTCTCAAAATACACCACTGCCTGGTCGCAATCTCCAGTGTGTTTTTTCAGATAGCCCAGGTTGTAGTATGACTTCGCCACCTCTTGCTTGTGTTCTATCGACAATTGATACTGCTCTGCCGCTGCCTGGCTATCACCGAGATGTTGAAAACACCATCCCATCAAAAACCTGGAGTCCCGGAAAACAGGCCGGATGCTGTGGATACGGCCCAAATGCCGGATACAATCATCGTGCTGTTTTAACTGCTGGGCCAAAAAACCCGCCTCGTACAAGTATTCCAGGTTGTATGGATTGGAGCGGGTGGCGCGATTGGCCGCATTGTACGCGCCTGAGATATCACCTGTGCGCTTGAGGGCAATCGCCAGCCAATAGTTCGACATGCCCTCAGTGCCTGGCGGCGAATCCACAACACCCTTTTTTACCCACGCAAGCCCTGCTTCTGTCTTGCCCTGACTGATGTACAAAATACCGAGATTGATTGCTGTAAGAAATGCCCGTGGATGGCGCTCAAGGGATTTTTTATAGTACTGTTCGGCCTTTTTATCGTCTATCCCAACGTACGCATGGCCCAGGTTCATGTAGCCCATGGAAGTGGCGCCGTACTTAGCGCTCTGGGACCAGATGGTGATTTGATTTTGGTAGTGGGTGTTCATCGCGTAGCACGTCACTGCCAAGTAGGCGAATACAACAGTCCCAACAGCCAGGGCAGCCCTGCGACCCGGGATAAAAAAAATGAGATGCGCGACCAATAAAGAGATAAACGGCAAGGAGGGATACATCCAGCGATCTGCCACGGTTTGGTAGGTGAGCAGCACAGAAGATGTCAGGCTGAACATGATCCAGTACGAGAAGATGCAGAACGATACAATGGGCCTGCGCCGCCGCACCAGCCAGGCCGTGACAATAGACCCCAATACAAAGCCCGCCCCTATCCATACCTCTGGGTTGCGCACTGTTGTCTGCATTTCGATGCCAGGCAGGGCCCGAATTTGAAACGGCCAAATAAAATTCCTAAAATAGTGAAAGAGATGGTACTTGAGCTGGGTCATTAAATAGACCCCCCTGTCCCATAGACCGCTCCCGTCCCGCGTGCCCCAAACAGGCAGATCCAATTGACTGAGAAGGGCGTATCTCAAGGCGAGGAAGGCACCAACAACACTGCTAAGTATCCCGATGGAGATCCACAGTCTCGGTGTCTTCAGCTTTGTCCTGGCGACGACCGTTTCGAACGCAACCACCAGCAATGGAAACAGGATCCCATTGGGTTTTGACAGCAACGAGAGGACCAAAAAAAAGATGATTGGCCCCCAAAGCCAATAATGCCGGCCAGTGCGACGCATCCGAATGTAGAAATAGAGGGACAGGAGCAGAAAGCAAAGCATCATCAGGTTGTCCCTGCCGCAGATATAGTTCACTGCAAACCCCGAGATGGGATGCACTGCGAAGATCATCGCACCTAAAAGCGCTATTTTTTGATTGGCGGCCAGTGGGTTGGCAGTTTTGGGGGCGTTTCTTTGAACACCAGCCCCGGCGAAAGCGAGCAGCTCGATCGAAACGAGGTAGAGAAAAACAGCTGAAACGATGTGAAAAAAGATGTTGTAAAGGTGGTACCCAAGGACGTTATCCCCAAAAAAAGCATGGGTTATCGACAGTGAAAGCGGCATTAAGGGCCGATAGTGGGTGTGAAGTATCAGGGATGAAATGGTGGTTGGATCAGTGAAATGCCGCCATACGGGCTGTATCTGGCGGATATGAACGTTGCCTGTGACATAGTGAAAGTCGTCCAGAAAATAGTCGTTGCTGAGCGTGTTGCTGAAAACCAGTGAACCCACGATAGCGATAGCAGCGATATGCGCGACGTACCGCCCATATCCGGCGCCATGTGCTGCTGAGGTTGGCAGGGTATGCTGATCCATCGTGTTTTTATTTTGTTTATATCATTTGGTTTTGCATCAGGCCAAAAAACCGGTGCAGCCAAACGCGAACCCAGCATTCACCTCAGAGACGCCGACGATAACAATGGCATGAGAAAATGATGATCATATTGATTTGTGTAACATACCCTTGAAATAGCCCTTGGAGAGCAGGATAAGCTGGTGTAGATCGACTGCGTGAGTGGATTGGACCACAATCGCTTTATGGCGCGGGCTTTGGCACTGGCCGCAGATGCTGCTTCCATCGGCGAGGTCCCAGTGGGCGCTGTGATCGTTCATGACGGACAGATCATCGGCGAGGGGGCCAATCGGCGAGAGTCGGATCAGGACCCCACCAGCCACGCAGAGATCATCGCTATTCGCCAGGCCGCAGCCCACCTGGGCAGCTGGCGGCTCACTGAAACTGCCCTCTACGTCACCCTGGAGCCCTGCCCCATGTGCGCCGGCGCTATTGTCAATGCGCGGATACCTTTGGTGGTCTATGGCATCGCCGATCCCAAGGCAGGCGCAGTGCATACCCTCTACGAACTGCTCCAAGATCCGCGACTCAACCATCGATGCGAGGTCATCGCCGGCATTGGTGATGAACAGGCCGCAGCCCTGCTCCAGTCCTTTTTTGAAGATCTCAGGCGCAAGAAAAAGAAATGAAAAAACAAGACTGCATCACCATTAAAGGGGCCAGACAGCACAACCTGCGGATCGACACCCTTAGCATTCCAAAGCACAAACTCGTGGCCTTCTCAGGCGTGTCTGGTTCGGGCAAGTCCTCCCTGGCCTTTGATACCCTGTACGCAGAGGGCCAGCGCAGGTACGTGGAATCCCTGTCAGCTTATGCCCGGCAGTTCCTGGGACAGCTGGAAAAACCCAAGTACGACAAGCTGTCAGGCCTGTCTCCGACCATCGCCATCGAACAAAAGGCCGCATCGTCCAACCCCAGGTCCACGGTCGGCACCATTACCGAGGTCTACGACTACATGCGGGTGCTGTGGGCCCGCGTGGGGGTCCAACACTGTCATCAGTGCGGTCAAGAAGTAGCGGCAATGACCTCCCAAGAGCTGGTCGAGGAGATCTCGGCCCTGGCCAAGGGCACACGGGTCAGTATCCTGGCGCCGCTGGTAGTGGAACGCAAAGGCGAGCACCGGGATATTTTCGAACGCATTGGCCAGAGCGGTTATGTCCGAATGCGCGTGGACGGGGTATCGGTCCGCCTCGATGAGGCGCCCCCGTCCCTTGCCAAAAACCGCAAACACACCATCGAACTGGTGGTGGACCGCATCGTCGTGGGCCGCACTGGCCAGGACCGGATCGCCGATTCTGTTGAAACCGCCATGAAGGAATCTGGCGGCGACCTGGTCCTCTCTGTAGAAAACGACAAGGATAGACGATTCTCGTCGCGGCGCTATTGCGCGGACTGCAAAATCGGCTTTCCCGAACTATCGCCCCAGTCATTTTCATTTAACTCTCCGATTGGCGCGTGTCCGTCCTGCAATGGTCTTGGCACGCGGCTCGAAATCAGCGCAGACCTGATCGTGCCAGACCCGAGCCTGTCTATCTTTGCCGGCGCCATCAAACCAATGGCCAACATGCTGCGGCGGGGAGATGGCTGGAATGTAAAAATCTTCGAAGCCCTGGAGCGGGACCTCGGCATCGACTTAGATACCCCATGGCAGGATCTAACAAAGGCGCAACAAAAGCTCGTTCTCTTTGGCACCGGCCGGGACCGCATCAAAGTTAAGTGGGAACGGGGCCAATCCAAAGGCACCTATGCCATGCGCTTCGAAGGCGTGGCCAATGCCATGTTGCGCCGATTGCAGCAAACCAAATCAGCAGAGATGCGGGAATACTACCAGCAATTCCTCTCCAACGTGGCCTGTACTGACTGCAACGGCGCGCGGCTCAAACCCGAATCCCGAGCGGTCCTGGTGGCCCGGATGTCCATCGGGGATATCGTGGGTCAAAGCGTGGCAGATGCTCGGGTGTGGTTTAAAAACCTCACCCTGGCCGGCAACCAGGCCACCGTGGCCGAAGAGGTGCTCAAAGAAATCGGCGCGCGCCTCGGATTTCTGGCCAACGTGGGTCTCTCCTACCTCACCCTGGATCGACTGGGCCCGACCCTTTCAGGCGGCGAAGCCCAGCGAATTCGACTGGCCAGCCAGCTCGGCTCAGAGCTATCCGGTGTGATGTACGTGCTGGACGAGCCCTCCATTGGCCTGCATCCCAGGGACGGAGCCAAGCTGCTCGATGCCCTCATCGGCCTGAGGGATCTGGGCAACTCTGTCATTGTCGTGGAGCACGATCGGGAGACCATTGAGCGCGCAGACCACGTGGTGGACTTTGGGCCCGGGGCCGGAGCCCTTGGCGGCAGCGTGGTCGCCCAGGGCACCCCATCGGCGATTGCAAAGAAAAGGGCCTCGGTAACCGGTCAATACCTGGCTGGGAAAAAACACATCCCAATGCCGAGCAAACGTCGCAAACCCAAGTCACGGCTGACCCTTAACGGCGCAACCCTCAACAATCTGAAGGATGTGACCTGCGAGCTGCCCCTTGGCGTACTCGCTGTCTTCTCGGGTGTGTCCGGTGCCGGCAAGAGCTCCCTACTCTCCCAAACCCTGCTTCCAGCGCTCAAACGGGAACTCAACGGCGCAGCTGAAATCCCTGGGCCGTATCGCTCCATCGAGGGCATGCAAGGACTCGACAAAGTCATTCACATCGACCAGAAACCCATTGGCCGTACCCCCCGATCAAATCCAGCCACCTATACCAAGGCATTTGACGAAATCCGCAAAATCATGGCTGAAACCCCAGAGGCCAGGGCGTTTGGTTTTGGTCCAGGGCGGTTCAGTTTCAACGTACGCGGCGGTCGGTGCGAAGCCTGTGGCGGCGCGGGCGTGATCCGCGTGGAGATGCACTTTCTCGCAGATGTGCACGTGCCGTGCGAAGTTTGTCGCGGACAGCGATACAACGACGCCACCCTACGGGTGCGGTTCAAAAACCGCAATATCAAGGAAATCCTTGAAACCACCGTGTCAGAGGCACTCGACCTCTACGAGGCATTTCCAAAAGTTCGACGCATCCTAAAAACCCTAGAAGACGTCGGTATGGGCTATGTCCAACTCGGCCAACAGGCCACAACCCTTTCTGGCGGTGAGGCCCAGCGGATCAAATTATCGCGAGAGCTCGCCAAACGGGGCACCGGGCGAACCCTGTACGTACTCGATGAACCGACCACTGGGCTGCATTTCGATGATATCAAAAAACTCTTGGAAGTGCTCGACCGCTTGGTCGACCAGGGCAATACAGTCGCAGTGATCGAGCACAATCTGGATGTGATCAAGTGCGCTGATTGGGTCATCGACATGGGACCTGGCGGCGGCGCAGAAGGGGGTCGCATTATCGCAACAGGCACCCCGGAACAAATCGCCCGGCGCAAGCGCTCTGCGACCGGCGCGTTTCTCAAGAAACTTCTCAGATAACAGTCAGTTAGGCTTTATTCCGCCGGTAGATGAGCCTGAGCCCTTCGAGGGTAAGATCGGGTTCTACCCGTTCTATTGTTACCGACTCCGAAGCAATGACGCTGGCCAGGCCACCAGTTGCGATAACCGTTGGCTCCTCTCCCATTTCACTCGCGAGCCTCGCTACGAGCCCGTCGACCAGCGCGACATACCCAAACAGCACCCCTGATTGCATACTCTCCACGGTGTTTCGCCCGAGTGCGCGCTTGGGTTTTGCAATTTCGACCCTCGGAAGCTTTGCCGCGTGGGTGACAAGTGCTTCCAGCGCTGTACCAATGCCCGGGAAGATAGCACCGCCCAGGTATTCCCCTTTGCTAGACAAGCAATCAAAGGTCGTAGCCGTACCGAAATCGACGATGATGCAGGCGTTTTCTTCGTGTACATACGCGGCTACCGCATTCACGACCCTGTCTGCACCCACTTCTTTTGGGCTCTCGTATCGAATGGCGAGTCCTGTTTTGACGCCCGGCCCCACAACCAGAGGCTCCACATCGAAATAGCGCCGACAGGCGCGGGTAATAGCGTGTAGCGCCTGGGGAACAACGCTGGACAGGGCGGCAGCACAAACCATCTTCATGTCCAAGTTGGCCAGTTCAAAAAGGTTTTTTAGACCGAGGCCCCATTCGTCGGTTGTGCGTTGGGATTCAGTGCGCATGCGCCATTTTTTTATGAGCGCATCTTCCCGGTATATGCCGAGGACCGTGTGGGTGTTTCCTATGTCGATGACGCAAAGCACGGGACTTACTTCTCGATGATTGAGGTTTCATACCAGGAGATATAGTCAGCCAGATCTCTCCTGAGGCGAGAATCGACCTCTAAAAAAGTAACGTCTGCTCTCTGATCTGACGTGGGATTAAAATGATATGTAAATTTTCGGGAGTCGATGAAAAGGATATATGCCGGCTTGACGCGACCGCTCGGATCTTTTGGCAGTGATTTAGCTGCAATGACGTGAAGTCGGGACCCGGCCGCTGGATCTGGAATCTCCCCGATAGATTCGATGTCGTGGTCGGTGAGGTACTCGATCGCCATCGCATGGTCTTTTACCTTGACGTCTGCTTTGAAGGTCCGCTGGTTGGCAAATGCAACACCGGCATCTTTTTCAAAGCGATACCCGCGCTCTGCAAGAACTTCCTCGATAATTTCAAGGGCGCGGTTTTCTTCAAGCGATCGGATATCGAGATCTGGTTGCTGGGTCTGGGGGCCACCACATCCCCATGAAAGCACAGTGACAAAAAGCAGTAGCGTGTTAGGAAATCGTTGTCTCATCATCAGTTCACCTCACCTAGGGTCAATATCAGACAAAAGTACATGGGATCGTCAACCAAAAAAGTGGGGGAATCTCGATTTTATTCTTCTTTTGCCCCGAGTTGCCAGGCTCTTTCGAGCACGGCGGCAAGCGTCCAGTCGCGCTGAGGTGGGTTTTGAATAGCAGCCACATCACCGGATGCGGTGGGTGTTGTCTCAAACGCGCGTACTTCTTCCTCAGCTGGCTCGGTGCCTGCTTGGGGGATCGCCGGCATCACCGGTGGTGTCAAGGCAGCATCGGAAACCGCCTCCTCCGGGGCCAACGTTTCCTCGGGCAACCCCGGTGGGGGTCGGTCTGTTATTTTGCTGTCGACTGGTTCTTCCGCAAGCTCTGCTAGCACTTTATCGTCAGTAGCTTCAACAGTAGATTCAGCCACAGCTTCAGAAACCATTGGCGCTGATGGGGCAATCGGTTCCCCAGCGGTCTCCGTTGGTGCAGCAGGGGGAGATGATGGTAAAAGCGGTTCGTCAAAAAAGGCCGCTTCGATGTCTGCGGCAGAGGATTCGATATTTCCATCAAGACCCTGGTCAAAGGCAACTTCGTCACTGTCATCCACGATGATGTCTATTTCGTCTAGCTCTTCAATTTCAACGTCTGATAATTCCTCGATCTCTGATTGAATCTCATCTGGCTCTTCAAAAAAGGCCGCTTCGATTTCGCTAATTTCACTATCGCCAGATGTCAGCATTTCAGACGGTGCCACATCCATCCCCTCTTCGGAAAGATTCAATAAAGGTTCAGGGGTAGGATCCACGATATCGGAAACTTCTGTATCGCTATCAGATGCGACGGCCGGCTCAACTTGCGGTGCTGGTTCAAGAACGGTGCCCTTGGCGATGCGCTCCCGATTCTGCCGGACCCGATTCAACAGGTCTTCGAGTTTGGAAAGACGCTCTTGTGGGCTTAGCATTTGTCTGACCTTTCGCAAAGCCGGCGAACAGCCGTGATGGGATCGACGCCTTCCTCAATCCACTGGCGGACGCGCGGAACAGCCTCTGGATTGCCCGCCCAGAAGAGCGTTTCATCTCCCTGGCGCACCAGAGGTATGACCTCAAACCCATATTGGCCGAGGGATTTTAGATATCCGGCTAAAAAACCACTGCGCAATGCGTCACCTGCCTCTGGAAATGGCACCTCGCTGTTTGAGCGCAATCGAAACATTAGCGCGCTGTGGTGTATTTCAATGCTCAAGCTGCCAAGCCCCAGTGCAGCCATTGTCCCGCACAGATGCTCGGCCAGCACGTCCATGCCGATATTTTGAAGCGCATCTCCTTGCGACGCGCTGAGTCGACGACCGTGGTTGCCCCCCCAAGCGCGGGCTGCCGCGTTCACGTGTTCGCCGGGCTCCAGCGCGGTCAGGACGTCGATTGGGACGAGTGCCAACTGCTCTGAACCAGCCGAATGGATCGTCCCACGGCCCAGATCAAACGCTACAAAACTCGCGGCATCAAAAACAGGTTGCATCATTGGCGTCTCCCCATGCGCAGTGTCGGCAATGATCAAAATATAACGCACCGACACTACTGATTAATTTTAATCGTATTGTATTCAACCACAAATTCGAAAGTCAAATAAGTGGTAAGAGATTTGAATACATCCAGGAAAAATATGACCTGTCATTCCTATCATACCCCGTCATTCCCTCGAACATGGGTGTCGCGAAAAGTGCAATGCACGTCACTCCTGCGAAAGCAGGAGTCCAGAACCAAACGAAATTACAAGGTTTTATGGATTTTCGCCTGCGCGGGAATGACAATATTAAGACTTTCTCAACCCTCTCTTGGGAGGGTGTCCTAATCTGGGGTCTGGTCCCAGGTGTCCTCAGCTGACACAGGGCTCTCTTCTTCGTCATCTAGCGTTTCAAATGCAGCAGGGTTCAATTGCTCTGGGTCTATAAACCGACGCACCGGAAGGCGCGGTTCCGGCAGCGGTGTCCCTGGTTTATGAAAAATGAGTTTCTGGTTGAGCGCTTGGGCGTACTCGGCAGCCGTCAGGCGGCCTCGGTCCATCATTGTCTTCAACACCCGACCAAGGATCTTCGCCATGCGGTCAGTGGGTCCCCCCCTTTCGTACTGTCGATGCCGACCTATCGGGCTTGGCAACAGCTTGATGAGGAAAACAGATTCCATGGCATTGAGCTCTACAGGTTGCCTGCCAAAGTAGTATTCTGATGCATCTTGAATGCCGTAGATCGAAGGGCCGAATTCAACCACATTCAAATAGAGCTCGAGTATCTCCTCTTTTTTGAAATAACTTTCTAAATACCAAACAAAGAAGAGTTCCTGAAGCTTCCTAGCGATGGTTCGCTCGCGCGTGAGAAACAGGTTTTTAGCCAGTTGCATGGTGATGGTACTGGCGCCATGACGGAGATTCTGTTTTTTCAAGTTAAGTGAAATCGCCCGCCTTATTTCCGGTAGGGTAATCCCATCGTGGTGCCAGAACTTGCCGTCTTCGGTCGTAAGGACTGCCTCGATCACGAAAGGGGAGATTTGGGGAAGCGGTACCCATCTATCCGTACCCGGACCAGAAAGCAGCCGCAAATCTTCTCCCTCAGCGGTGTAGGCCACATAGGAAAACGGCCCCCTTAGGTAATCGGGTGCTGGCACAGCCCCAAACGTCTCAATGCGACACGTATTGTCGAGCTCAGCCTCTAATTCAGCCTCATCTGGGGTCGTATCGTCGAGTGCCAATCTCAATGACATACCGATGCGACCATCGAGCCGCGCCCCCTCGATTCGGGGAACGAGGACCTTGGGCATCGCGGCCAGTACTTGCTGACACGATGTGGGTGGTACATTTACTGAAATATCGAGCGCGAATCTGTCCAGCCAGATATCGCCGCGTATTGTCGCCCGGGCAAGATTGCGCGCAATGAGAAACCGATCCAGATGAATGCGCTTTTCATTTTGATAAAGGGAGATCTTAAAATCTCCTTGCAAATCGAGAGGCTCTGTCGGTGCTGAAGCCAACCGCGGGTGATCGATTGCGATGCCGGTTACAGATATATGCCCCGACAGTGATGCTTCTTGTCGCTTTGGTATCAACGTGGCAACGAGGGAGCTATCAGCGTATGCATTTTGCCATTTGAAATATTTTGACCCGAGCAAGAGCGCTCCCGATTTCGACAAGGGCATATCGGGAACATCAATCTTCAACGTCGCTGAACCTTCTCGCGAGACCTCACCATCGATGGTCCATCGGGCATCCATTCGATGCCATTCCCCACCTGCCCGAATGAATATTGGATCGCCGATACGCTTGGAAACGTTTACGGCCACATTATCGACTTTCACATCTTCTTCATCTGACTTTTTTGTTACAAATGCACCTGTTGCCTTTGTAACATTAACCAGTATCTGTCTCCGATTACCATTGCCCCCCACTTCTTTCCTATCGCCCTTGACACCTGCAATTTTGTTAAAAAAATCGTTGAGTTCGGCACCTGTTGACTGAGCGTCTTTGTAGAGCCCCATCAGCGATTCACCTGTAATCGATATTTGAAATGATGGTTTGCTTAAGTGGATCGAAATCTCTTTATTGCTTGGGTTATGAAATAGTTCGAGGTGTGACCCTTCAATCAGAGATGAAGTACCGTGTTTCAGGCGAACCAAATCCGCCTCAAACGCTGCCCTTGCTTCACCACCGATCTGGCCTGAGATGCCGGTAATTGCGCCAAGAAATCGCCCGTCGTCGTAAGCCAGGCTCGCCGACCCCACTGAAATCTCGGGAAAGGAGCGCTTTTTGCTGGTCGCGGCCCGGGTTTTTACGCCAAGAACACGGCTAAAGAGTGCATGCCAATCACTTAGAGGTACACCACCCGTGCCCACACCCATAGGAATGCTAAGCCCGTCTAAACGGATGTCCGTCACATCGACCTTCCCCCAAAATAGCGGACCGATTCGCACGGTGATGCCCACGCGATCGACCCTGGCAAAGACACCTCGGCCGGCATTGCTTCGCATTTCAACGCTCGTCATCACCACGCCGGTCAGCGAGGCGGACGCATCTCTATATTCGACATCTACCCCCAAGCGTTGTTCCAGGCGAGGAAGGACATTGGCAATGATTTGCTCGTCCGCCCCGACCTGAAAAAGAAGTGTAACAATGGCGGCCACGATCAAAGCGACAACAATAATGGCAATGAAAATATATTTTTTACTCATGTTTACTAAAGTATTCCATTTCTTGGCCCTAACACCTACATCTATTCGAGCCCCATCCGACGCCGCAGTAGCCATTCACCGGACAGAAAGAGAATAAACAAAATAAGCGTTATTGGGTGATCCCACAAACTGACATCGATCTGGGATAGCACCCGCTGCGCCGACCTGTCTCCCCTAGCCCACTGCATGGGTTGAATCGCTCCGGTTTGAAACACACCGCCAGTGTGTGTTGCGATTTCCCTAAGTAACCTGTCATCTGCTCTTAAATGGCTGATTTCTTTTCGATCTGATGTCACGAGAAAATGCGTTTCGGCATCCCGTCCGTCAGTCGTTTTGACAGTTAGTACGTGTGGTCCTTGGAATGAGGGGAACCACTCCCGATGATATCTACCGTGATCGTCGAGAAGGGCTTCGAACGTCTCATGCTGCTCACTGCCGTTTTGGTGAATCCACTGTATGGTGCTCGATATCGCACCGCCTGGAACTGGCTGATAGGATTCGTCGGTCAGCTCAATATCAATGCTCAACGCTTGACCCACGTGAACGGGTGCCGGAGACACCTGAACCCGGAGTTGATCCAGTTTTGGCGACCTGGTTAACCAAGATACTGCCTGGTGCCAAAAATTTGTATATGCATCTGCCGAGCCCCCGCGCATAGGACCGGTGAAGCGCCAGCGCCACATGGCGTCCGTCAGTATGGCCATTGTCCGGCCCTCCTCCACTTCTTTGACTGCGATGACCGGCGCGGGTCCATCGTCTGCTGCGACAAAGGGGTGCTCGACCAATCGCAATGCACCCGGTGTGAGGGATCCCACACGTCCAATGCCGTCCAACCGCGCTAGGGAGCGCCAGGCCTGTTCCGCATCTTGTGGGGACGAGAACAGCTGCATCAATGGATGTCTTGTGCCAGATGGCGTCAATTTCAAACGAAACGGTGACGTATTGATCAGGCGAGAGGGAGGGGTTTGAGCCGGCAACAACTTCACCGGCAAGGCAGCGCTCAACTCGCTCGCAACCAGCGTGTTCCCAGGAACACCGTCACCCCCAGCGATAATGACGAAAGCCCCGCCTCGCTTCACGAATGTCGCGATTTGATCTAAATAGTTGTCCACACCGACCTGAGCGGGCTTAAAATTCTGAAAGATAATAATATCAAATTCATTTAGATGTCCTTTAAAAATCTCTTCTGTCGGAAACGGGATAAGCGCCATACCACTCGTGCCAAAGGTGGTTGATTGATAGGCTGTACGCAGAATATAAAACGATACCAAATCAACTCGCGGCCAAGCCTTGAGGGTTTCTCTCAAGAATCGCTGATCCCAAGATGGCTGACCCGCGAGATGAAGAATGCGAAATTTATCCCGTATAACATCAAAGGCCACGTGAACCCGATTGTTTTCAGGAACCTCATCCATCGGAGATACGGGCACTGTTACGGTAAAAACTTGATGCCCTAAGGTCGAAGGAAACACAGAGAAGGATATTCGTCCCTTTCCCCCAACCAGATGCACGATCCTGCGTTGGACCACGGAACCATCCTGCCACAGATACGCCTCTACTTCGCGGTCCGGCAAACCAGTACTTCTGAGCGAAACAACGACAGGTGTCTCGCTTCGCGTAAATGCAAACGGCTCCACATCCACCCGTTCTATTGCGAGGTCTTTTCTCTTTCCAGGATTTTCGATGAAAATGGTGTTTATCGGCACGCCTGACCGCTTTGCCCAGCTCACGTCGATGTCTTCTTCCGGCGCCATCGAAATCTCTGTGTCCGCGCCATCACTAATGAGGACGATACCTTTGAGTGGAGATGTAGCCCGCTCTTCGAGTAAGCGAGAGATGGCCTGACGGATATCCGTTTTTGAACGTTTGGGCGCCGACGAGAATGCCTGTTCTGCCCCTCCGACAGGTACGAGGTCATCTGAAAAGCAGTACCAGACCACTTGACAGCCCTCTTTGAGGCGGGTGAGATCTTTATGAGCCCGCGCTACCATCTGCTCGGCCAGTTGAAGTCGGGTATCGCCCGTACCCCGCGTCATCGAGCCTGACACGTCAACTAGAACGGCCAATTCAGACGGCATATCCTCGAGTTGCCTAAAGTGAACCGTCGGCTGCAAGGCCAGCCCTAAGGCTATCGCGAGCGCTGCAACACGCGCGACCATAATCCCAACGCGATGGGAGAGGCGATGGGTTGTATCCAAAGACCGCCAGGTCCAGTAAGCCGCAACAGCGCACCCTAAAGCGAGAAGGACGATCGCGAAAATATCGATGCCCCCAACAGCGGATATCTGCCATTCCTCAACAGCGGCAACCGCCTTGTCCGAGTCTGGCATCATTTTTCAGTGACCCGTTTACCAAAGCGGCGATGGGGTGTTTCTTCTTTGTAATTGAGGCACAGCGCGTACATTACAATATTGATACCCATCCGAAATGCGTTTTCCCGTTGCCTGTCTCCTCCAGGCACGACAGTGAATTCCCAATTGCCTAAATTGTCTCTGGCCCAGGCACCGCCTAGATCGTGCTCGGTCCTGATGACAGCCAAGCGCCCACCGATTTCGTAAGCCGAAAGGCTTGCCGGCCCCTCGACGCGCCCAACAGGTCTGTCAATTTGGTAGAACGAGCGGTAAATAACGTGGGCGGCTGGTACCGGCGTTCGTTCAGTGTCGGGCAGCGCACTCATGAGGAGTGCGTCAACCGATTGGTTGAATCCGTCGACGTCGCCGTCCTTGGTAAAGGCGGGATCTACAATCAGTGTACCGCCGAATCGAAGATACCGGGATACAGCGCTTATCGATTGGGATCCCCACTCTCGAAAAGACCTATCGCCGCTCAGATAGGCGAGCGGACTTGTGGCAAGGGACGCCGTACGAGTGGGTTTGACTTCGATAGATTCGAGTGCCACATCCACTGCAGTGCGCTTGTGCAGGGCCCAGGCAAGGCGTCGGAGTGCGGTTGTTCTCGGGCGCCAATTCCCTCCGGGATACACTATCTGGCTAAACTGCACCTGAGAGGCAGCGCCAACGGCTTTCAGAAATCGCGGCCTTAGGAAGCTAGCAGCGAAAAATCCGGCTGTCTTCAGAAATTGGCGTCGGTTTGCCTGCATTTGCCCCATATCCTATGGTATCAATGGTCATGAAGCGGTCATTGTAGCAAAAATTTTTCCAACCGCTAAAGGGTAATTTCAATGAATGGTGGAAGAAATTCTAAGATACGGGGATGGATCGGGGGAATCGCCACTGTTCTTTTGCTAATCGGCGTTCTCGAACCCCTCGCGGCAGAAACAGCAAAGGATCCAAAGCCCTTACAAACCGAATCCGATCAGCCCGCTCGCCGCGATCACCTCCACCAGGGAAGTATCAACATCCTCATCGGCACGGGATGGTTTTTGGTCGCACCGTATGACAAAAACGATGCGGGTAAGATGTGCGAGCGCCAGGACACTGGAGATGGGGTTGAGGGCGAGCCGGTCTGCACGGGCCGGTCTGGTTTTTTTCTAGACCTTTTAGGTGGGTTCGGCGTGCTGCCCGGATTCGAAGTGTATGCTATTTTCAGGCTCGGCCTGGAACGTCCCGGCGGCGATCTGGTCAACCAACCCAAGACGCGACAGCTCGGTGCGGGCATTCGACTGTATTCGCCCAAAAGTGGCTTTTTCAAGATTGGATTTGGTATTGCCCCACTGTTCGATTTTTCAGACCATGGCAATGCTGCGGATGTTGGCAAGGACTTTGTTATTCATGTCCCGATTCAGGCGCAGTTCGACATTGTGCGCTGGTTTGGTGCCTATGCTCAAGTCGCGTCTAATATTTCTTTTGTGTCGGAATTTCGCCTGGAGCTGACCGGCGGCATAGGCGTCCAGGGTCGGTTTCCTTAAAAAGGTTAGCGTTCGGGAAAAGTAGCCTCAGGAGGTGAGGTTAAGACGTCACCCACCCAATTTTTCACCTCGTTTAAACGGTGTTACACTACGCCCTGTGCCCCGGCCTCTAAAAGGAGATAGGATATGCCCCGCATCTTCACCTTTATCGTTTCACTCATTTGCATCGTCACTTTGGTCTGCGTGGTGTCTGCGCAGAGCAGTGCGATATACAAGCGCCCCACCGAAGGGCTGCTCCTTCCCGTGCCATCGATCACGGAAACCAGAGATGCAACCGCACTGGCGATCAACCCGTCCAATATGGCTTTCTTGGATGGGTGGAGTTTTGTATATCTAGGCTCCTGGCTGCGCAACCAAGCGCATGTTGCTGGTCAGGGCCACGGCTTCTTTTTCGCTTTTCCGGTGGGCATGCTCTCCCTTGGTACCGCTATTGAGGCGCTCACACCCTCCGAGAAAATACAGCACTGGCAGGGGATGGACGCTCGCATACGGTTCTCGTTGGGCATGGCACTTAACTTCAGGCGCGCCGTAGCCATTGGCATGGCTTACCGCACCTTCTGGTACTACGCCACTGGACAAATCAACACCCTGGATCTAGGGCTCACTGTTCACCCAATGAATCACCTTGCGCTGTCATTTGTCGCAGCAGACATCACAGCGCCCGAGATTCGACACTCCGGGAGTGAGCGGGCGCCCCGCAGATTCAAGGTGGGCCTCACCCTAAGACCGTTTGCAAACGATCGCCTCGCCCTGGGCGCCGAACTCAATTATCTTTACGGAGATCCTCTTTTAAGAACAGATGCAGCTGCGCTCTTAAGCGTAATGCTCATCGACGGTGTGGTGGTTCGCGGGCAATTTCGCGCTGAAGGCATCCGGGATAATACCTATCCCGCAGGCTATTTCATCGACGCCGCAATCGAAATTGACTTACCCAGCTTTGGCATCGGCACTTCGATGCACGGACAAATCAACCCCAGCGACCGGGCTGCCTATCATGGAACGACCTGGTCTGCACGTTTCTCAGGGGATGAGGCGCCACATGTTCGGTTTCCACGGGCGATTCGAGCCCCGTACGCAGCAGCCATCGAAATTGACGAACCACTCGACACCTACAGCACTGCTGGGCTGATGCAGCTCTTCGAGCGCATACAACAAGACGATACTGTCGATATGGTCATTTTAAAGCCGAATGCAGGGACAATATCCCTTTCCCAAGCCCAGGAGATTCGCCGCGGCATCCGCGGGTTACAACAAGCAAACCGATCCGTTGTCTGCTATCTCGTAGATGCGACCGCATCTGTGTACCTCACTTGTGCTGGTGCGAATCAAATTTGGCTAAATCCAGCCGGTGGGATTCGCTTGGCCGGCATATTTCAGCGTCAAATTTTTTATCGAGACCTGTTTGAAAAAATTGGTGTCAAAGCCGATATTGTCCGCATCGGTGAGTATAAGAGCACACCTGAGGCCTACACCCAAACAACACCCTCGAAAGCATCTGAGTACCAGCTGAACCGCTATCTCGACAGCGTATACGACCACATCGCAGCCAACTTCAGTGTTGATCGAAAGCTGGACAACCTTCCAACTGCAAAGAGACTCATCGAACAGGGTCCCTTCACTGCAAAGGAGGCGCTGGGCAAAGGGCTCGTCGATAGGATTGTGCCCGCTGATATACTCGATCGGGAGTTGGAGCAGTACGCCGGTGGCGCTCTTTATATCAACCGCCACTACGGTCGAGACAAACAGCGCGCACGCCGTTATCTGAATGCGCCGGCAGTCGCCGTCATACACATCGATGGGCAGCTGGTCGATGGCGAGAACGTAGATGTCCCGCTACTTGACGTAAAAATGTCGGGCGCAAAAACGCTCGTGGGAATCATTCGTCAGGTTCGCGACGATCGGCAGATCCAGGCCGTCGTTCTTAGAATCGACAGTCCCGGTGGATCTGCCCTGGCCTCAGATCTCGTGTGGCGCGAAATTATGGCCCTGCGCAGGGCTAAACCCGTTATTGCTTCCATGGGGTCTGTCGCTGCTTCTGGTGCCTACTATATCGCCTCGGCCGCCAATGAAATCTATGCAGAGACCACCACGCTTACCGGATCCATCGGCATCTTCTACGGCAAGGCCGATTTATCGGGACTTCTGGACAAAATCGGCATCAATGTGGTCACATACAAGCGAGGGCCTCATGCGGATGCACAATCCTGGGCACGGCCTTACACGCCAGAGGAGCGCCAGCGGCTACTACAGCAGATAGGGGAGTATTACGATCTGTTTAAAAACAGGGTCGTGGCAGGCCGCAGCCGCGGATTCACCAGTGCCATCGTAGACAAGCTGGGGAGGGGAAGGATCTGGTCAGGCGCTGAAGCACAAGGCCGCCTCCTTGTGGATAAAATCGGTGGATATGCACAAGCGCTCAATCGGGCGCGGGAACTCGGTAGTATCCCCAGAGATGTGCCGGTATTTCACTATCCAAAACCCGGATCTAACCTATTTTCCCGCTTCGTCAAATCTATCGCCGCCATGGCGCGACAGCCGTCCCCTTTGGATCATTTATTTTCCACACGCGGTATGAGACAGATACTGTCAGCAATGGTGCCTTTTGCCTCACTCGATCCTGAATTACCCAGAGCTGTCCTGCCCTTTGCAATTGATGTCGATGAATAGACATCTGCAAAGCCACACTTCTTAATAGATGTGTCACGTTATGACGTGTCCGCCTACGCCGAGCCTCCGGCGGGATCTTGGTTCTTCGTAATCGATCTCAAAAGTCGATAACCCCGCCGGAGGCCTGGCGTAGGCGGGCCATGTCATTTATACTCGTCGGTTGCTCAAATAGGGGTGATGATGTTTTTTTCTCCGTTAAAGACAATGACTTGCCTGTCGTAGGAGTGTTTGATGTTGCCGCATCCTACCACGCAGTCAGAGAGCATCACATCCCGACTGACTTCATAGTTAAATCCCTCGGGCAGGGGCATCAAAACGGTCTGGTTTAGCGAAGCACCATCTACCACCCATCCAGGACCAACGATACTGTCCCGAATTGTTGATCCACTACGAATAGTAGCACCAGCGGCGATATTATAATTCCCCTCCAGAACACTATGACCTTCAATTATAGCTTCGGGATGTACGTGCGTCATTGCGGTATTTTTAAGTGTATAAATATTGATAGCGTGAAAATCGTATATCCTGCCTAGATCGGCCCACATTTTGTCTGAGACAAAGCCTAAAAATCCGGCTTGCTGTAATTCACCTAAGTTACGACTGAAAATATGCAAACCAAAATCGAAAAAGCACTCGGGAGCTCGATGACTGTTTTTATCCAAAGGGACTTCAGTTACGCGGTCTGCCCATCTTGCTAGTAATTCATACCGAGCGATATATCGCGATGAATTATTGAGATTGGTAGGGGCGTCTTTTTTCTTTTCGTGAAATCCTATGATGCTTTGTTCGTCGTCTATTTCAACAATACCGAACTGATCTTTTACTTCCTCTGGAACCGGATTTAACATTAGCGTGAAGGCGCTTTTTCTGCGGCGGTGGAATTGTAAAATCTCATATCCAGACTGCTCGGTGTAGATATCTCCTGAAAAAATAGCGACGTCTGTGCTGGGCAGGATCGTCCGAATTTGGTTGATATACCGAAGCATCTTTGTCACACCGCCGTAAGTACCGGAAGGTCTTTCCTCTACGAGAAACATAATCGCGACATCATCGCCAAATCGACGGCTATCAGAAGTTGCTCGGATAATACTCTCGGCCGCATGGCGCTTAGAAACATTGACAATGATATATCGAAACCCAGAACCAACCAAATCCTCAATGGTGCCATCGATAAGGGGGTGGTCGACTATCGGCAAAGAAGCCTTGTTCCATGTAATGACGCTGTAGTGGTCTTTGTTCTCCAGCTCACCTGTCTCTGCGTGAAATTTCGATGCAGTAAGTGGGCGAAACCGGGTAGCAGCACCGGCGGCCAACACGATGCCAATGCGATCTGGGAAGCTTGTCTCCCCTGAGAGCAAGGCCTTAAACCGAGCGTCGGCTTGCTTTAGTAATTCTTGTGTTTCGCGGGTTATTTCCGTTGACATGACGCCAGCCTACAGCACCACCTTGAAAAAATCAAACTCTAAATACCCTTTGAATACGCCTTCCAGATTCAGTAACCATAATAGCTACAGATAGCAATTTTGTTATTTTTATCAGTATCACAAATTAATTATTCATTTTAGATATTTGTCGTGTTTATGATTGATAAATATGTTTGCATGATGCACGAATTCATCGGTGCAATATTACACCTACCCTACCAGTATATCTATGATACGCCGACAGTGGAACAATTCAGGCCTGCTTTACGTCACTTTGATATATGTGCGGCCTGGTACAAAGAAAGAGAACGTACCTACCATCAGGGTGTTTTCTTCTTATAATCGATTGGGTGATCTGTTGTTCATGGTTTCATGCCCTATGAGCCGCTGGATATTGACGGTTCCCCATCGTCGGTCATTTTTGGGGATGCTATTTCTTATCGGCTTAGGACTAAGACACCCCGCCACAGCCACCCGGCACTATCTTGCAGTAGAAGCGCTTCACCCGCTTCGCGTACTTGGTCTTTTTACACTTGCCTTTATTGTATGCAGAGAGCCAAACTTCCAAATTGTCATGACCGCATCGATTTTGCCAATAATTGAGATGCCCAATGCCGACACGGATATTAGATCTCGCATCGGTAGTCATCTTTTTCTTTGTAATTGTGCGTGTAAGCGCTCCTCGGGGCATGATTTGCATAAGCCCTACTTCACCGCGCTGCCCAGTTACTTTTGACCGAAAACTGCTCTCTTTAAAGATAATGGCAACGACTAAAAACGGATCAATAGGAGGTTGAACCGCTTGGCTTTCTTCTACGATGATAGTCGCGTATTCCTCAGCACGCGCTATCGCTTTTTCAGATTTCCAATGTGGCACCAGCGAGAGAATGGCTGCAGTGACCGCGGCAATTAAGGTATCCATCGAACGCTTCTAAGCTCCCTCTTTCTATAGCCTCGTCTAAATAAATGCCCGACCGACTAGATGTAAAACTATTCTCCATTTGGGTGTCTCGTCAAGGGGTGACATTACAAACTTAGAAAATCCGAAGTATTTCTGGTAAGTTGCAAGCAAAAAACGTATGCTATAATGACCCATTTTTAGGGGCAAAACATGCGAAAAGGGCCCGGAAAAACATACTTACTTGCTCCGCTCCTCGCGGTTTTATGCGGCGCTTTGGTCGATGAACCAAAGGGAACGTCGGGAAAAAACGCCGTCAGACAAGTCCAAGACACGGCTGCTGGCCTTGAAATATCTGATGCATATTCACCAAGCCGCCTCGAACCAGCAGTTGGGTTAACGCCTCAGGTAGCCAAGTTTTCTCTTGTCGTAAAGCGAGACGATACAGTTGTTAGAATTGCTCCTAAACGGCAGGCGCGACGCCGCGGCGTTGTTATGAAAGGCGCGAGGTTGCCCGTCTTGGGTACGGCAGAGGGTCCAGGGTGCAATCGGGAATGGTATAATATTCATTTCGAAGCCTGGATATGCGGCGATAGGGTGACACCTTCTCATTCAGAGCCCTCTGGGAAGAGATATCCCATCGTTGCTGAAGGCACATTTACACCGTGGCCATATGCCTTTGTCCGCGATGCAGCCATCGAGTACCGGGTGCGCCATGGAGAGCTCATAGAAAATCGAGAACTCTTAAAGGGGTTTGGCTTTGGTGTTCATGGTCGCATCTCAGTGTCGGGGATCGATTTTCTTCGGACAGTAAAGGGTACGTTGGTGCCTTCGTCCGCGGTTCGGATAACGCATCGCATAAGTACTTTCTCGGGGATGAAGATCGACCGAGATACGCCTTGGCCGCTGGGATTTGTAAATGCAAAAAAAACGTGGGTATACAAAAATCCATCTCTTAAGTCACAATATCGTCTCGGCAAAGTCCATCGTTATACACCATTCCAGGCGCTAGAAGTTAAAAGTACCGGATCAAAAAAATTCGTAAAATTCGACGAAAACGCCTGGCTGCTATACCGAGACGTCCGCATTGCGTCCATGGCGCAAGTGCCCAATGGAATACGAGAGAATGAAAAATGGATCGACGTGGATGTTGATCAACAAATTATTACGGCATACGAAGGCGCGCGGCCTGTTTATGTTACGCTTGTTTCCACTGGCCGCGTTGGCCCCTCTAAGACGATAAAGGGTGCGTACCGGATCTGGGCCAAGGTGGCAGCTATCGCCATGGACAATACAGATGAAGAAATAGCAGAAGGCGATGTTGAATCGGTCGATGCCGGCCCTTTAGACGAGCAAAAACTCTACTCCCTGCACGACGTCCCCTGGGCTCAATTTTTCTTCGAGAGCTACGGCCTTCACGGTGTCTACTGGCACGATCGGTTCGGGAATAGGCGCAGCCATGGGTGCGTCAATCTCTCTGCAAAAGATGCTCGTTGGTTCTTTGATTGGACCGAGCCGCGTCTGCCGGAGGGATGGTGGGCCATGCATACGAGCCCTGGTGCACCCGGCACCCTCGTAAGGGTGCGCTAATGGATCACAAACCACGCCACTGAAAAAGGAACCCCGAAGTGCTATCCCAGACCGATGTCTTGCCGAATGGCATTCATGGCCTGGAGGCATATAGATAGAAAATCATCCAGCTGCAGCCCGATGTCGCTCTCACATGCGCGTATCTGATCCCGATCCACAGCTGCGGCGAACCGCTTGTCCTTCATGCGCTTTTTGATGCTCTTGAGCGTAAGATCAGCGGTGCTTTTTGACGGTCTAATCAGCGCGGCTGCCGTAATGAACCCCGTCGTTGGATCCACGACCCAGAGTGCCTTGTCCATCAAACTGGTACGCTCTACTTTGTTGTTGTGTCCGAGCACGGCGTGTACGATGTTTTCATTTACGCCTTTTTTCCGAAGTACCTCGGCGGCCACCAATGCATGACGTGCCATGTCGTGCTGACACTCGTCTAAATCCAAATCGTGCACCAGGCCTGCCAGTCCCCAGGTGGCCACATCTTCTTGAAAGCGATCGGCCAACGCCCGCATACACGCTTCGGTCGCCAAGCAGTGATGGAGCGTGGGGGTCATTCCCAGACGACCGCGAACCAATTCGTATGCTTCTTCCCTTGTCATTTGCGGTGCCTCTTTTTTTCATCGATCAGGGAACGGTTCTCTTCGACAAATGCAAGATAGTGATCAAAAGGAGCCTGAACGGCCAGTCTTCCACTCGATACCTCTTGCGTCAACCGACGCATGATTGTGCCCAGCACTGGCCCGGGCGCGATGTCGAACTGTTCCATAATCGCAAAGCCCAGGCCGGTAGGCAGGGGTTTGGGTTTTTCATCGATCTCCTTGATCTGTGCTATTCTTTGGGCCAGGGCGTCGATGAGTGCAATTCCGCGCTCGACTTTGTCCTCGTGCTTGCTGGTGATATCGGCGCGAGACAAATCCAGGAGATCGTCGAGTGCTGCACCCATATGCTTGGCAAACCGCCGCACAGCCGAATCTGTCCAGGAACCGTCATAGGCAGAAGCGCGCAGATGGGAGACGATGAGAAATCGAACTCGCTCTCGCAGAGTATCGTCAAGGGCAAGGCGATCGGCAATTTTGTCGAACATGCGGCCACCAACTTCTGGGTGACCTAAAAACGTAACCTGCCCATTGGGCTGGAATCTCCGCGTCCGCACCTTTCCAATGTCGTGAAACAACGCAGCAAACCGCAGATTGGGCTTTTGAGGGGTTCTGAGCAGAACTTTTTTCGTATGAAGCCATACGTCCTTATGCCGCACCCCTTCTCCAAATCCGACCATGGCGGCCACCTCGGGCAGTATCGTCGCCATGACACCCGAACGGACGAGCACATCAAGACCTCGGTCAGGCCGCTGCGTGAGCAAAAGCGCGTTCAGCGTTGATCCGATGTCAGCACCTGACATCGGATCTTGCCACATGACCTCGTGTTCCTCACCTGTGGCAGCTTCAATCGCTGCGGCAAACTCCTCTGCCGTGCCCAGCGGTGCCTCTATTGAGCTGATTTCTTTTTTTGAAGGGTTGCGCATCACTTCATACTATTCAACGTTAACCAATAAAAAAGCCTCCGGTTCAAGCGGAGGCTGACGCGGTAGGCGCATTTACGTTCGCCTTGGTGGGCGATCCCAGATTTGAACTGGGGACTTCCGCCGTGTGAAGACGGCACTCTAACCACTGAGTCAATCGCCCGCACCGTGCAGGGTGCATAGTAGCCGAGCCGAGCCCGCTGTCAACCGGCTTGTAATATACGCCTCTTTTTTTTAAACTGGCATCCCTTTCAAAAGTGAAGGAGGTATTGTGCGACTCGTCATTTCAACCGTACCGGTCAAGGAGGCGAACAGACTCGCAACGCACCTTATTGAAGAAAAGCTCGCCGCATGCGTCAATATCATCCCCAGTGCAACGAGCATCTACATCTGGAAAGGGAAACTTGAGCAGGACGAGGAGGCAATCTTGTTCATCAAGACCACAACAGCCTGTGTAGATCGCCTGAGTGCACGCCTTAAAGCCCTCCACCCCTACGATGTCCCTGAAATCATCAGCCTGCAAATAAAGGACACAGAGGGCAATCCAGCGTATCTATCCTGGATCAAGGACACGGTGGCGTCCTAGGGCCTGTCTTCAAATTCATGCGAGCCATAATCTGATACAAGCGAAGTGGACAAACCCGAGGTAGTTTACAGCGTGTTTTTCGTAGCGAGTGGCAATTCTTCGGTAAC
>JAAUYD010112216.1_pt1 | contig 30055 bp, 26 predicted proteins | sample 7278101 | NCBI WGS metagenome assembly JAAUYD01 (sample SAMN14350128, study PRJNA611818) | marine sediment metagenome | isolation source: surface marine sediment (0.6m) | place: French Polynesia: Moorea | collected 2018-08
ACCTTCGCCGCACCAGCAGCGCCGGATGCGCTGACGTTCGAACTCGAAGTCGCGGATAACGACGCCGCCACCGGTACAAGTTCGACGATGGTCAGCGTCAATTCACCGCCAACGGCAAGTGCGGGTCCCGACCAGACGGTCAACGAGCAGACGCTGGTCAGTCTCACGGCCGCCGGAAGTGCGGACGTCGATGGCACGATTGCAGCATATTCGTGGTCGCAAACGGCCGGCACTGCTGTCGTGATCAATAACCCGACGACGGCTACTCCGGATTTTGCAGCGCCCGCGGTCAGTCTCGCCGGCGAATCACTGACTTTCGAGGTTGAGGTTGCGGATGACGATGGCGCAACGGCTACCGACACCGTCGATATCCAGGTCGACAACAATCCGGCACTCAATATTCCGCCGACAGCAGTTGCGGGACCTGATCGGGCCGTTGGCGAGGGCGTGTCGGTGACACTGGATGGCAGTGGCAGTACGGATGACACGCTGCTGACCGACTTTGCCTGGACACAAACCGCCGGCACAGCGGTGACAATGACAAATGCTGACCAGGCCGTAGCAAACTTCACGAGCCCATCGGGCCCGGCAACGTTGACCTTCCAGCTCCAGGTTACGGATGAAGAAGGCGGAACCGACACCGACCTGATTGACGTCACCGTCACGGGCGCGGTTACCGTTTCCGGAGCCGTGACGTACGACCATGTCCCCCATGCGGGACTTGGTGTGGGTGGCCTCGATTATGCCGCCACAATCGCCCGTCCGGCGCGTCTCGTAACGATTCAGGCTATCGACGCCGGAGACGATACGACGATCATCGCGACCGATACGACCGATGCGGCAGGCAACTACAGCTTCACGCTCGATCCGGGTATCGATATCTTCCTCCGAGTTCGCGCCGAGATGGTCGAAGCCGGACCCGGCCCGAGCTGGGAATTCACGGTGGTGGACAACACCAATGGCGACGCACTTTATGTGCTGGACACGGCCGACATCAATACCGGCGGTGCGAACCAGACGGTGAATATCAACGCTGCAACTACGTTCGACGGCAATGACTACACCGAACGCAACGGCGCACCGTTTGCGATCCTCGACACGACCTACGACGCATTCCAGACGATTCTTGCAAGCGACCCGACTGTTGACTTCGTGCCACTGCAGCTTCACTGGAGCATCAACAACACGACGGTGAGCGGCGATCTCGCGCTTGGCGAGATTGGCACATCGTTCTACCGTGGAGGTAACCCGATTGACGGTCTGTACCTCCTTGGCGACGAGGACGTCGATACCGAGGAGTATGACAAACACGTCATCGCTCACGAGTTCGGCCACTATTTGGAAGACACGCTCGCGCGGTCCGACTCCATCGGCGGATCGCACTCGCTGACCAGCGTACTCGACATACGCGTTGCCTTCGGCGAGGGCTTCGCCAATGCCTGGTCGGCAATCGCAACCGACGATACGGTATACATCGATACGCTGGGCGCAAACCAGAGTCTCGCCGGCGGCTTCGATGTGGAGGATGGCACGATCTACAACGGGGCGAACGTCGCGCCGGGCTGGTACAACGAACGTTCGGTACAAGAGCTCGTGTTCGACCTGTTCGACGGCACGAACGAAGCGGGGGACACGCTCAGCTACGGATTTGGCCCGCTCTACGATGTGTTGACCGGCTCTCAGGTCGGAACACCGGCGTTCACAAGCATCTTCTCGTTCCTCGACGGATTGAAAGACGCCAATCCTGGTGATGCGGCGGCAATTGATGCGATGACAGGGATTGCGGCGGTCAACATGGACCCGGTCGCCGATGCATTCGGCACTACAGAAACCAACGCGCCTGTCGGCGATGCTTTTGTTGACAGTCTGCCGGTCTACAAGACGCTCACAGTTGATGGCCCGGCGGTGAATGTGTGCAGCATTGACACGTTCGGCGGCGCAAACGGGTTGAACACAATCCAGTATGTGCGTCTCACGATTACCACAGCTGGCACGCATACGTTCACAGCGACCGCGACCGTGATTCCCGTGGGCCAGACCACAGATCCGGACATGTGGTTGCGACGCCCGCCGTCGAGCGGCATTTTCGAGGTCTTCGAGAGCCAGACGGCCGACAGCGAAACGGGCTCAAGCGTGAATTTCCTGCCGACAGGCGACTACATCCTGGAAGTCTTCGACTTCAACAACCGGAGCTCCTCAAAGTTGCTTTCGCCAATACCTGGCGGTCCGTCCATCGGGCGAGCATGTTTCGACGTTACGGTAACCGGGCCGTAGGGGCAGCGCAGAGGAGAAAACTGATGAGCATTCGACTCAAAATCCTGACGATACTGCTGCCGGCCGCGTTCGGCCTGCTCGCGGGCTGCCAGGGCGATCCCGCCGCGGAACTCGCGCCCATCGCCCGGGCACCGGAGTTCGAGGTATTCGAGACCCCGGGCAAACCTGACACGATTCCCGTCAATCTGAAGTACCGGCTGCTCGAAGTACCCCAGGTTGGCCAACCTTTCGATATTGAGTTGACGGTGGTGTCTTCCGTGGACACGCCGTCTCTCGGTTTCAATGTCAGTCCGGAAGACGGCCTGCAGATCGAATCCCAGTCAGCATCGTTTGCGGCGTCCAGCAAGCCGGCGAATTCGCCAGGTACGTCGGTGATTTCCGTCACTCCGACACGCGAGGGACGATTCCACCTGCGCGTAAACTGCAACGTAATGGTGGACGGCCGTATGCTGAATCGTGTCGTACCCATCGCGATTCAGGTTGGACAGGGCTCTCCTACCCTCGAGCAGATGGGTGAAATCAAGCTGGATGCGGATGGCAACAGCCTGATCTCGTTGCCGGCCGAGATATCCGACGACGAATAGGCAGCGAGAACCTGCGCACCGTTACAACCTGTTGCACACCCCTCACCGGCCGCGTGGGACACTCTCTCAATGCTTCGGATGGAATCGTTTCACGCTGGTCCTCGCGTCGTGGTTATCGGTGCGAGCGGCGGTATTGGCGCCGCGATGGTCGAGCAACTCGTTGCGCTGCCGGCGACCAGTCGCGTGTTTGCATTTGCCCGGGGACTTGACGAACAAAGCGATGCCAAGATCCGACTCGCGCCAATCGATATCACGCGTGAGCGCACGGTGCGCGATGCCGCTGCATTGGCGGCATCCGAGGGACCGCTCGATCTGGTGATCGTAGCGACCGGCATGCTGCACAACGGTAATGGCGTGTTTCCGGAAAAATCCTTGCGCAACATTGACGCCGGCGTAATGGCCGATGTCCTGCGCATCAATACGATCGGGCCGGCACTCGTCGCAAAGCATTTTCTTCCTCTCCTGCGACAAGGCGCAAAGAGCGTTTTCGCTGCACTCTCCGCCCGTGTTGGCAGCATCGGCGATAACCGGCTGGGAGGCTGGACCTCCTACCGCGCGTCAAAAGCCGCGCTCAACATGGTCCTGAAGACCCTGTCGATCGAACATGCCCGCCGCTTCCCCGATTCCACCATCATCGGGCTGCACCCGGGCACTGTCGACACGCGCCTGTCCCGACCGTTCCAGCGCAACGTTGCCGAGGGCAAGTTGTTCTCTACGACGCAGGCGGCCGGCTACCTGCTCAACGTCATCGAGCAGGTTACGGCGGAGGATACGGGTCGCGTGTTCGCCTGGGATGGTTCGCAGATCGAGTATTAGGCGCACATCGAATACGCACGGTCGCCTTTCAGGTAGGACGCCAGGTGTTCGGTGATATCGCGCGCATCATCCTCGATGCCGTGAATAAAGCTCGACTTGCGTCTTCGCATCATCGGCAGGCCGAGAGCATACAAACCGGGCGCATCGACGATACCGCCATCGTGGCGAAGGCGGCCCTTTGCGTCCAGCACGTCGATATCCAACCAGCTGTAGTCGGGACGGAAGCCGGTCGCCCAGACGACGGTCCGGATGCCGGTGCCCCCCAGCTTCATCATCAGCCGCGGTTCTGCGTCGACCCGTGTCTCTGGAAAGCGGTGCGGCGCATCGCAGAGCACGGAGTGCTTCGTAACCCAATCGTCGATGGAGTCGAGGAGCCGGTTCATTTTGAGGTCCGCGAGAGCGCAGACGTTGCGCAGCGAGCCTGAGAACTGCGCGTTGCCTTGCGCAACGCCCATCAATCGTCCGACGACCGTCGCGCCGGCGTCCGCCAGATAGTTCAGGTCGAGCATGCGCGTCTCGTGTGAGCCGATGAGCTGCGGTGACGGCAACGCCCGTGCGCGCACCAGGTCGTCTATCTCATCGTATCGCTCATCGAGAATACTGGTGCGGTCCATCCAGAACTGGATATCGCGACCCCGGTAGCTACGCGGCATACGAACATGCTCGCCCGCGGCAATCGTCACGCAATGGCCTGCGCGCTGGATCTCGTCGGCGAGCTGCACGCCGGTGGCGGATGCACCGACGACGAGTACGTCCCCGCGCTCGATCTGGTCAACGCTGCAGTAATCGTGGGCCGTTAACTGTTTGATATCGGCGGGAAGCGCAGCGGCAACGCCGGGTACATTGGCCTTGTTGCACGCACCGCTCGCGATAATGACCGCTTGCGCTTTCCAGGTGCCTTTGTTCGTTGTAACTCGGTAGCCGTCGGCACATGACCGCACCGACGTCACGGTGGTCTGCGTCTGCACCGGCGCGGTAACGAAGTCGGCATAGCCTTCGATGAATTCGACCACTTCAGGCATGCTCATGAATCCATCCGGACTGTCTCCGGAGTAGCCGAAGCCTGGTAGCCGACTCTGCCAGTTCGGCGTCAGTAGCTTCAGCGATTCCCAGCGTTCCTCGCGCCAGGAGTTGGCAACCTTGCCGCGCTCGAGCACGACATGATCGATCGAGTGCTCTCGCAGAAAGTAGCTGGCTGCCAGACCGGCGTGACCGGCACCAATGACAATGACGTCAGTGGTGCCGGCGGGTCGAACGCTCCTGAGGAGTCGAGCGATCACTTGTTTACCTCGACGTTTACATTGGTCGGGTTCGTAATAACGTCGAAGACGGCCGAACGCTTCTGCGACTGCGCAACCAGCGCGGCAATCTCGTCCTCACTTGCGTCGGCGTCAATCTCATAGCGAACCGTAATCGCCTTGAAGCCGTTGCGAACATCGGCGTCGATGCCCAGGATTCCGGCCAGATCCATCGGGGCCTCGAGCGTCGCTCTCACGGAGCGCAGCTGGATACCGCGATTCTGCGCGACTGAAGCGATGCCGCCCGTCAGGCAACCCGCCAGCCCGACCAGCACCGTCTCAACCGGTGTTGCACCGTTGTCTTCGGCAGCAAAGACTTCCGGATGATCAGTTTCGATAGTGAACTGCTTGCCGCGTGCCTGCTCCTCACCGAGTCCGAAAAACTTGTCGATGGTCGAACGCGTGTGGGTACCGTTTTGCCACTCACTTTCAGCACGCCATATGAACTGGGCCGCTTCGGGGGCCGCCGTCAGAGCCTCCCGGGCGCCAAGCAGGGCTTCTACATTGACGCCGTTGTCGATCGTTACGTTTGCTTCACTCATTGTGTCTCTCCCAAAAGGATATGCGGCCAGGCCGCGTTGTAATCGAAGTGCGGCCTCGTGGCCGCGATGTGGCGCGCATAGTGCGGATCACATGCGGATCAGGCTTGACCGTTGGCTGACTTTTTCCTGACTTCCGAATACGCCTTTTAAATCAGTCTTTTGCGGCACTCATGACCTCCGCGGCAGCGCTTTCAAGCGGCCGCCCGACGACTAACGGGAGGCGAATCTCTTCGTCGATTGCGCCGAATGCGGAGTCGGGCAGTGAGCCGACGGCGTCGAGGATCTTCGTAAAGAACGCCCGACCCGCGGCCACACCTGCGATATCGAAAACCTCGGCGTCCGAGAAGCCGCGATCGCGAAGCCGCTGCACATCGGCAGCCTTGATCGAGGCCGCGTCGCGGGCGACCAGGCGCGCGAAGTCCAGCATTTCCTGCTCGGCGTCAGTCAGCGCTCCGGTGGGTCGCCGATCGGCAATCGCAAGAATGTCCGCATTGCTGAAGAACGGTTTGAGTGCGTTTCCATGTGCCAGCGAACACGACGTATGTCGCAGCTCGACGGCGGCGACAAACGTGACCAGTTCGAAGCGGCGTTTGTCCATCGGGCGTTTGAGCTCGGCCAGTAGTCGCCCCCAACGCGCCATTACTTCTGGTCGATGGCAAAAGGACTTCGCGTAGTTGGGTACATAACCCCAGGCATCTTGTTGCCTTTCGTACATGTCGCGGACGAGACCTTCGGCCTTGTCGGCAGGTATGGTGTTTATGAAGCTCATGGCAGTATCCTCCTGCCATGCAATCTATGCGGACCCGCCACCGGGGTCCTGACCGTGAGCGGACCATTTCATGACCGGATGAAGTCGGCGCTATTGGCTGATGACGCGATTGCGCCCTTCGTCCTTGGCGCGATAGAGATGCACGTCCGCCTCATTCAACACGGTTGTACAGCGAGAGTCGGCATGCGCGACTGCCAAACCGAAACTGATCGTCACGCGGAACTCGTCGCCGGTTTCTGCGGCGATCTCCGACCAATCCGCATGCTCGACGGCCTGTCGCATCTGGTCGCATACCTGTTCGGCGAAAGCCAGGTCGGTGTCCGGAAAACACAACAGGAACTCCTCGCCGCCGTACCGCGCAACCAGATCGCTCTGGCGTGAACGGGCGCTCAGGATTTCGGCGACGCGTGTCAGGACTCTGTCCCCTATGGCATGGGAATAGCGGTCATTGATCTGCTTGAAGTGGTCGACGTCGGCAAGCGCGATTGTCAGCGAGCTGTCCTTGCGCTTGGCGAGTTCAACTTCACGTTGCAGATAGTCGTCTGCGTAGCGTCGATTCGGCAGTTTGGTCAGCTTGTCGTGCGTCGCCTGGCGTTCGAATTCGTTGGCCTGAACGCGCAAGGCCTCGGTTCTTTCAGCTACCAGCGCTTCCAATCGATGCCGCATGATCGCGTACTGCCTGATGATGAGCATCCCCGAGGAAAGTACGACGAGCAGGAGGACGAGAAACACGACAGGTGCCGTGTTGTAGGCAACAGCGACAACGATGGCACACAGGACGGAGAGGGATTCGATGGCTATCGTGAATACATTGAAAACTTTCCGCGGATCCATGTCGCGCAGATACAGGACGACCATCATTCCCAGGTCGTTGAGAAACTGCATGCTGAGCATGAGCAAGAACAACAGGCCGATCGTTTGAAGGTCGAACGACTGCAGCGGAATTGCACCGCCCAGCAACTCATACAGAAACCCGCACGCAAGAATTACCAAGGACATCAGACCCGCGTTATTGAACGCGGCGATGAGCACCTCTGCGGTCGGCTCTCCGTGCCGCAGACGGTGCCATGGATATATGAACGAAGCGAGACCGTTGATCCAGGCCGCGTCAACCGGGCCCAACACGAGAATGCTTGCCGCCTGTGATACCCGGTCGAACGAAACATGGCCAAACCCGGGATGCGGAAACCCCATGGCTATCGTGAACAGGCCGAAGGCAAGAAAGAACAGGGCCCCACCCCATCCCTGATCTCCCGGCAATAGCCCGCTGCGGAAGACCAGGAATCCGACAACCCCTATCGCGACGGCGAATAGCGACGCCGTATAGATGAAGTCAGGGCGATAATAGACTCGTTCCATGACGGCAAAAGTATGCCGCAATTCGCCTAGAGATGGTCAGCGAATGCGTAGTGTATGCTGCAGATACCGCATATTCAGCGGACTGGCGAACCAAATGGACAAGCGAATTCGGCGATTCCGGACAGGCGACGAGGCTATATTAAGAACGCTGTTCTTTGACACCATTCGTAACGTCAACCGTCGCGACTACACGGAAGAACAGGTTCGGGCGTGGGCACCGGAGGACTACGAGCCGGAGCATTGGGCGCATCGCATGCGCGAACTGAACCCGTTCGTATGCGAAGTCGACGGCGAGATCGCCGGGTACGCCGACCTGCAGTCTTCGGGCTATATCGATCACTTTTTCGTGAGCAAGAACTTTCAGCGAAGGGGCGTCGGCACTTCACTGTTTGAACGCATCGAAGCAGAAGCCAGGGCGCGTCAACTGAAGGAACTGAGCGCCGATGTCAGCATTACCGCGCGGCCTTTCTTCGAACGCTTTGGCTTTGCCGTTATCAGGCAGCAACAGGTCACGATCAACGATGTCGTGCTGACGAACTTCCGCATGGTGCGCAAAATCTCCTGAAGCCAGACACTTTGCACTCCCACTGCCCTCTTTGGCCGCCGTGGGGCATCCACCTTTACGGCACGAGCCACCTTGTTCACGCCATGAGCGCGCTCGCTCCAAGCCATAGCCCATATACGCCGACGACAAGTGTGATCAATGCGGTCCCCCCGGCGCCGATCAGACGTCCGATGTGACTCATGTTGTCATGCTTAAGCCCGACCGCATGTGCTATGCGCGCAATCACGAGCAAGTCGCCCACAACATACAGGAACATGCGCGACACGCCGCTGGCTTCGAGTGCGCCCATAACGATGAGGATCATCGGTACATACTCGAGAAAGTTCTGGTGCACTCGAATGCGCTGTGCAAGCTCCATGTTGGCCGGGTCGCCATAGAGCACCGAAACGCCCGCTTTGCCGCGATACGTGCCTGCCCTGAAGCTCAGAATCAGGGCAAAGATTGCGAAGAAACTTGCATAGGTCAATGTGACTGGAATAGACATGATTCCCCCTTACTAGTATTGGGACCAACAGGAAGGCGGCTGCAGGTATTCATTCAGGCGCGCGATGGGTGTCACGATCGGGCTGTGTGAGTTAGCGACCCGGACATCGGACGCCAGGTTTTCGACCGCCCACCTCGCGAACCAGCATTCCGTGCTTTGGCGCCCCTCGCGCGGAGAACTGCTCGCCGTGCGGGGCACGTGAACGTCGGAAACAAAAAAGTAGTTGTGCTCAGGTACAAACACACCCAGCATCGCGACGCCGGGAAGCAACAATGCAATGAAGGTCGGGAGCCTACTCACTGCGCTTGTAGACCAGCTTCTCTTCACTGACCGTCTCGCCATTCTTCATGCGAATCCAGGCAGTGATCTCATCATCACTGACGCGGTAGAAACTGATACCGGAGAAATGAATGACGTCGTCGTCGGCGCTGACGAATTTGAAGTTGACGTAGTCTTCCTTCTCCTCCCACGCTGTGAAATCGGGATTGAAGTGCTTCACCTTGAGGCTCAGCGAGCCCTCCTCCTCAACCAGCAGCAACAATTCGTAAAAACCGACGGCGTCGTCGCCCATGAATTTGAAGAATCCAATCATGGAACCCAGCGACGGCGGATTCCAGACCTCTTCGAAAGTCCCGCCAAACCCCTCACCGCTCCATGATCCGACGAGCCACCCAACGTCGTCCAGTGTGGCGGCCGGGCGGTTTTCCGGATCGTCGAGGCGCACGGTGTGTTCGGTAACGGCGGTTTGCGCCGATGCGGTGCCGGCGAACATGACGGCGAACATGACGGCGAGACCAGCGACGAACGCCAAATGGATTTGTCTTCTCATTGTTCTACCCCCTGTAATACAGACCATTCCGGACCCCGGTGGTTCTTTGTCCGGGAAGGGTTAGGTCATACTTGCGTCATGAACCCCGAAAAACGCATTAGCTGCCCCTACTGCGGCGAAGGCATTACGATCATCGTCGACGACTCCGTACCTGAGCAGTCGTACGTCGAGGACTGCGAAGTCTGCTGCCGTCCCATCGAGGTTCACATGACCGTGGATAATGACGGTGATGTCGTCGTTGACGTTCGCACCGACAGCGAATGAAGCTTAATCTGGCGTGAGGCGCGTAGCACGACCCGCAATTCCCTTGAGGCCCTCGACCAGTAGCCACAGGAACACGAGCGGCAGGATGATCGTCTGCATGACGAAAATTACGATCAGCCGGACAATCTGTTCACTCGCGCTTGATGCACTGGCTTTGAGGCGTTCAATCCGGCCCGATACGTCAAGACTCTGCATCGAGCTGTCGATCATGTCACCCAGCCGCGTCATCCAGGACTGGTCTTCGGCAGTCGTGCTGGCGGCCGTCTCCTCTTGATTGAGTTCCTGAATTTCCGAACTTGTCGCCTCGAGAACCGCAGTCGCGGCATCATGTTCTTCCTCGAGAAACGCGGCGAAGACGACGTGCGTGCCGATAATCAGAGCCGGTAGCGCGAAGCGCAGGAAAACCGTGATAAGAAAGATCTTCATCGCGAGCGCCGAGGTCGCGCGCGCCGCGCCGCCGGGCCACCAGGTCGAGATGATCAGGAACAGAGCCGCCGCACCGAGCACCAGGGTGACACCCCACCAGCCGGCCATGCCCAACAGGAGGTTCTGGAGCCCGAGCGAGGTTGTCGCCACAAGCATGACCGATGAGAATTGCTCGATGAGATCGTTGATCGGGTCGAGAATCTGGCCCACGGTAAGGTTGACTCCGACGCCGCCGGGTTCGACCGCAACCTCCGTGCCCTGCGCGACAGAGATAACTCCGTTGAGCGACCGCGCAACCGCAAAGGTCACGAGAGCTCGTTTGAACGCTTCATCCGCGTAGGTATCAGAAGTGTCGTCGGCAAAACCGGTCAAAGCCAGACCAACGGCGATGACGGCAAAAGCCGTCCAGGCGATTTTTTTGCGCTCCACCATACTCACAAGAGCATACCAGAGGTCAGTGGCGGCGCGGTTTCCCTATCGGGACAACGCCTTGGCGCTGCAGCAATTCGGCGGCACGCTTGCTGCCGGTCCTGCGCCAGATCTCGTAGGTGCGTATGACGTCGGTGTTTTCTGTCGGGCCCTCACTGATTTCGTTGAGAACGTCAACAAGTGTCTGAAACTTGCACGCCAGCTCGCGATAGACGGGTGCGAACGCGTTGCCGCGAAACGTGCCGACGACTTCATCGGATAAGGTGCCGTATGCGTTGCCACCCATGTTGATGTAGTAATCGATATCGACCGCGCGACGCGCAAAGCTGTCTGCAAAGAACCCTGAGATGAACAGCGCCACATCGCCGATGCGTTGTAGCAATTGATTGCGCTCGACAGCGGAGCTGGCGCTCGACGCATCCGCCAGCATCAGCGCCAGCGGTCTCAGGCCGAAGTATTCGCCGTTATCCTCGTAGAGGTCTTCGGAGCGGGAGAACAGGGTCAGCATATTGACCACGTAGTGTGCGGCATCGGGCTCGATGCTGACGCGCTGGCGAGCGGCGACGTCCTCGATGGACGTCCGGAAGAAGTCACGCAGGTTCCGGACCCGCATGACCCGGTCTGTGTGCCGCCGGTCGATCATCAGAGTCACCTGACATAATCTGTCGACTTCTATCCTATTACCCCGGCGTCACTCTTCCTGTGACTGGGTTCACAAGCAGGCGATTTTCCTGGCCATTTAGCCGTGGCTGCGTTCGATGCCGAGGCGCTTCATCTTGGACCGCAGGGTGCTCGACGGCATGCCCAGTACTTCGGCAGCGCCGCCATTGCCCGAGATCTTCCAGTTGGTCTGATCGAGCACATCGACTATGTAGCTACGTTCGACCGATTCGAGGTCCGTGTGCGTATCGCTGCCGTTGTCAGAACCTCGCATGCCGGGCTCCATGCCAAGCCCGCGCGGCAGCTCGAGTACGTTGCCCCCAATTGCCGTGATCAACGCACGCTCGATAATGCTCTCCAGCTCGCGAATATTGCCGGGCCATCCGTAGCTCATCAGCTCCTTCATTGCGCGAGCCGAAATCGCATCGATGTCTCTGCCAAGCCGCTTCGCATGTTTGCGTACGAAGAACTCGGCGAGTAACGGAATGTCATCGCGGCGTTCACGCAATGGCGGCAACGTGATCGGAAAACTGCCTATTCGGTAATACAGGTCGGAACGGAAGTCGCCACGTTCGATCGCGTCGGGCAGGTTCCGATTGGTGGCCGCAATCACTCGCACGTCGGTCTTGATCGTCTTGCTTCCGCCGAGACGCTCGAACTCACCCGACTGGAGCACACGCAGCAACTTGGCTTGAAGATCCAGCGGCAGCTCGCCGAGCTCGTCGAGGAATATGGTGCTGCCGTCGGCATTCTCGAAGCGCCCGAGACGCCGGCTTTCCGCACCTGTGAACGCACCCTTCTCATGTCCGAAAAGCTCACTCTCGATCAGGTTGGCCGGCAGCGCCGGGCAATTGACGCTGATCATCCTGTTGTCCCGCCGCGGGCTCAGTTTGTGAATCGCCCTGGCGAGCAACTCCTTGCCCGTGCCGGTCTCACCAAGAATGAGCACGGCCGCGTCTGTCGGCGCGACCTTTTCTGCGGCTGACAGACAGCGGCGCAGGCCGAGGTCTTCACCAATGATTTCATCAAAACCGTGCGAGATCCGAACCTCTTCGCGCAACGAGATGTTTTCCTGTTGGAGATCCTCATTGAGTTTTTGAATTTCGCTGGACGCAAGATGCCGCGCGATTGCGCTCGCCGCGATCCCGGCGATCAAAGTCAGCTCGTTGACCATTAATTCAGGCCAGTCATGGCGGTCGCGAATATGCGAGAACGCGCAGGTACCACCAAGCTGGTCATCGATGATCAGCGGGATATCGAGCAGCGATCGGGTACCCCTGCTCTGCAACAGTTCCTGGTCTTTCCTGGCCTCCTTTGGCATTTCGGCGACGTCACGAATGATGATCGGTTTGCCGAAGATCAGCTGCGACGTCATCCACGGAACCTGTTTGGCGTCGACGGGCTGTGTCCGTATCTCATCGAATGAACGCTGCCAGGAATAGCGGGCGCGCAGGTACTTCTGCTCGGTCTCACGCAAACTGATTGCGATGGAATCAACGCCGTAGCGCTGCCCTACCATGGCCAGGCACTCATTGAGTTGTTCTTCAAAATTGTTGGGGTAAGTCTGCAGAAGCCGCGACGACAGCTCGGCGCAGAGCGACTGAAAATCCGCACGATGGCGAATCGTATCCTCAGCCGTCTTGCGTTCGGTAATGTCATGAATCGTACCGGCAATGCGAATTGGCTCACCACCGTGGTCGACCGTAATCTCGCACCGCTCCTCCATCATAGCCATCTCGCCACCACCAGTGAGCACGCGATACTCGATGTCGAACGGCTCCCCATTTTCGAGGCTGCGCTGGACGGCGTGTTCGTACGCCGGTCGATCGTCAGGGTGAATCTGCTCCAGCAAGCTATGGTAGCTGGCCTGCGTCGTTGCCGGATCCAGGCCCAGAAGGCGGTAAACCTCATCCGACCACCACTGTTCACCGCTGTCGATCTTCCAAACCCAGTTGCCAACTCCTGCAATTCGCTGCGCCTCGGCCAAACGCGTCTGAACAAGCCGGATCTCCTCGGCGTGTGCCAGTGCGGTCTCCTGTTGTTGACGCCGGTTGTGCGCGCGTATGAACAACCACAGCACTGCTCCAGACAGGAACACGTAGATAGCGTAGGCCCACCAGGTTCGCCATGGCGCGGGGGCGCGCGAGAACGACACCGTCGCGCCGAAGTCGCTCCAGATACCGTCATTGTTTGCGGCGATGACCAGGAACTTGAAATCCCCGGCGGGAACGTTCGAGTACGTCACATAGCGAGAGTGCCCTGCTTCCACCCATGCAGCGTCAACACCTTCAAGCTTGTAGCGAAAACGGTTTTTTCGCGGTGCCGCGAAATCGAGCGCTGCAAATTCGAAACTAATGACGTTCTGATCGTGGCGCAAGCCGATCTCCGCGGCGGACGTGTCGACCGGTTCCCCCATGCTGTCGACGCGCGTAATGACGACGCGCGGTGGTGCCCTGTGATTCGTGAACTTGTCCGGATAGAACGCGTTGAACCCGTTGATGCCACCAAAGAACAGCTCGCCGTCTGCTGCGGCAAAACCTGCTGCCATATTGAATTCGTCGTTTTGCAGGCCGTGACTCGTATCGTAGCTGCTAAATGTCCCGCGTTGCGCATCTAGCCGGATGAGGCCGCGCGCCGAGCTCATCCAGAGATAACCGTCGTCACCCCAAACACCGCTGTAAATCGTATTGCTCGGGAGTCCGTCAATCTCCCCATAGCGGACGAACGACAGACGGTCGGATTCGCGCTCATTGCGCCGCCAGCGATTCAGGCCGGCACCCTTGACGCCGATCCACAGGTCACCATCGGCGCTCTCCTGGATCATCAGGATCTCGTCGCCGGCGAGGCCATCGTAACGGCCGGGTTCGCCACGATAGCGCGTGAACTTGCCGCTTGACCGATCATAGCTGTTCATACCGGCCCCATACGTGCCCGCCCACACTAAACCCTGCGAATCTTCGAAAAGGACCAGCACTCGATCGTTGCTTATTGAATCCGGATCGGCCGGGTCATGCTGAAACCTCTCGAACGTTCCGGTCGCCTCATCGAAGCGATTCAGCCCGCCGCCAAACGTCGCAACCCACAGCGAACCCCGGCTGTCACGGAGAAGATATGTAACTCCGTTGGCACTCAGGCTCGAAGTATCGGCCGGATCATGTACATAGGATTGGAACAGACCCGTTTCAGGATCACGATACGCCAATCCGGACCGCCGCGTGCCCACCCAAAGGCCGCCGTCAGCGTCGGCATGCAAGGCCATTATCCTGTCACTTGGCAAGCCGCCGGTATCGCCGGGAACGTGGCGAATCACATTGATGTCGTTTGCTGCGCGATCGAGACGATTCAGTCCCCCACCGTAAGTGCCAATCCAGATTGAACCGTCGGGGGCTTCTGCAAAGGTCGTAACCGTGTTCTGACTGAGCCCGCCCCCACCGCTGGCGTCGGCGCGGAAATGCTTCATGAAGCGCGTGCGCTGGTTCCAGCGACTGATACCATCGTAGGTGCCCACCCAGAGAATGCCGCCATCATCCTGGAACAATGACAGCGCATTGTCGTGCCCAAGACTGTAACGATCACTGGCGTCGTTCTTGTATCGGTCGAAACCGGTTCCATCCGCACGCCAGACGCTGAGGCCGCTGAGCGTGCCGATCCAGATCAGTCCCTGGTGGTCCTGGAAAATCGCATTGATTCGATTATCGGTGATACTCGACGGATCATCGGAATCGTGAACGAAGTGCGCGAAGCTCTCATTGGCAACGTCGAAACGATTCAGCCCACCCGATGTCGTGCCAATCCACAGGCGGCCGCCGTCATCCTCGAACAACACCCGAGTCTCGTTGTCATTGAGTGAGCGATCATCATTGGGGTCGTGCCGATAGTTGGCAAACTTGCCCGTTGCGTCATCGAAACGGCTAAGTCCGTTGGTTGTGGCGACCCACAGCGTGCCGCGGCTGTCCCTGAGCACATCCCATATTTTCGGACTCGCAACGCTGTCCGGTTCGGACGGGTCGTACGGAAAATGCTCGAACTTCCCGGTCCGCGGATCGAAACGATCCAGACCCGAGCCGTCGGTGCCCACCCAGATCAGACCATCTGTATCTTCATAGACAACTCGTACCCGGTTGTCCGCAATCGAGTCCGGGTCGCCTGGATCGTGCACGAAGTTGGTAAAGCTGCGATCGTGCTCGTTGTAACGCGACAGTCCTCCGGCATCGGAACCGATCCAAAGTGTTCCTTCCGCGTCGATCAGAAGCGTGCGAATCGATTCGTCCGAGATTGAGTCCGCGTCGGCAGGATCATGCGCAAAAACGGTAAACGTGTAGCCGTCCCAGCGATTGAGCCCATCCTGCGTGCCAAACCACATGAAGCCGCGCGGGTCCTGCACGATGGCATACACAAAGGCCTGTGACAGGCCGTCGTCCCGAGATAGATGCTGGAAGCGGACGCTACGTGTTTCTGCCCCATTCGCAATGGTCGCCAGCAGTGCCAGCGAGACAATTGTCGAGATCTTGGCAAGACGCGGCGCGTTCACCTTATTCCTGTCTGACCCAGGTATCGATGCTGATGGAATTGCTGTTCAGGTCATTCCAAATAATGCCGTCGTTCCAGATGATACCGTCATTCCAGATGATGCCGTCGTTCCAGATGATGCCGTCGTTCCAAATGATGCCGTCGTTCCAGATGATACCGTCGTTCCAGATGATGCCGCCGCCCCAGACGTATCCCCGGTCAAAGTCGGTTTCATCAGCACCGCCTTCCCAATCGTCATCGATATCATAGTCGTCGACTTCATCCCCGTCATACGGAAGGTCGAGAAAGTAGGGACCGTTGCCAGTACGTCGAGCACGTCCACGAAAATGCGCCGTGCCATTGAGGTCGGCAGCGATATCGAGGCCGCCATTGGCGCACTGAAACTGGTCACTTGCGATGCTGGCTTCTATATCGATCATGCCAGCGCCTTGCTGGAAGACGCTGTACGCCGGTCGACCATACTCATCACGCGCTACGCGGGCGGTGTTTACCAGTTTGCACTTAACGGCATCGGGCGACAGCCAGGGCTGCGCATCGAGCATCAGCGCGACGGCGCCGCTTACAATGGCCGCCGACTGGGAAGTACCCGACATCGTGAAATAGCTATCGCCGTCATGATAGTGCGGATGCTTCTCGGCGTATCTGCTCTCCTTGCCCGCCAAACCACGCACGTGCCCTCCGGGCGCTACGACGTCGGGTTTGATGAACGCCTCATACGTCGGCCCCGCGGAAGAGAACGTAGCAAGTGTGTCGTCGGTCCAGTCGAGCGGTGTCACGCTGTCCGTGAGTGCACCCACCGTGATGACGTAGGGAACGTTTCCCGGCACACCAATGCTCATCGGAGCGGGGCCGGTATTCCCGGCTGACGCCACAACGACAATGCCGTTTTGCCAGGCCACCATTACCGCCTGCGCCAGCGGATCGTCCCAGTAATAGGACTGCGGAGCGGCGCTGAATGACATGTTTATCACACGGACGCCGAGTTCCTCTCTACGCTGCACAATCCAGTCGATACCTCGAATCACGTCCAGATACGTGCCCCTGCCGCCCGCATCGAACGCTTTCACGATCGCAAGCCCGGCATCGGGTGCAATGCCATTGAACTCGCTGTCCTTAAAGCGACTGCTGGCAATGACGCTTGCCACATGACTGCCGTGGCCGTAGTCATCGCTATGCCGGTGAGATTGGAGCTCCTCGTCTGCAATTGCGTCGTAGTGAGCAACAACTCTCGACTGTCCCTGTGCGTTGCCCAGCAGGTACTTTGATTCCTGTCCTGTGGTCCAGATTCCCGAGTCGATGATGGCTATGCCGACCCCTTCGCCTGTAACTCCGGCCCAGTGCAGCGCATCGGCACCGGTAAGACTCGAGACGTAAGTACGCTTCGCGTTTTTGTCGCTGTCGCCCGCATACTCATACTGCGGTGCTGCAGGGAAGTCGACTGTGCAGCCGCCATCAAAGAACAATCGAATCTCGTAACCGGCGTCATGTTGCCAGGCGCGACGGAATTCGGCCTCAACAACCACCGGATTGCCGGGCGAGAAGACGACCCCGAATGGCAGATTCTCCTCGGCCTCATCTTCGTCATCGAGTTCCGACGCAAACTGGTCGGACCGGAATGCGGCGCTGACCCCGCGTACATAACCGAACCAGGCATTGTTGTTATTGAATTCGATTTCTTCGAGCGGGCCATTGCGGCGCGGCCAGATTATCGACATGCCGGTCAGGTACATTGGTGTGGAACCGTTATTCGTTACGGTCCAGTACACGTCGTCAGAATCGTACTCGAGAGTTTCGTTGGCACTGACTGGACAATCACCCGGCATGGAGCCGTAATCCGAGGTAGCTACCTCACGGTCCTGATATACACGTCGTATCCCGTCGGTCAATCGAACGGCTTCAAGCTGAGATGCCGTCAGCTGTGCACCTACAGCGCGAATAATGCCAAGTTCATGTGTGATGTTGCCGCCAGCCTCGGTGACAGCATTGCGGGCAGTATTGAGATCGTTGCCCTGGACAATGTAGCGGCGTGTTTCCTGAACTTCCTGGGTTGCATGAAAAACCGAAAAATACCATGTGCCCGTGCCAATCACCGCGATCAGCACGAACGACGCAATGAGCCATCTTCGCATCGTGGCGCCCCCTAACGCGCAACGTTTTTCTTATTGGTCGGCGAGGACACTAGCAAAACCGCAATTACTTGGCAGCACCGTTGACACCGCAGTCCGGACCGGTTTCAGCATGGCGCGAAGCACCACCGGAAATGCCCAATTTTCGACCACATAAGGTCAGAGAATCACAGCTATGCGCCGATTTAGCAATTGCCCGAACGACGGGGTGTGTGGGCGTTTCGATTGACCGAACCGCAACGCCGGAAGGACCATCCGTTTGCGCAAGGCGCGCGGCCGCAAATTCCCTCCCTGTACGCCTGGCGTTCGCAGCGGTTCACGCACATCGGCTTCCGGCCATTGGCTCGCCCCCGGCGAATCAAATAGACTGAGTCGCGATGGCTGCGATCAATCAAGAACTGGCCGACCTGCTCGCCGACAACGGTCCAATCACGGTGTTGACGGGGGCTGGCGTCAGCACAGAGTCCGGAATTCCCGACTATCGGGATCACGACGGCGAGTGGAAGCACGCCCCGCCGATGCAGTTTGCCGAGTTTTCGAGCAGTAATGTGGCACGCCAGCGTTACTGGGCGCGCAGCTATGTCGGCTGGCAGCGGTTCGGCATCGCACGGCCAAATGCTGCGCATCACGCGCTCGCCAGGCTCGAATCGTCAGGCAAGATCGACACCGTCATTACGCAGAATGTCGATCGACTCCATTCCCGCGCGGGCAGCGAGAACGTCATCGACCTGCATGGTGATCTTGGCCGGGTGCGCTGCATCGACTGCGATCGAACGTCTCTGCGGCACTCATTCCAGAGCGCTTTGAAGGCTGCCAATCCTGACTGGCACGCGCGCGTATTCCGCTACCGTCCGGATGGCGACGTCGAGCTTGCCGAGGACAATCACGTCGACTTCTCGGTACCCCCCTGCGCGCAGTGCGGCGGTCGCATCAAGCCTGACGTCGTCATGTTCGGGGAATCTGTGCCGAAAAGACGAGTCCAAGAGGCTATGGCGGCGGTCGACCGGACCGAGGCTCTGCTCGTGGCCGGTTCTTCGCTCATGGTGTTCTCGGGTTTTCGCTTTGCTCGACGCGCTCATGAAACGGGCAAACCGATCGCGATTGTCAACCGCGGCAAAACCCGCGCCGACGACATAGCGACACTGAAAGTCGAAGCCGATTGTGGCGACGTGTTGTCGCAACTCCAGTGATGTTGGGTGAAATCATGCTACAGGTCATCCCTGAAACACCGGCCACCCGTTTTGCGCGGATTCGCGCCGCATCACTTTCGCTCTGTGAACACCTCGCAACCGAGGACTACGTCGTGCAAAGCATGCCCGACGTCAGCCCGACCAAGTGGCACCTTGCCCACGTAACCTGGTTCTTCGAACGCTTTGTGCTCGTCCCGCACGCGGCCGGTTACCGGCCGTTTAGCGAGCAATATCACTACCTGTTCAACTCCTATTACTACACTGCTGGCCAGATGCATGCACGACCCCGGCGAGGGCTGCTGTCCCGCCCCACGGTCGAAGAGATACTTGCGTACCGTCGTCACGTCGATGCCGCCATGGCGGATTTGCTGGAAGTCGAGATCAACCGGGACCTCGAGTTTCTCGTGACACTCGGCCTGAATCACGAGCAACAGCACCAGGAACTGATGCTCTCCGACATCAAACATGTACTTTCGTGCAATCCGCTGCACCCGTCGGCCCGTCCGGATCTCTTGCCCCCGCCCGTTATCGAGCCCGACGAGTTGAGATTCATCACCGGCCCGACCGGTATCCACGAAATCGGCTATGCTGGCGACGGTTTTTGTTTCGACAACGAAACCCCGCGACACGAGACTCTGGTTCACCCCCACGCAATCGGATCGCGCCTCATCACCAACGCCGAGTATCGCGAGTTCATCCGCGATGATGGGTACGAAACCTGTGATCTGTGGCTTGCGGATGGTTGGGCAATCGTCAACGAGCGCAACTGGCGACGCCCGCTTTACTGGAGCGAAGGGCTGGAACAGGAATTTACGCTTGGGGGAATGCGTGAACTCGATATTCACGCCCCTGTCTCACACGTCAGCTACTATGAGGCAGATGCGTTTGCGCGCTGGGCCGGGGCCCGCCTCCCCACAGAGGCGGAATGGGAAGTCTCGGCGAGGACAAATTCGATCGAGGGCAACCTGGTCGAAGCCGACTATTGGCACCCGGTCGCCGGCAAAGGCCCTCAGTTCTTCGGCGATGTCTGGGAATGGACCTCAACGGCATACGCACCCTACCCCGGTTTCCGGCCCCTTGAAGGATCGCTTGGTGAATACAACGGCAAATTCATGTGCAATCAGATGACAGTGCGTGGCGGTTCGTGCGCTACCGCGTTCGAACACATTCGCCCCGAGTACCGCAGCTTCTTCTATCCCGATGCGCGCTGGCAGTTTCTCGGTATTCGCCTCGCAAAAGACGAGGCCTGAGGCGGTGTCGGTTACCAGCAATCGGGCCGCCTACCTGACCGAACAGGGCGATGCGGCCGACGAGGAACTCGGCAACCTTCTCGATGGCCTTCGACAACGCCTGAAGACGATCTCGCCAAAGTATTTTTACGACGAGCGCGGCTCGCAGCTCTTCGAACAGATTACCGAGTTGCCGGAGTACTACCTGACGCGCACAGAGCTTGCGATCATGCACCGTCATGTTGAAGAGATGGCCCAGCTGATCGGACCAGAGGCCAGCCTGATCGAATTCGGCAGCGGCTCGAGCCAGAAGATCCGCATTCTGCTCGATCACATTGATGCGCTTGCAGCCTACGTGCCTGTCGACATCTCGAAAGACCACCTCGTCGCATCGGCAGATGCGATCGCGGCGGATTATCCCGCCATCGAGGTGCTGCCGGTCGCCGCCGATTTCACGCAGCCTTTTGCATTGCCGGACCCGGTCGTCACGCCGATACGCAACATTGTATATTTCCCCGGCTCGACCATCGGCAATTTCTCGCCAGAAGCCGCGCTCGATCTGCTCAAGGTAATGCACCATGAAGCCGGCGCTGGCGGCAGGCTTCTAATCGGTATCGATCTGCGCAAAGACCGGAATATCCTCGAACGCGCCTATAACGATGCCAGTGGCGTCACTGCAGCGTTCAACCTCAACATCCTGAGCCATCTGAACAACACTTTTGGCGCAGACTTCGACCCCGCTGCGTACCGACATGTCGCCGAGTACAACGACTCCGCAGGCCGCATCGAGATGTATCTCGTTAGCGAGAAAGGCCAGACCGTGACGATCGGCAGGGAAACCATCGCCGTCGCCGATGGTGAGCGCATACTGACGGAGCACTCGCACAAGTACACGTTTGAGGGCTTTGCCGAACTCGCAGCACAGGCAGGATTCAGGCCGATCAAGCACTGGACCGACGCGGACGAGATGTTTGCGATCTGTTTCCTCGAACGCGACTAGTCGGAGTCGCGAAACGCTGCCATACTGCGCGCCCTTTTACCGGCGCAAACTTCATGTTTCGAAACGTACGTCTTTATCAACTCGACAGCCCCTGGCCCGACAGCGAGGAAGCTGTCGACGAGGCGCTGCAAAGTGCCGCGTTTGTTCCATGCGGCCCGTTGACCGAGCGCAGCTCCGGATGGGAGCCGCTTGCTCGCGACGGTGGCGAGTCACTTGCACGGCGCGTCAACGGCGCTGATCTTGTCAAACTGCGCAGCCAGTCCCGCGTATTACCTGCAGCAGCTGTTAATGAAGAACTTGAAGTGCGCGTCGCCGACTACCGCAAGCGCATGCAGGAGGATCCGCCGGCTCGTGAGAAGCGCCGTCTCAAGGCCGAAGTCCGCGACGAACTGATGCCGAAATCGATGGTGAAATCGGACCGGATCCACGGCTACATCGACCTCGGCACAAGAATCGTCGGCATAGACTCCGCACAACCGGCGAATGCGGAGCGCTTCCTGCGTCGACTCAAGGCGCCGTTCGGCGACCTGAATATGCGTCCCCTGGAGTTTGCCAGCCCGGTACACGAGTTCCTTACCGCAATGTTCCTTGGCGACGCTCCACCCAATTTCGCGCTTGGCCATGAATGCCGTATGCAGGATCCCGCCGACGCCGGATCGACCGTACGCTGGTCGAGTTTCGACCTTACTGATTCCGCGATTCGCCGTCATGTTGTGGACGGCATGCGCCTTACCCACCTTGGCCTCGTCTATGACAACCTCATGAGCTTTGTCCTCGACGAGAATGGCGTTATCACCAAGCTGAAGTTCCTTGGCGTCAACGATGCGGCCGACGAGAAAAACGACCCGCTTGCAAGACTCGATGCCGAATTTGTGCTGTTCTCCGGCACGCTTCGTGCAATGCTCAAAGACCTCGGCAAACTGCTCGGCGGTACTGCGGGTCCTGTATGATTACCACTTAAACTATGCGAAAAACCAAGAAGATCCTTGCCTGGCTCGCGGGCTTGATTGTCGTAGCGTACATCGCCATCGCGATTCGCGTAGCGACTTACGACAACACGGCTCCCGCCTACGCAAGCCAACGAGCCGAGCTGACGACGATAGCGATACTTGGCGCCAGTGGTACGGCTGGTGACGGCATTCTCAAGGCGGCGCTCGCCAACCAGGACATCGAGCGGATTCACGTCATCACACGACGAGAGACACCGCGTATCGCCGCGGGAGTCGCAGCAGGAAAAGTCGAGATGACGATCCACATGGATTATCTCGACTACAGCGCCGTCCATGAACAGATCGCCGATGTCGATGCCGTCTTCTGGGCCATTGGCCTAAGCTCGATCGGTGTCGAGGAAGACCGGTATCGACGCATTCACGTCGACTTTCCGCGACGCTTTGTCGAGGAGTGGATCGGCGTGAGCTCGCGCCCGTCTATCTCCTTCCACTACATCAGCTCGAGCGACATCGCCGAGGACTCGCGGGCAATGTGGGCGCGCGTAAAGGTCGAGGCGGAGAACTCGTTGTTTGCGATTGCTGAAAGCACCAAGCTGCGCGTAATTGCGTATCGGCCCGACTACATCGGCCCCACTGAGGAAGAGGCGCACCTCGGTCAGAGCATTCTGTATGCTTTCTTCAAACCACTGGGGGCCGCACTACGAGCAACACAGATTGGCCAGGCCATGATGGAAGTGACCGCACGCCAGGATGAGTTTGCCAACGGTGACAAACTCGGCACGTTCAAGATTATTCGGTACAGCGACGCTTACGAAGTCAGGTAGTTAGCCGGCAAAACACCCGATCGCGACCTCGCCGCTACTCGTCGATACCGAGCCTCTCATGCATGATGGGGCTGGTTGTTGTGTATTGTACGTGCACCTTCTTGTCAGGTTCGAGCCGCGCCTTGATCGCGAACGCCGCGAGCGCGGCCTCGTGGAAACCGCACAGTATCAGTTTCTTCTTTCCCGGATAGAAGTTGATGTCGCCTACCGCATAGATGCCCGGCTCTGACGTCTCGAACTTCTCGGGATCGACGTTGATGGTCTTGCGGTTTATGTCGAGACCCCACTCGGCAATAGGCCCTAGCTTGGGCGCCAAACCAAAGAATACCAACACGTGATCGACGTCGACGTCGACGGCGTCTCCTTCCTTCGGCTGGATCGTGATTGATGACACCTGACCACGTGCACCGGATATCGCCTTGGCTTTCGCACTCGTGATTTCGTCCATGACGCCATCGGCAACAAGCTGCTTCATCTTCGCGACCGAATCTGGCACGGCGCGATACTCATCGCGGCGATGCACGAGCGTTATCTTTTCTGCCACGTCGGCAAGCTCGAGAACCCAGTCGAGGGCCGAGTCGCCGCCACCGAGAATCGCGAGTCTTTTGCCGCGAAACTGCTCAGGCTCGCGAACGCGGTAGTGCAGCGAGGTACCAGCGTATTCTTCGGCATTTTTCACATGCAACGGGCGCGGCTGGAATGAGCCAACGCCTGCGGCTATTACGATGGCCTTTGCGGTGAATTCCTTGCTCTTGCTAGTCTTGACGTAAAAGGTGTCGTCATTGTTGCGACGTACGACCTGCACCTCCTCACCAAGGTGCATCCCAGGGCTGAATGGCTCGATCTGCTTCATCAGCGCCGCGGTCAGTTCCTCGCCCGTGCATACGGGTATTGCAGGAATGTCGTAGATAGGTTTGTCAGGATAGAGCTCGGTGCATTGTCCGCCGGCCTGGCGGATCGAATCGACGACTTCGGCCTTGAGGCCGAGCAAGCCGAGCTCGAAAACCTGAAACAGGCCGCAGGGACCTGCGCCTACGATGACGACGTCTGTGTGAATCACGTGATGCTTCCTTCGGTGACTAGCTTTGCTGTTGATGCACCCAGCGAAGCTGCAGGCTGACGCCGACAACGAACAGAATCAGCAGGGCCAGGTACGCGCTTCTCAGTAGCGGGTCTTCGAGCGAGGTGACGACGGGGTTGCCCACGGGCAGTCGCATCAGCCCGTCTGTCACGGCGGGAATGCAGTGAAACAGCAGAGTCGCCGTGAAACTGAACGCCTGGACATAGCGCGACAGCTTGCCGAACAGGTTGAGCATGGCGGCGGCCATGCCGACAACGAGGGCCGCGAGGGTCATCACCGCGAGCCCGTGCGCCGGCCCGAAGCCGCCGTGCTGGAATATCGCGAGTGCGGTTCCGGCCGTAATCAGCGTCGTTGCCAGGTAAATCTGCGCCGAGCGGTTTTGCGGCGCAATCTCCTTGTACCTGAACAACGTGATGGCGCCACTGACGAGGGCGACGATACCCATCGCGGTATGGAACCAGCCTAGTGCGGTGATCTCGGGCATGCGCTGATCCTACCACGACCTTTATACTCGGTTGGATGAAGGCATTTTCCAAACTCTATGATCTCGCGGCGTCCCGCAAGGGAGGCGACAAGGCCCTTGAAGCCCTGATTCCCAGCCCCAGGTCGCCCGCCGCGCTGGCACGAATACCTGACGATCGCTGGCTTGCAGCCATTGCCAAAAGCGTGTTTCGCGCCGGCTTCAACTGGAAAGTCGTTGAAAACAAGTGGCCCGACATCGAGGCCGCCTACGATGGTTTCGACCCGCAGTTCGTCGCATTCCAGTCCGACGATGACCTCGACAGGCTGGTCAAAGATCCCCGCGTCATCCGTGCATGGCGCAAACTCAAGGCTGTCCGGGCCAATGCCCAATACGTCGTCGACCTTGCCGCCGAACATGGCTCGGCGGCAAAGTTCTTTGCCACCTACCCGTCGACGTCCTACATCGAATTGCTGGACGACATGAAGAGGCGCGGAAGTCACCTTGGCGGCACCTCGGCGCAGTATTTCTTGCGTGAGATCGGCAAAGATTCGTTTATTCTTTCGCGCGATGTCGTTGCCGCGCTCAAACGGGAAAAGGTGTTCGACGGCACGCCCACCTCGAAGACATCGCTTAGGCTGATTCAAGCCGCGTTCAATACCTGGGTCGACGATGGTGGCAAGTCACTCACCCGCGTCAGTCGGGTGCTGGCTTTCACCGTCGGTTGACCCGTCGTAGCGATAGATGCGCCTGAGCGTCGGTGTCTGGAACAACAGCGCCGAACCGAACGTAATTGCCGCGACGACGGCAAGAATCAGAGCCATGCGTGTATACGGCTGATCGAGCGCAGCGCGAACCTGCGCCAGGCCGTAAAGCGTCCACAACCATTCCAGCGCGCCGACCACGAGCGCCGCCTGGACGAGCCTTGCAACCCAGACCTGCCGGACGAACAAAAGACCGATCAGGATCAGAGTCGCGGTAACGAACGGCATATTGCCGTCGCGAAGAAAATGCGCGCCGAGCACGATGAGGCTCAGCACGATTGGTATGAAACACAGGATTTTCTTCATGGTTGTCAAGCTTTTACCGACCCCAGGGCAGCGTCGAAGCGCTCAAGATCCGCCTCGTCGGTGTATAGGTGCGGCGCGACGCGCAAGTGGTCACCACGGACGCTGGCGAAGACGTGATGGTCAATGAGTCGCGCGGCCAATTCTCTGGGATCCGTTTCGGGCAAACGCGCGCTCTGAAAATGCGGTCCTCGACGCTTACTCGACATCGTCTCGAAACCGTGTGCTTCGAGAATAGTGGCAATGCGCTGGTTGGTCGCGCGAAGTTCGCTCGCTATGTTCTCGATGCCCCATGCTTCGAGCAACTGCAGCGCCGCCGCGGAACCGGCGATATTGGAAAAGCTGCACTTCTCGCTGACGTCGTAGCGCCGCGCGCCTGGCTGGTAGCGATCCGTAAACTCCGCCAACCGCGAAAAATCTTCCGCTCCGTCGCGGTCCATCCACGCTTCCTCGATCGGCACGCCATCAAAATACTCCTCATCGACGTAGAGAAACGATACCCCGTACGGACAGAACTGCCATTTGTATGCGGCGGCAACCATGAAGTCCGGCTTCAGCCGGTTGATGTCGAGCGGACAAGCACCGATCGTCTGTGTCAGGTCGAGCACTACCTTTGCACCTACCTCGCGCAGTGCGGGGATGACGAGCTCAAGGTCCACGGCTTCGGCGGACGCCCAGTGGTGCCCCTCCAGCGTCGCGAGTGCGATACGGTCGCCGAGCGTCGCAATCGCCTCAAGCAACGCTTCCGCCCAGGTTTGGCCATTCTCCTTGCTGACGGCCTCGATCTCTGCGCCCGAAGCGAGCGCCTGGCGCCGCCAGGAATAGTAGTTCGATGGAAACTGGTCGCCCATGGCAAGGATGATGTCGTTGGCCGTGGTCCGCAGATTGTTGGCCGCGCAGGCGACGCCATAGCCGGCCGACGGTACGACCGCGACATGGTCCGCGGTACAGCCAATCTGCCGCGCAAAGGCGGACCGCAGCGCTTCGACGTCGCTGAAGAAATCCGGTGGTGAAATCGTCCAGGGCCTGGCGCGCCGGGCTGCCCCACGCACGGCTGCCTCGAGCACGGCACGAGGCTGCGGCGTCATGTACGCGGCGTTCAGGTAACAGATATCACGCGGAAGATCGAACGCTGCGCGGTACTTCTGGGTCATGGACTTCCTTTGCTCACTCGATGTGGGACTTGAACGGTCGCGAAAAGAACAGGAACAGTCCTGCCAGTAGCACGGCCAGTGAAACCCACATCGACGTGCGCCAGAAGCTCGTTGCCGCTTTGACGATCTCGAAACGCTCGACATAGATCGTTTCGCAGGCGCCATCGCCGGTATCCGTTCGCGTGGTGCTGGTGCCACGCAGGCCACCCGGGCTTTCATAGCTCGCGAGATAACCGCGCACGCGTATCTGGTCGCCGACATTGATATCGCGAACTCGTGCGCGAATGCTTTGATCGTCTGACAACAGGTGGTTATTCGATAGCTGGTTCATGTCGAACGACTCCCACGCGACCATGTCACGGGTCTTGACATTGCACGTGAAAATACCGTTCCAGAAGTCAAGCTTGTCGAGCTGCGCGGTCCGGGTGTTGTCACCCCACACCACACAGACATCAAGCATGTTCAGATGATCGTCTGCGAGTCGGTGCATCCGGCTGTTGTTGTCGTGGTGCCGGTAGGAAACGACCATACCAACGAGCTCGTACTCGAACTGCGGCAAAACTTCGTAGCTCACATCGTTCCAGCTGACCTCAAAAGCCCGCTCACGGGTGGCCGACTGGCGCGGTTCGCTCGCGATTGCGGGCACGTAGTCGATGGAACCCGGCAGGTCATTGCGGTTCCAAAACGAAACCAGCAACCAGAAGAAACTGACGATGATCAGAACATTTGTCGCTTTGCGCATCCCTGGAATCCGGGCCGGAACTGGGCCTATTCTAATGCAATCGAACGCGCCATCGAGCGCGAGCATCGTGCCATAATCGCGCCATGAAATCGTTTGTCTCCGAACTTCGTCGACGCAACGTCCTGCGCGTGGCCGCAGCGAACGCGCTCGTCGCATGGATTCTGATCGAAGCAGGCTCCGTCCTGATGCCGACGTTTGGCGCGGCTGAGTCGTCATTCCGGGTCTACGTTATTGTTGTCGTGATCGGTTTCGTCGCGTCGTTGATATTCGCGTGGGTTTTCGAACTGACGCCTGAAGGCGTCAAGCTGGATCGTGACGTCGACCGCTCGCGCGACGTGCCAATGTCACCGGGACGCAAGAACGGCCTGATAATCGGCCTCCTGGTACTGGCTCTCAGCGTATCAATCACCCTGAACATTACGGGACTGCGCGGCGATGACGCAGCACCCGCAATCGACGTGGCGCGCAACTCGATCGCCGTCTTGCCGTTCCAGAATCGCAGCACCGAGGCCGAGAACCAGTTCTTTGCCGATGGCATTCACGACGACATCCTGACCCGCCTTGCGGATGTCGAGTCGCTGCGCGTCATCTCGAGGATGTCGGTCGACCGCTACCGAAATTCGGCGCGGGATATTCGGCAGATTGGCCTGGACCTCGACGTAAGCTCGATTGTCGAGGGCGCCGTGCAACGCATCGGCGACCAGGTGCGAATTACCGTAAGGCTCGTGGATGCGCGGACAGACGAGCAGCTGTGGGCGGAGACGTACGACAAGGCGATGACGCTGCAGAATGTCTTCGAAATCCAGAGCGAGATAAGCGCCCGGATTGCCACGGCCCTGCGTGCGGCGTTGTCTCCTCAGGAAGAAGTGCGCCTCGCTTCGATCCCGACCGAGAGCATTGGGGCGTACGAGGAGTTTGTGGAGGGCCGCAAAAACCTCGCCGAGCGCAGTTTCTCGTCGCTGCTCGAGGCGCGGCGACGTTTCGAGCGGGCCATCGAGCTCGATCCGGACTATGCACAGGCGTACGCGGGGCTTGCCCAGGCCGTCCTGATTCTTACGACGAATCACCAGGCAATGCCCCACGCCGAAGCGTACTCGATCGCCGGCGCCGCAATCGAAACCGCCCTCGAAATCGATCCTGACCTGGCCCACGCCTATGCCGTCCGCGGCCTCATGAAGATGATGAAATGGGAACAGGTACGCGTCGGGGACGGCAACATTGAGGCCGCGGAGGACTATCGCCGCGCAATCGCGCTGAGCCCGAGCCTTGCAGATGCCTATGTGTGGTACGGATCGCTCAAGGAATCCGAGAACGACATCGATGGGGCGGTCGAGCTGCTGACCCAAGCCCTGAAGATCGATCCGCTGAGCCGGATTCCGTACGTCAACCTGCCGAGCTTCCTGGCCTCGCAGGGCCAGTACGACGAGACCACCCGGCTGTTGCTCAAGGCGAGCCAACTGTTTGAGGACTGGTCGACGCCCTACGGATACATGAGCACGCATTTGCAGAAGCTTGGCCGCCTGGACGAATCCGTCGCATGGGGACTGCGTGAAGTGGCGCTCAGCGAGGACCCGATGGCCGGTGGCAGCCTGATCGCGATCTACCAGGAGTTTGGCGACGACGATGTTGTCACGACGTTCGTCGAGAATTTTCCGGATGACCATCCGCTGTACCCGCTTGGCAAGAGCTACTACCACTACATCACGCGCGAGTACGATGCTGCCCTCGCGGAGCTGCGCACCGTTGAGGACATACCGTCAATACCGAAAGACCCGTTCATGGGCCTTGTCGTCGGCGCGGCGGTTATGACGGGTGAGTACGACCTGGCTCACGCGTACCTGACCGAGGCCAACCCGTCGCTCCTCGCCGATACCGAGCGTGTCGTCGATCGCAAGAACCTCTACGGCGCCGTCCTGCTTGCGTTCGTCGAACAGAAACGTGGGCGCGCGAACGAGGCCAGTAGGCTGCTTGATCAGGCCGAACGCATTGTCGAGACGGTGCCGCGCCTCGGTATGGGCGGCCACGGCATCAAGGACGTGCACATTCTGACGATGCAGGGGCGCCGCAATATGGCGATCGAGCGCCTGAGCGACGCCGTGGATGCCGGCTACCTCACGTCGCAGCCGTTCGACGTCTGGCCTTTCGACGTCGATCCGATTATCGAACCGCTGCGCTCCGACCCGCGCTTCCCGGAAATCGAGCAGCGCATGCAGGATCGTGTCGAGATCATGCGACGCAGTGTCGAAGCAGCAGAAGCCAGTGGCGACTGGAGCGAGTTGCTGGCCAAGGTCGAGACGACCTGACACCGGCCGTGTTGCGCACCTGCCTCGCGACCCTCGTCATACTCGCACACGCTGCCGGTGCGACTGAGCCCGGACAGTTCGATGCCGGGGGGCAGAACAA
>JAAUYD010005700.1_pt1 | contig 29972 bp, 21 predicted proteins | sample 7278101 | NCBI WGS metagenome assembly JAAUYD01 (sample SAMN14350128, study PRJNA611818) | marine sediment metagenome | isolation source: surface marine sediment (0.6m) | place: French Polynesia: Moorea | collected 2018-08
CACCCGGGTGCGCTTCCGGGTGCCGAAGACCGAGCGGCTGGTCGAGGTCGACGCGCGGGTCGTGTGGTCCCACGGAGAGCAGGACGCCGGCAGCGGCAGCACCGGCATGGGGCTCACCTTCACGGATGCCGCCATCACCGCCGAGCTCGCCCGCGAACTCGAGCGGGTGTTCGGAGCCCGCGAAGACGAGGGCTGATCCGCTGCGCCGGCCGGGCCGGCGCCGAGCGGCCTACGGCGAGGGTCGGGCGGGGGCGCCCTTAGAGCGAGGCTCGGGCGGGCGCGCCGGTGGGCAGCGGATAGGCGTCCCGGGGAGCGCCGATACCCTCGAGGCGCCACACGCGCGGCGTCTCGAGCAGCCGAGCCACGAACTCCTGGTGCAGGGCGTGTCCGCCGCGCTCCACGATGATGTGGCCCTCGAAGGCCGCCCCGAGCAGGGCCAGGTCGCCGATCAGGTCGAGCACCTTGTGGCGCACGAACTCGTCGCTCCAGCGCAGGCCGTCGCGATTGAGCACGCGGGTGTCGTCGAGCACCACGGTGTTGTCGAGGTTGCCGCCACGAGCCAGGCCGCTGCGCCAGAGCGCCTCGACCTCGTGGAGGAAGCCGTAGGTCCGCGCCCGGGAGATCTCGCGCTCGAAGCAGTCGCCGTCGATCAACAGGTCGCGCAGGGTCTGGCGACCGATCGCCGGGTGCTCGTAGTCCACGCCGTAGCTGATGCGCAGGCCGCGAGCCGGCTCGACGCGGATCGAGCGATCGCCGTCGCGCACCTCGAGGGGGCTGCGCACGCGCAGGCGCGCCACCGGCTCCTCCTGGTCGAAGATGCCGGCCGCGCGAACGAGGAAGACGAAGGACGCCGAGCTGCCGTCCATCACCGGGACCTCGGGGCCGTCCACCTCGATGCGCACGTTGTCGATGCCGAGGCCGTACAGGGCGGCGAGCAGGTGCTCGACGGTGCCCACGGTGGCGTCGCCGCGGCCCAGGGTCGTCGCGTTCCGGGTCGAGATCACCGAGCCGGGGCGGGCCGGGATCTCGACCGGGTGGGCCAGATCGGTCCGCACGAAGATGACGCCCTCTCCCACCCGGGCCGGGTGCAGGGTCATCTGCACGGGCGCACCGGAGTGCAGTCCGATGCCCGTGCACGAGATCTTCTCGGCGATGGTTCGTTGGGTACGCATGGATCGTGATCCCCCTTTGCATCCCACGAGCCCGCCGCTCCTGCCTGCTCCTGGGGGTGGGAGCGGGTCTTCGGAGCGCTGCGGGATCGTGCCCCTCCGGCGACGGCAGCCCTGGGCCGCACGGCGCCATGTGATGCGCTTTCGGGGTCTGGATTAGCAAGGCGCGTGCCCAACTGGCCGGGATTCAGTCAGCCTTCACCCAAGGTGCGGGTGGCTTGCCTGGGGGGTGCCGAAATCCCGAGCATTCACGGTGCGTTGCGCCGACGCACCGCGGCATCGATCCAGTCCGGCTGAAATCCCCGCAGGGAGGGCATGCGCAGCGGGAAGGGCGAAGGAGCCGTTTCGAGTGACGTTTGGGTTACGCACGTGACGCCAGCATCACACCCCGACCGCGGGCTCGGGCAGGTGCCGGCGACACCAATCGGCTTCGCCCGGAGAGGTCAGGACTTGCGGGAGGCCCGCGCGAGCGCCGGCTTGATCACCGCCGAGATCTCGCCGGCGCTCTGGAAGCGCGCGCCGGGGTCCTTCTGCAGGCACTTGAAGATCACCTGGGCCAGCAGCTTCGGGAGCTTCGGGTTGACCTTCAGCGGATTCGGGGGCGGCGTGTGGACGTGGTGGTAGGGGACGTTGCCCTCCTTGAAGGGCAGCGTTCCCGTAGCCATCTCGAAGAGCGTCACCCCGAGGCTGTAGATGTCGGTGCGGTGGTCGACGTTCTTGCCCAGGGTCTGCTCGGGGCTCATGTAGTAGGGCGTCCCCGAGACCAGGGTCGTGTGGTTGCGGACCTCTTCGACCACCTTGGCGAGGCCGAAGTCCATGATCTTGGCCTTGCGGTCCTTGGTCCACATGGTGTTGGCCGTCTTGATGTCCCGGTGCACGACCTTGTGCTTGTGGGCGAACTCGAGGGCCTCGCACATCTGCACGACCACGTGGAGCACTCCGCTCGGGGCCAGGGCGCCGCGCTTGCGCACGATCTCCTTCAGGGTCGTCCCGTCCACGTACTCCATCGCGATGTAGAAGCGCCCGTCCTGCTCGCCCGCGTCGTACACGGTCACGATGCCCGGGTGGTTCAGCTTGGCGGCGCTCTTGGCCTCGCGCAGGAAGTTCTTCATGGCCTGGGGGCTGTCGCGGAGGGCCTCGGGCAGCATCTTCAGCGCGACCGGGCGGTCGAGGACGGTGTCCTGGGCGCGGTAGACGATGCCCATTCCGCCGCGGCCGAGCTCGCCCTCGATCTTGTAGCGATCGTTCTCCTCGCCGCGATCGGCGCCCCCGGGGCGGCTGAGCGCCATCGGGTTGTCCTGGAGCTTGGCGCGGAGGCCCTGCATGCGGGCCTCGGCGTCCTCGTACTGGAAGTCCACGGCCAGCACCTGCTCGTAGAGGGCCAGCGCCTCGCGCAGCTGGCCCAGCTCCTCGCGGAGCTTCGCCAGGGCGAAGAAGAGCCCGACGTTGTCCGCGCCGGCCTCGCTGCCCTCGAGGGCGTGCTCGAGCTTGGTGACGGCGAGCTCGGGCTTGCCCCGGCCGGCCAAGAGCGGCCCGAGCAGGCCGGCGGCCTCGCGGGCGGCCTCGGGCGGCTCCTGCACCTGCTGGAGCAGCTTGATGCCGGCGTCCTCCTTGCCGGCCCCGAGCAGCACCTTGGCGGCCTCGAGGGAGCGCCCGGCCTTGTGCAGCAGCTTGGCCTGGCGCAGGGAGTCACCGATCACGCTGGCACACTCCGCGGCCTCGTCGAAGTGGCCCATGCGCTCGAAGCAGTCCAGGGCGCGAGCGTGGTCGCCGCCCAGCCGGAACATCTCGGCGGCGACGATCGGATCGCCCTGCCGCTCGTAGCACTCCCCGGCCATCTTGTAGTCCTCGAGCTTCCGGTACAGATCGCCGGCGGACGCGTAGTCCGCGGCCTGGACCAGGAGCCGAGCAGCCTCCTCCTCCTCGCCCTTGTCGCGGTGGTACTCGCCGAGGATCTGGGCGGCGGCCTGGTCGTTGCCGCAGCGCTTGAGCGCCTCGGCGGCCCGCTGTGCGTCGCCGCTGCGCTGGAAGAGCTCCGCGGCCTTCTCGAACTGCTCCAGCCGGTGGGCGATCTCGGCGGCGCGCTGGAGCTGGCCTCCGCGCTCGAGCACCTGCTGGGCCGCCTCGAGGTCTCCGGCCTGCTCGTAGAAGCTACCCGCACGCAGCACCATTTCGCTGAGCTCGGACTGCTTGCCGGGATCGCCGCCGCCGCGGTTCGACTCCTCTCGGATCACCTCGTCGAGGGAGGCGGCGGCGCGGGTGTGATCGCCGGCCCGCTCGAAGGCGTCGGCGGCCTGGCGATGGAACTCGCAGCGCGCATAGCACTCGCCGGCCCGGCGGAAGTCCTCGGCGCGCTCGTACATCTCGCCGGCGACGCTCATGCGGCCGGCCTTGAAATAGCAGTCGGCGGCGTTGGCGAAGTCGTCGTGGGAGGCGTAGATCGTGCCCGCGGTCTCGTGCTGACCGGCCTTCACGTAGAGCGCCGCGGCATCGGCCAGTCGGTTCTGGTCGTGACGGATCTCGGCCGCCCGGGGCAGCTCGCCGGCCTGCTCGAAGTAGTCGGCCGCGAGGTCCAGGAGCCCCGAGTGCATGCACAGCTCGGCCGCCTCGGTGACGAGGCCCTTGCGGGCCGCGGCCGCCGCCTGCTTCTGCACCTTGCGGGCGGCGCGCCGGTCGAGCGAGGGCTCGCCGTGCCCGGACACCGGAAGCTCGACTTCGGGCTCGCCCCCGCCGCGGGAGCGGAGGCCCGTGGCCAGCAGCACGATGCCGAGGCCGGTGCACGCGGAGGCCCCGACCGGGTTGAGCAGCGCGCCTTCCAGCGCCACGGCCACGCTCTCGGCGCCGAGCGATCCCAGGGTCCCGGACAGGCCGTCCCAGGCGGACCCCACGAAGCCCACGTCGGGCAGGAGCCAGCCACACAGGCCGAGCCCTCCCAGAACGAGAGCCAGGGCAGCAGACCCGAGAGCGAGCACGCGAAGCACGATGAGAAAACCTCGTTCCCCGCGGGACGAGCGCTGGGCCCCCGCTGGCTCGTCCAGTCTCGGGGACCCCGCCCATCACGGGGCCGCCCGTCTCATCGGCGGAACCCCGGCGCGCGTTGAGGCCTCTCGCGGGAAAGCGCGCCCGCCGGCGCACCGGCGCGGCGCAGCGGCCCGGGCGCCTAGAACAGCCGGCGCTGGGGTCCCGCGCCGGTGTCGGGCGCGGGCACGCCGAGATGGGCTAAGGCCCGGGGCGTCGCCACCCGGCCGCGGGGCGTGCGATCCAGGAAGCCGCCCTGGATCAGGAAGGGCTCGATCAGGTCTTCGAGGGTGCCCTTGTCCTCTCCGATGGCCGCGGCCAGGGTGTCGAGACCCACCGGGCCGCCCTGGAATTTCTCCACCAGGGTGCTCAGCAGGGCCCGGTCGAGCTTGTCGAAGCCGGCCTCGTCCACGTCGAGGCGCTCGAGCGCGTAGCGGGCGACCTCGGCATCGATCTCGGCCTCGGGCCCGCCCTTCACGCTCGCGAAGTCGCGCACCCGACGCAGCAGGCGGTTGGCGATACGCGGCGTCCCTCGCGAGCGCCGCGCGATCTCCGCCGCGGCCGCGTCGGCGAGGCCGACCTCGAGGATGCGCGCCGAGCGCAGGAGCACCGCCTCGAGGTCCTTCGCCGGGTAGTAGTCGAGACGCGCCGACCAGCCGAAGCGATCGCGGAGCGGGGCCGTCAGCAGCCCGGCCCGGGTCGTCGCGCCCACCAGCGTGAAGCGCGGCAGGTCGAGGCGGATCGAGCGAGCGCTCGGCCCCTGCCCGATCAGGAGGTCGAGCTGGAAGTCCTCCATGGCGGGGTAGAGGATCTCCTCCACCGTCGGTGGCAGCCGGTGGATCTCGTCGATGAAGAGCACGCAGCCCGCTTCGAGGTTCGAGAGCAGCGCCGCGAGGTCGCCCGCCCGCTCGAGCACCGGGCCGCTCGTCGCGCGGAACTCGGTGCCCATCTCGCGCGCCACGATCCGCGCGAGCGAGGTCTTGCCGAGACCTGGCGGCCCGTAGAAGAGCACGTGGTCCATGGACTCGCCGCGGCCCCGCGCGGCCTCGACGAAGACCGCCAGGTTCTCGCGCACCCGATCCTGTCCCACCATCTCCGAGAGATCCGCGGGGCGCAGGCGATCCTCGAAGCTGCGCTCGCCGTCCTCCTGGCTGCCGCGGAGCGCCACGTTGCCCGGCTCGGGACTCATCGCGCGAGCCTCCGCAGCGCGGCGCGCACCAGCTCCTCGATGCCCGGCGGCTCGCCCGCGTCGCTCCGCGCGGCCTCGAGCACCTCGTCGCTCACGCGCTCGGCGCGCGCTTTGGGCACCTGCAGGTTCATCAGGGCCGAGATCAGCTGGGTGCGCGGCCCGTCGGGATCCTCTCGCGGCCCGGCGGCGGGGGCGGGCCCGGCGGGTGCGGCGCCGGCCAGCACCTCGTCGACGCGATCGCGCAGCTCGACGACGATGCGCTCGGCCATCTTGGGCCCGACGCCGGGCACCTGGCGCAGGGCCGAGACGTCGCCGCCGCGGATCGCCTCGGCGAGCCCTTCCGCCTCCATGCCCGAGAGGATCGTCTGAGCGAGCTTGGGCCCCACCCGGCTCGCCATCAGGAGCAGGCCGAACACGGCCCGCTCGACCTCGGTGGCGAAGCCGAAGAGCAGGAAAGCGTCCTCGCGTACGTGCGTGTGGATGCGCAGGGCGACGGTCTTGCCCGGATCCGGCAGACGCGAGTACGTGGAGAGCGGGATCAGCGCCTCGTAGCCGACCCCGCCGACGTCGATCAGCACGCGCGTCGGGTCCCGCTCGACCAGGACCCCCTCGAGACGCGCGATCATCGCGCCCTCCGCACCACGAAGCTCGCACCGGACGCGCGGCCGCGGCGGCCCCTGCCGCGTCCTCGCCGCACGTCGAGGTCGGCCAGGGCGCCCTGGTGGGCGCGGCACACCGCGGCGGCCAGCGCGTCGGCGGCGTCGGTCGGCGGCGCTTCGGGGAGCGCCAGCAGACGCGTCACCATCGCCTTGACCTGGGCCTTGGTGGCGTTGCCGGTGCCGACGACGGCGCTCTTGATCTGGCTGGCGCTGAGCTCGCCGATGGAGACGCCGGCACCGGCGACGGCGGCCAGGGCCGCGCCGCGCGCCTGCCCGAGGACCAGGGCCGAGCGCGCATTGGCGGCCACGAAGACGCGCTCCACCACCGCGACGTCGGGACGATGACTCAGGACCACGTCTGCGAGCTCGCGATGGATCCGCGCCAGGCGGTCGGCCAGCTCCTCGCCGCGCCGGCCCGAGATCGTCCCGTGCGCGACGTGTCGGACGCCGTTCGCAGCGATGCCGGCCTGGGCCTCGGTGCGGACCTCGACCACTCCGTAGCCGGTGATCGTCGAGCCAGGATCGATGCCGAGAATCCGCAAGCCGTCCCGCCGAGCTCGTCGACCGGCTCACGCCGATCGCGGAGAGGAGTTTCTTCGGTGGGGGGCCTGCGCAGTCTAGCAGTGCGTCCCCCCCGAAACGCGCCGCCTCGTTCGTTGCGGGCCTCAGGCGCCGTCGGCCAGACGCGCCATGGTCTCTTCGCTGATGTCGAAGTTGGCGTGGACGGCCTGGACGTCGTCGAGGTCTTCGAGGGCGTCGGCGAGGCGCAGCATCGCCTCGGCGTCGCCGCCGTCGAGGTTGACGGTGGTCGAGGGCTCCATGCTGATGCGCGCGTCGGCGGCCTCGAAGCCGGCCCCTTGCAGCGCGCTCTTCACGGCGTGCAGCTCGCTCGGCGTGGCGACGACCTCGACGCCCGCTTCGCTCTCGAGGACGTCTTCGGCGCCGGCCTCGAGCGCCGCCTCCATCAGCGCGTCCGCGTCGATGCCGTCGCGGTCGAAGCTCACGAGGCCCTTCTTCTCGAATAGGTACGCGACGCAGCCCGAGGAGCCGAGGTTGCCCCCGTTCTTCGTGAGGACGTGGCGCACCTCGCTGACGGTGCGGTTGCGGTTGTCCGTGAGGGTCTCGAGCAGGATGGCCGTCCCCCCGGGACCGTAGCCCTCGTAGACCACCTCTTCGTAGGCCTCGCTGTCGCCCCCGCCGGCGCCCTTCTGGATGGCGCGCTCGATGTTGTCCTTGGGCATGTTGGCCGCGCGCGCCTTGTCGACGACCAGGCGCAGCCGGGGGTTTCCGGCGGGATCCGGGCCGCCGAGCCGGGCGGCGGTGGCGATCTCGCGGATCAGCTTGGTGAAGATCTTGCCCCGCTTGGCGTCGGCGGCGCCCTTCTTGCGCTTGATCGTGGACCATTTGGAGTGACCGGACATGGCCACAGGGTCGAGGTCGGGCCGCCCCCGGTCAAGTCGTCGGGCTCCGTCGGGGCCCGGATCGGGGCCCGGATCGGCGCCCTCCCTCGCCGCAGCCCCTTTCCGGTAGGTCCCTGGTAGTCCCTGGTAGGTCCCTGGCACCTTCCTGGAACCGCCTCCATGGAAGCACCACCCCGGGCTCAGGCCCCGGGCCCCGCGGGCCGATACGGGGCAGGAGTCAGTGGACTCGCGCGGGCCTCCCGTGCGAGCGGAGGGGACATGGCGGAGATCGCCGTCGGCATCGACCTCGGCACCAGCAATTCATGCGTGGCCCACGCCCGGGGATCCCGGGTCGAGGTGCTTCCCAACGCCTACGGCGAGAACGTCACGCCGTCCGTGGTGGCCTTCCGCGAGGACGGCTCGATCGTCGTCGGCCAGGGCGCCCGCTCGAATCTGGTCCACGACCCGCGCAACACCGTGGCGTCCGGAAAGCGGCTGATCGGCCGTTACTTCTTCTCCGAAGAGGTGAAGAAGGCCCAGGCCGTCGTGGCCTACCAGATCGCCGAGGGCCCGGGCCACGGCGTGCGGGTGGGCGTGCGGGGCGAGCAGTTCTCGATCCCCGAGATCTCGGCGATGGTGCTGCGCGAGATGAAGTCGGTGGCCGAGCGCAAGCTCGGGCAGGAGGTGACCAAGGCCGTCGTCACCGTGCCCGCCTACTTCAACGACAACCAGCGCCAGGCCACCAAGGATGCCGGCCGCATCGCCGGCCTCGAGGTGCTGCGGCTGCTCAACGAGCCCACCGCCGCCGCCCTCGCCTACGGCTTCGGGAGCGGCCTTACCCATCGAGTGTATGTCTACGACCTAGGCGGCGGAACCTTCGACATCTCTGTCCTCGAGATCGGAAACGACTACAACGAGGTGCTGTCGACCTGCGGCGACACCTACCTGGGCGGCGACGACTTCGACGACCGGCTGATCGACCTGCTGGCCGACGAGTTCCAGGCGGCCCACGGCATCAACCTGCGCAAGGACCCCTACGCCCTCGAGAAGCTCAAGCTCGCGGCCGAGCTCGGCAAGCGCGGGCTCTCCGTCGACGAGCAGGTGGAGATCCGGCTCCCGGACGTGGTGCAGGGGGACGACGGCAGCTCGCTCTCGATCGAGCGCACGGTGACCGCGGCCGAGTTCTCCTCGCTCGTCATGGACCTGCTCCAGCGCACCTTCAAGGTGTGCGACGAGGCCCTGCAGCAGGCGGGCCTGATCGCACGCGACCTCGACGGCGTGATCCTGGTGGGAGGCCCCACGCGGCTTCCCCTGGTGCGCCAGTCGGTCGGCGACTACTTCCAGCAGGAGCCCAAGACCGACGTCGACCCCGACGAGGTGGTCGCCCTCGGCGCCGCGATCCATGCGGCCTCGCTGGTCTCCGACGGCGACGACGACGAGGAGGAGGACGCCGCGAGCGCCTTCCTGCTCGACGTGACGCCGCTCTCCCTGCGCCTCGGCGTGGCCGGCGGCCTGGCCGAGACGGTGATCGAGCGCAACACGCCGGTGCCGATCGAGCAGTCGCGGCGCTTCACGACGTTCCAGGACGACCAGGAGCGCGTGCAGGTCCGCATCTACCAGGGTGAGTCGCGTCGCGCCGAGGAGAACGAGTTGCTCGGCCAGTTCGAGTTCTCGGGCTTCAAGAAGGCGCCCCGTGGCGAGGCCCAGATCGACGTCACGTTCTCCATCGACTCGAACGGCATCGTGAGCGTGCGCGCATGCGACCCGGAGACCGGCGAGGAGACCTCGACCGAGCTGTCCCTGTCTTCGGGTCTCTCCGAGGACGAGATCCAGAACATCCTCGACGACGGACTGGCCGACCGGGTCCAGAGCGACGCTCCCGATGCCGAGGCGCTGGTGCCGGCCGAGACGTCCGCGGCGCCCGCTGCCGTCGAGCCCGGACCTGCCGTCGAGCCCGCACCGCAGCCGGCGCCTGCCGTCGAGCGCGTGCCCGAGCCGGCGCCGGCGGCCGCCGTCGAGGCCGCGCCCGAGCTCGAAATCGCGCCGGCCGACGAGCCGCTGCCGGAGCTCGACTCCTCGCCGCCGGTGTACGAGGCCTTCTCGCCGGAGATCGAGGGCGAGATCGAAGAGGACGACGCGGAGCTCGAGATCGACTCCGGCATCTCCGATGCCCCGACCGGCGACATGGTCGAGGCCGCGGCCCAGAAGCAAGAGCCGGCCACCGTCGGCGAGGAGGCGGTGCTCGACGCCGCCGACCTCGAGATCGAGCCCGGTGACCTCGAGGAGCTCGACGTCGAGGCCGAGCTCGAGGGCGACGACGGCCTCTTCGATCGCTCCGGGGCCGACCTCGCACAGTTCGGGGACGACGGAGAAGAGCGCTAGCCGATGACCCCTGCCCTCCCGCCTGCGGAGATCCGGGCGCTCGCCCGCCTGCTCGACGAGCTCGACTACTATCAGCTCCTCGAGATCGCACCCGAAGCCGGCACCTCGGAGGTGAAGCGCTCGTACTACACGCTCCAGCGCCGCTTCCACCCCGACGCCAACCGCGGTCTGGACCAGGAGACGCGCAGCTGCCTCGAGACGATCGCGCGACGCATCGCCGAAGCCTACGCGGTGCTGCGCGACCCCCGCCGGCGCAAGGCCTACGACGGCCAGCGGGACGGCGAAGAAGCGGCGCTGCGCATCCCCCTGGTCGCGGCGGAGGCCAAGACCCAGCGCGAGAACATCGAGGAGACCCTCGGCCGCACGCCCAACGGCAAGCGCTTCTTCGCCCTGGCCCGCGCCGACATCGACAAGGGCGACCTCGACGCCGCCCTCCGGAACCTCAAGATGGCCCTCACCTTCGAGCCGGCCAACGGCTTCTTCAAGCAGAAGCTCACCGAGGTCCAGGACGCCCAGCGCGAGGCCGACGACCGCAAGCGCGCCGAGTCCCGCTAACCCCCCAAAGATGGGGACGGTCCTCGCCCTCGAGGGAGGGGACGGTCCTTACCCTGGAGGGACAGGACCGTCCCCACCCCGTGGGATGGTTGCGGGGGTGGTTTGGTCTGGTGCATGCTCGGGTTGACTCGTGAGTCAATCCAGCGCCCAGCCCCCGAGCGCCGACGATGGCGTCGGCGTGGGCGGGTGACACCAAGGAGACCCGACCCATGGCGGAGGCCCAGGCCCTCCTTCCCGTCGTCGACTACCTGAAGATCCCCGACGACGGCGATCCCTATCTCGAAGGCGCGAAGTGCGGCAACTGCGGCGCGATCTATCTCGGCAGCCGACGCGCCTGCTCCAAGTGCGGAACCGTCGGCGGCTTCTCGTCCGAGAAGCTCTCCAACAAGGGCGAGCTCTACGTGTTCTCGATCGTGCACCGCTCCTTCCCGGGGATCGAGGTCCCCTACGTATCGGCCGTCGTCGACCTCGAAGGCGGCGGCACCGTGAAGGGCAACCTGATCAACGTGGAGCCCACGCCCGAGACGGTGAAGCCCGGCATGCCCATCGAGGTGATCTACAAGACGGCACCGCGCAAGGATGCCGAGGGCAACGAGTACCTGACCTACTACTTCCAGCCCCGCGGCTAGGGCGAGGAGCCAGACATGAGCGACGTCTACATTCTCGGAACGGACATGATCAAGTTCGGTCGCTTCCCCGACCGGACGGTGCCCGACCTCGGTGCGGAAGCCGCGCTGCTCGCACTGAAGGACGCGAACCTCGGCATCCAGGACATGGAGGCCCTCTACTGCGGCAACCTCTACCAGGCCAGCGCCATGGTGGGGCAGCGCATCCTGCAGGAGATCGGCCAGACGGGCATCCCGGTGGTGAACACCGCCAACGCCTGCGCCACCGGCGCCACCGCCTTCCGCGAGGCCTGGATGGCCGTGAAGGCCGGCGTCTACGACCTCGTCCTCGTGGTGGGCGTCGAGCAGATGGGCAAGGGCCTGCTCGGGGGCGGAGGCGGCGGCAAGGGCATCCCGCGCGAGGGACTGCTCGGCTCGGGCACCATGCCCTCGGTGTTCGCCGAGGCCGGCATGGAGCACGCCCGCAAGTACGGCACGACCTTCGAGCAGTTCGCGAAGGTATCGGTCAAGAACCACCACCACAGCACCATGAACCCCAAGGCGCGCTACCAGATCGAGACGCCGCTGGAAGAGGTCATGAACGCCGAGATGATCTCGTACCCGAACACCAAGCTCATGTGCTCGGTGAACGTGGACGGCTCGGCGGCCGCGGTGCTTGCTTCGGAGAAGAAGGCCCGCGAGCTCGGCCTCGGCCGGGCCGTGCGGGTGCGCTCCTCGGCGCTCACCAGCGACCCCTGGCAGGAGCGCGACCTCGTGATGCCCGACGTGAACACCTGCACCCGCAAGGCGGCCAAGACGGCCTACGAGATGGCGGGCGTGGGCCCCGAGGACATCGACCTCGTGGAGCTCCACGACTGCTTCGCCACCGCGGAGATCCTCCACTACGAGAATCTCGGCCTGTGTGGCGACGGCGAGGCAGGCAAGATGATCGACGAGGGCCAGACGCAGCTCGGCGGCCGCATCCCGGTCAACTGCTCGGGCGGCCTGCTCTCGAAGGGCCACCCCCTCGGCGCGACCGGCGTGGCGAACATCTACGAGGTGGCCACGCACCTGCGCGGCGAGGCCGAGAAGCGCCAGGTCGAGGGCGCGAAGCTCGGCCTGACCCACGTGATCGGGCTCGGCAGCGCCTGCGCGATCCACGTGCTGGAGAAGGTCTCCTAGACCTCCCTCCCTCGGGCGGGATCGCCTCGAGATCGCAAGCCGGCCGGGCCTCGACGGGCCCGGCCGGCATCCCACCCCCGCCCCCGATCTCCTCGGGAAGCTCTGCAGCTGTTGACTACACGCGACTGCCGGGCTTCGACGGTCCGTGTAGAGAAACCTGTGCAGAGCTTCCCTAAGCTGCGGGCTATGCGAAAGACCGCCCTGCTCGCGGCCCTGCTGCTGGCCACCGCATCGCTCCCCGCCTGCTCCGACGGGGCCTCCGAGGGCCCCTCCCCCACGACGAGCACCACCTCGTCGAGCCCCAGCGCGTCACCGGCCGAGGCTCCGACCGCGGACACCGAGCCCGAGGTCGAGCCGGCTTCGGCACGCCCCGCCCAGGCGGCTCCGAAGAAGCCGCGCCGGCATCCGCGCGAGCGCCCGCTGCCGGCCTACCAGGGGCTCACGCTCGAAGACGAACGTCTGTCGTTGACGGACCTGATCGGGCGACGCTTCCTGATCTTCTTCTTCAACCCCGAGGTCGAGAGCGCCGAGAACGTGGGAGAAGTCGTGGCCGCCCTCGAGGAGGAGGCCGGCGACCACAACTTCGCCCTGCTCGGCGTCGCCCAGGGCAGCAGCCGCTCCAACGCCCAGGCCTTCGTCGCGCGCCACGGCATCGACGCCCCGATCCTGCTGGACGGCAACGGCGGGCTGGCCGGCAAGGTCGGCCTGCGGGCACCCGTGGCGCTCGCCCTCGCCGATGCCGAGGGATACCTCGTCAACGCTTCGCTCCCGCCCGAGGGCGTGGACGATCCGAAGGCCGTGCTCGAGTCCGAGCTGCGCGACTGGCTGCGCCTGCCCCCGCCGGGCCACGGCATCCCGCAGCTCGCGAACCCGGTGGCGCCGACCTTCCGCGCCGCCTACCTGGATCAGGAGGGCACCTTCGACCTCGCCGCCATGCGCGGTGAGCCCCTGGTCCTGATCTTCTTCCTGCACACCTGCCCGCACTGCCACCACGCCCTGCGGGCCATCAAGAAGAACCTCGACGCCATGCCCAAGGACGCCCGCCCCAACCTGGTGGGCGTCTCGGTGTACAACAAGTCGATGGGCGTGAAGGATCGCCTCGAGGCCGACGGCCTCGACTTCTTCACCGTACTGACGGACTTCGACGGCACCGTGCGCAACGCCTACGGAGCGAACGGCGGCGTGCCCGTCGTCCTGCTGATCGACGCCGAGGGCCGCATCATCTCGCGCACCGAGGGCTGGCGCGACGACCGCGACCCGCCGCTCCTGCGCATGCGCATGGCGCGCATCGCCGGCCAGCCGATCCCGATGCTGCTGCACCGCTCGGGCTACAGCGGCAACGAGTTCTGCACCGTGTGTCACGAGCAGCAGGGGCTCACCTGGGAGCTCACCAATCACGGCGGTGCCTTCGACACGCTCGTGCGCCACGGCGCCGACCGGGACGGCGAGTGCGTGGGCTGCCACGTGGTCGGCTACGAGCAGGCCGGCGGCTGGAGCTTCGAGAAGCCGGACCCGGCCCTCGAGGACGTCGGCTGCGAGACGTGTCACGGCCAGGGCGGCCCCCACACCGGAGGCGCCCACCCGAAGACGGCGAGCGAGTACGAGGCCGTGTGCGTCGGCTGCCACAACAAGGAGCACTCGCTCGGCTTCGAGTACGCGAGCTTCGTCCCCCGGGTCTCCCATGCGGCCAACGCGGCACTGGCCCAGCTGTCTCCCGAGGAGATCGCCCGGGTGCTGGAGGAGCGGCGCAAGCCGCGCTCGAACATCCTGCCCGACGACGCGGACTACGTGGGCTCGGCAGCCTGCCAGTCGTGCCACGCCGCCGAGTACCAGACGTGGCTCGAGCAGCCCCACGCGAAGGCGGTCGCCACCCTCGAGGCCAAGGGCGAGGCCGGCAACGCCGAGTGCCTCGCCTGCCACACCACCGGCTTCGACAAGCAGGGCGGCTTCCCGGCGGGCGGCACCGCCGGCGAGCATCCGGCCCTGGCCGCAGTGGGCTGCGAGTCGTGTCATGGACCGGGCAGCGCCCACATCGCCGAAGGCTCTCGCAAGCTCGGGACGATCATCTCCCTGGGCGACAAGTGCGACTCCTGCGTGATCCTGCAGATCTGCGGTGGCTGCCACGACGACGCCAACGACCCGGGCTTCGAGTTCCAGGTGCAGCCGCACATCGATCGGCAGCGTCACGGGACCATCGAGGCCGGGACGGGCAAGCCCAAGTCTGCCGAGAGCGCCGCCCGGCTGCCTAGCAGCGCCGTCGCGGCGGCCCTCGAGGCGGCGCTCCGGGACGGCGTCGACGCCGGGTCCGCGGAGCGACCCGCGGGCTCATGAGCGCGCCGAGCGAGGATCCCCGCGAGCTGCTGCGCGCCGCCTCGGCCTGGCTCGAGGAGTGGATCGAGGAGGGCGTCGAGGAGATTCCGGCGCTCGCCGCGGACGCCCCGCAAGACGAGGCACCGTCCCGCCCCGAGCCGCCGGCGCCCCGCCCCGCCGTGGCCGTCACCCCTGCGCGGAGCCCTGGCGAGTCCGCCGCCCCTGCGCCGAGCCCGACCGAGACGGCCGCCGTGCAGACCGATCTCGTCGGCGTCGACTTCGGGGATCCGCCCACCCTCGAGGGCGTGCGCCAGGTGCTCGGCGAGTGCACGCGCTGCGGTCTCTGCGAAGGCCGGAGCACCATCGTGTTCGGCGACGGCAACCCCGAGGCAGACCTGCTCTTCGTGGGCGAAGGCCCGGGCGAGAACGAGGACCGCCAGGGCCTCCCCTTCGTGGGCCGTGCCGGCGAGCTCCTGACCGCGATGATCGAGAAGGGGCTCGGGATCTCGCGGGCCGACGTCTACATCTGCAACATCGTGAAGTGTCGGCCGCCGGGGAACCGAACGCCGCTCCCCGGCGAGGTGAACGCCTGCCGCCCCTTCCTCGACGGGCAGATCGACGCCATCCGCCCGCGGGCGATCGTCTCGCTGGGCAAGCCCGCGACGAGCCTGCTGCTCGGGCGCGACGTCGCCATCAGCCGCGTGCGCGGTACGTGGCACGACTACCGGGGATTCCCGGTGATGCCGACCTTCCACCCGGCGTTCATCCTGCGCCAGTACACCGAGCAGAACCGCCGACTGGTCTGGGAAGACCTGAAGGCGGCCTTGGAGCGTTCGCGCCAGACGACGAGCTGATCGCTCGCACCAGACGAGCCAGGCGGCGACTACGGGCGCTCGGGCACCTTCTCGGACTGGGCGCGACGGTACTCGGCGAGGCGCTTGCGGAGATCGGGGTCGCGGCGCGAGAGGATCGCGGCCGCGAAGAGCCCGGCGTTCTTCGCGCCGCTCTTGCCGATGCCGAAGGTCGCGACGGGGATGCCGCCCGGCATCTGCACCGTCGAGAGCAGCGCGTCGACGCCGTTCATCGGCCCCGCGTCGATCGGAACGCCGAGAACCGGGAGCTCGGTGTGCGCGGCGGTCACGCCGGCGAGGTGGGCGGACATGCCCGCGCCGCAGATCACGACCTCGATGTCGCCCGCCTCGGCCTCCTCGAGGAAGGCGTGCAATCGCTCGGGGGTGCGGTGGGCCGAGATCACGCGGACGTCGGACGCGACCTCGAGACCGGCGAGGGCCTCTTCGGCCGCCTTCATCACCTGATAGTCGTTGGCGCTCCCCATCAGGATGCCCACTCGTGCCGGACCGGCCGCTCCGTTCGTGTCGCTCACGCCCACCTCCTCTTCTTTCGGGGCCCGGAGTCTACTGTAGTCTTCCGCCGAAGGAGAGCGGATGAGGGCGCTGGTCACGCGCGAAGGGGGATCGCTCGAGCTCGCGACACTGCCGGATCCGACGCCGGAGCCGGGCCAGCTGGTCCTCCGCGTCGAGCGCTGCGGAATCTGCGGGACCGACCTGCACCTCCACCGTTCGGGGCTGATCCCGGCCGGGCAGGTGATGGGGCACGAGTTCTCTGGCGAGGTCATGGAGACCGTGGGCGCCCTCGAGGCCGGCTCGCGGGTGGCCGCCCTGCCGATCCTGAGCTGCGGCCAGTGCAAGCGGTGCCGGAGCGGCCTCGGCCCCTTCTGCGAGAAGGGCCGGACCCTCGGCCTGGGCGCGGCTCCGGGCGCCTACGCCGAGTTCGTGGCGGTCGCGGCCCACGAGACGGTCCGCCTGCCCGAGGAGGTGGACGCCGACCTCGGAGCCCTGGTCGAGCCGCTGGCCGTCGCCCTCCACGCGCTCAACGCCGGGCGACTGCGGCGGGGCGACCGCTGTCTGATCCTCGGCGCCGGGCCGATCGGCCTGGCCACGGCGCTCTGGGCCCGCCACTTCGGTGCCGAGCGGGTGGTGGTGAGCGAGCCCGACGCCGGCCGCCGCGCCCTCGCTCTCGAGATGGGAGCGACCGAGGCCGTCGATCCCGAAGCGCTCGGCGAGGCCGAGTGCCAGGGCCTCGACGCCCAGATCGTGGTGGAGGCGAGCGGCGCGCCCGGCCTGGTCCTGCGAGCCATCGAGGCGGTGGGGTTCCGCGGCCGGATCGTCGTCGCGGGGCTCTGCCTCGAGCCCGAGTCGATCCCGGCCGTCCCGGCGATGGTGAAGGAGGCCAGCCTGCACTACGTGCTGGCCTACGAGAAGGACGACTTCCAGTACACGGTGGATCGGCTCGCCGAGGGGCGGATCGACCCCCGGCCCATGGTCGACCGCCGGGTCGGCCTGGCGGATGCGCCGGCCGCCTTCGACGAGCTTGGGCGGCCCGGGGGACCCTGCAAGGTCCTGATCGATCCGCGCACATGAGCGCGATCGGCGCCGGAACGGCGCTCTGCGGGATCGTGCTGCACCCGGCGGGCCACACCCGCTCCCCGGCCATGCACAACGCGGCCTTCGCCGCGCTCGGCATCGACGCGGCCTACCTGGCCTTCGACGTCGTCCCGGAGCGGCTCGAGGCGGCGATCGCCGGCGCGCGCGCCCTCGGCATCCGGCAGCTCGCCGTCTCGATCCCGCACAAGGAGGCGGTGATCCCGCTGCTCGACGAGGTGTCCGACACGGCGCGACGCATCGGCGCGGTGAACACGGTGACGCGGCTCGCCGACGGCCGGCTGCGCGGCGACAACACCGATTGGATCGGCCTGGTCCGCGCGCTCGAGCGCGAGGGCCCGCTCGAAGGCAGGCGCGCGGTCGTGCTCGGCGCCGGTGGCACGGCGCGAGCCGCCGTCCACGGGCTGCAGGAGCGCGGCGCTCGCGTGGTGGTGCTCAACCGGACGCCCGAGCGCGCGCAGGCCCTGGCGAAGGAGCTCGGCGCGGCCGGGGTGGGTGGCCTCGAAGAGCTCGGCTCCCACGAGCACGACGTCCTGGTGCAGACCACCAGTGTCGGGCTGCGCGAAGACGTCTCGCCGGTGGATCCCGCCGCGCTGCGCGCGGGGAGCGTAGTCCTCGACGCCGTCTACGACCCCGCCGAGACCCGGTTGCTGAGGGAGGCGGCGGCCGCCGGGGCCACCCCGGTGGGTGGCAAATGGATGCTGGTGGAGCAGGCCGTCGAGCAGCTCCGCATCTGGACCGGCCGCGACCCCGACTCCGAGACCCTGGCCCGCGCTTTCGACGAGGCAGGCCAGGCCGACGCGTCGGCCTGACCACTGCGGGCACGAGCTACTTGAGCTTCGTCTCCTTGTACACGACGTGCTTGCGCGCCACCGGGTCGTACTTCTTGAACTCGAGCTTGTGCGGCGTGTTCGTCTTGTTCTTGGTCGTCGTGTAGAAGTGTCCCGTGCCCGCGCTGGACTCGAGCTTGATCTTCTCGCGCTTGCCCTTCTTGGCCATCGGTGGGTCTCCAGTGGGTTCGGGATCTAGGAGCGATCGGGATCGGGGACGACGTCCCCGGTGGTCTGGAACACGCGGGTACGGCGGCCGTCCTTGGTCTCGGTGCGCAGGCGGCTGGGATTGCCGGCGTCGTCGACGAGCATCACGTTGGACGCGTCGATGAAGCCCTCCTGCTCGACGATGCCACCGGTGCGCGCGCCGCGGCGCCCGGGCTTCAGGTGGCGCTTCTGCACGCGCACGCCCTGGACGCGGACCCGGCGGCGACCCTTGTCGTCGGCCTGCACCGCCAGCACCTTGCCCTGCTTGCCCTTGTCGGATCCGGCGATCACCTGCACCTGATCACCGGCGCGAATGCGCATGCCCATGTCGGCTCCCGTCTTGCTCTGAGCGTTTCCCTGCCCGCTCGTCGTGATTCGTCGTGAGTCGGGCCGGCTCGTCCATCGAGACGCCGGCCTCGAATGACCCGAGGAGCAGCGTCGTCCCGGCCCGCGTCCGGGGGGACGGCAGCCCAGTCCCACGGGCCCGAGGAAGGGGGGCCGGGGAACGGGTATGAATCGCCTCTCGGAGCCGTTTCGTCAAGGAACCCGGCCGAATTGGCGACTCCACCGGCCATCCCCCCGGGGACTCGGCGCGGGAGCCGGTCTCCTGCGGGGCCTCCAGAGCCTCGGAGCCGGTTATGCTGCGCCGACATGAACGCCTGGGTCTCCCGTCTGCTCGTCCTCTCCGTCGTCGTCTTCGGGTCGTGCGCCGCGTGCACCCTGCTCCTCCCCGAGGAGTACGCGGTGAACGCTCCGATCATGAACTCCCTGTTCGGATGGGACGTCGAGCCCCCGTCCGATGACGAGGTCGCGCGCCGGGTCCAGGTGGCGCCCGGCTACTCGTTCGGGCGCTACGCCTTCGTCCCCAAGGCCCGCTTCCTGCGCCCCACCCCGGCCGGCGACCTGCTGGTGAGCCAGCCGCGGCAAGGTGCGATCACGCTCCTCGAGCGGGACGCCGACGGCGACGGACTGCCCGATGGACAGCGCATCCTGCTCGAAGGGCTGAACCGTCCACACGGGCTCGATCTGCTGGACGATTGGCTCTACATCGGCGAGGCCGACGCGATCAGCCGCGTCCGCTTCGACGCGGCGAAGGGCGAGACCATCGGTGCGGTGGAGCGGTTGGTGGAAGGGCTGCCCGAGGGTGGCAACCACTGGACCCGCACCCTGCGAGTCGGGCCCGATGGCCGCCTCTATCTGAGCCTCGGGTCGAGCTGCAACGTCTGCTTCGAGGAGGACGAGCGACGCGCGGCCATGATGCGCTTCGAGGCCGACGGCAGCGGCGGCATGATCTACGCGCGCGGCCTGCGCAACGCGGTGGGCTTCGACTGGCACCCCACCACCGGCGAGCTCTACGCGACCGACAACGGGCGCGACCTCCTGGGCGACGACTTCCCGCCCTGCGAGCTGAACCTCGTCGTCGAGGGGGGCGACTACGGCTGGCCGGTCGCCAACGGCGACCGCGTCAAGGACCCCGACCTCGGAGAGGGACACGAAGAGCGCATCGCGGCCTCGATCCCGCCGGCCCACCCCTTCCGCGCGCACAACGCACCCCTGGGCATCGCCTTCCTGCGCCATGCGGACACGCCGGAGAGCCATCGCAACGCCGGCCTCGTGGCCCTCCACGGCTCCTGGAACCGCACCGAGAAGGACGGCTACAAGGTGGTCTCGCTGCACCGGAGTGCCGACGGCTCCTTCGAGGAGCGCGATTTCCTGTGGGGCTTCCTCGAGGACGAGGACGTGATCGGGCGGCCCGTCGACGTCGCCGAGGGCGCGGACGGCTCGATCTTCGTCTCCGATGATTACGCCGGCGTGATCTACCGCGTGGTCGCGGGCGAAGGCGCGGCCGACTTCACCGGGCCACAGGGGACCGTCGGCGCCGCCGGGGGAGGCACGCTCTCGGGAGAGGCGCGGGCGCTCGCTGGCGCCGCTGGGCGCGAGCTCTTCCTCGCCCACGACTGCGTGACCTGCCACGAGCCCGAGCTCGCTCCCGAGGGTGTCGTTCCCGTCGCCCTCGTCGACCTCGCGTCCCGCCACGACGTCGACAGCCTCGAGTCGCTGCTCGAGACGCCGACCCCGCCCATGCCCGTGGCGGACCTCACTCCGGACGAGCGACGGCAGCTCGCCGTCTTCCTGCTCGACACCTACTAGCGCGCCGATAGATACTCGCCCGCGCTAGGCGAAGGGCGTGTAGACGAGGATCCCGTCGGCGTCCCGGGCGATGGCCACGCGGCCCTGATCCGCGAGCCAGTCCAGGGCTCCGAGCACCATGTAGAGACGGGTGCGCATCTCGCTCACCGGATCGGCCTTCGGGAAGACGCGGCGCCAGACGTCGTAGGCGCTGACCGGGCGTCCGAACTCCTCCACGGCGGCGGCCAGCCCGCGCTCGATGCGCTGGATGCGCACCTCGTAGAAGAGGATCGCGTCCTGGATCACCTGGTCGGGTCGATCCAGGATGCCGCCGTGAGCCGGCAGGATGGTGCGGAACTTCTGGCGGCGCAGGCTCCGCAGGCTCGCGAGGTAGAGAGGGAGCCCTCGGAAGCGCGGGCGCCGCGCCAGCAGATCGTCGACCTCGGGGCTCTCGTCCAGCAGGTACGAGTAGAAGGTGAAGGGCACCGCATTGCCCATCAGGTGATCGCCGGTGAAGAGCACGCCGGCGTCGGGATCGTGGAGCAGGAGGTGCCCCTGGGTGTGCCCCGGCGCGTGGATCACGCCGAGCTCGAGATCCTTGAACGGCACCCGGTCGCCGTCGCGCAGGGTCCGATCGATCCGCGTGGGATCACAGAGCGGATCTTCCTCGGCATGACGCCGTCGCTCGGCCGACTGGCGCACGAGGACGTCCTCGGGCACGCCGCTCTCACGGAAGAGCGCCTCGGTGGGCTCGACCCACTCGTTGCGCATGGCCGAGAAGTCCTCGCACCACTCGCGCTCGTCCTCGTGGCACCAGACCTCGAGCTCGGGGCTGTGCTCCCGCAGCATCTGGGCCTGGCCCAGGTGGTCCTCGTGGAAGTGGGTGAGCACGACCCGACGGACGTCCTCGAAGCCGTGCCCGAGCTCGTCGAGGGCCGCCTCCAGCACCGCGCGCGACTCCGGCGAGCGCACCCCGGTGTCGATCAGGGTGAGGGGCTCGCTCTCGATCAAGTAGATCTGGACCGGACCGATCGGCCAGGGCGTCGGCAGGACGATCTGGTGGATCTCGGGTCGGCTCGGGATGGGCGAGCGGCGCAGCCCCGCTCGCGAGCCTTCGGACGAAGAGTCGGAGGAGGAGTCGGAAGCCATGGCCGTCCCAGGCTAGCGGAGCCCCTGGGGGAGCTCGCATTCGGCCCGTCAGAAGCGCGCGAGGACGCACCTGAACCGCACTCTGCGGCGTGGGCAGCTCCCGCTACAATCCGCCGCCGATGCGCCCCTTCGCCCGATCGCTCCCGAGGCTCGCCTGTAGCCTGCTCGTCGGTCTCGCCCTCCTGCTTCCCGAGATCGGGCTCGCCGACTCCATCGTGCGGCTGCGCCTCAACGGGGAGCTCGGTGGCATCCAGGCCGGTACCTACGACGAGCTCGGCAACCGCGTCGGCAAGGCCGAGCTCTCGATGACGAAGCTCGAGAACGGGCGCGTGCGCATTCGCAGCTACTCGGGCCTGCAGGAGAACGGGGCGAGCCAGGAAGCCATCGCCGAGCTCCTGCCCGTCGGGCACGAGGGCGAGTACAAGCTCGCCTTCCAGACCAGCGAGGCGCGCGACGCGCAGGGTCGCTCGCTCGGCCTCATGCGCATCGACCACCGTCGGCGCACCGCCGAGTGCGGCGTGGCCGAGTACCTGGACGACGAGCCCGTCGAGGTGAGGCTGCCTCTGCGCGACAAGGTCGTGAACGTCCCGCTCAACCTCCTCTTCCAGCCGCTGGTGGTCGGCGAGAAGGAGGAGATCGACTTCCAGTTCCTGCTCTGCCGGGGCGGGGCGCGCATCGTCGACGCCACGGCGCGCATCGCCGACGACGGAGTCGCCGCCAAGCCCGCCGTCGAGGTCCGATACCGCCTCGACTTCGGCCCCATACTCTCGCGCCTCGCCGCGCCCTTCATGCCGCGCCTCTCCTTCTGGTTCGACATGAGCCAGGACGGCCGCTGGCTCGGCCACCGCCTCCCCCTCTACTCCAAGGGCCCGACGGTGATGGTCGTCCGCGACGGCTTCGACGGGCTGGTCTTCGGCGGCGTGGGGAACTGAAGCACAGACGGGGGCGGGCGGCAGTAGTCCGCCACAGGATGGCCAGCACCAACGCTGGCGACCGATACCGTGTGGAGGTGGCGCTCACGTAGGCCGGTCTTCTTCGACTTTGCTCCAGCGCTCAGTGATCCACGAGACCCAGGCCTCGTTGTTCGCGTTCAGAGATACCCAGCCAAGGAAGTCGTCCTGCTCCGCATCCAGGCCATCCCGCGCTGGATCGATGACCGCGAGCCAGAACCTCGCCACCGAGAGGTTCCGGATCGTGTCTCTTGACGTGCTGCTCTCTACGCACAGAGTCGCGAGAGATCCCTTCATCGAGGCTCTGTGGATGAACGAGGTCGATCCGTCGTCCAACCGGTAGCGCGACTCGCGAAACTGCAGCCAGACTCCACTGTCGGAGCGGTACGTGAGCGCGAACCCGCAGAAACACCTGGCGGCGTACCCACGGACGTCATTGCGCCGCTCACCCTCTGGCCGAGCACGGGGACTAACTCCCAGCTGTTCGCCTGTAGACAGGTCGAAGCACCTCTCGATCGATCGACGATCCCAGTCCACTAGCCACGCGGTGGCCAATCCCAAGGCTCAGCGCACTCCGAAGAACCTGTTGAAGGACTCACCTGTCCTGCCAGCCCCTTCGATCACATCGATCGGATCCTTGACGGAGAGTAGATCGTCAGCGCTCGGCCCAAGAGGGTTCCCGTATCTTCGCCTGTTCCGTGCTTCGAGGAGTTTCCGTATTGGCCCAGGGAGACCTTCTCGAGTATGTGCCTTCAGGAGGTTTCTCGCATCGACTGCCAGCTCCGCGACTTTGGTGGGATCTCCACCCTGAAGGATAGCATCGTAGGCACCTCGGCGAATCGCGCGTGCGTTCGCCACGTACGCGACTCGAGCTGCCCGCCCTGCCCGGAACGCCCTAAACGCCAGGTAGCCTCCCCCAAAGGTGAAGGCTCCAATGGCGATGGCGCCAAGCTCAAACCCGGCCTCACGTAGCGCCCCACCGAAGTCGCCGCGCCCGAGCTCAAGGGCCGCGGCTCCGAACGGTACGAGGGCTTCCACGCCCAGCTTCGCTGCGTCTTCCACACCGAATCCTGCCTGAGCCAGCGATGGATGCGGTTCGACGGGGGTAGGGGCAGGGAGCTCCAGGCTGTTCAGGCGCTCCTGGAGGGCCAGCCAGTTCTCGAGTATCTGGTTCTCTACGAACGTCTGGGAGTTCTGTGCGCTGACCGCGTCGATCTCGTCCTGCGAGAAGAAAACATCCCTGCGGAAGATCTCGACCCGGACGGTCTCGTTGTCCGCGATCACGACGCTCTCGGCGCCCGTCGGGTCGATGCGAGAAAGCGGGTCGTTGCGGACGTACGTGTAGGGGTTGAGCGTCTGGGGGTTGTAGGGATCCTCGACGATCGGGTCGGGGCTCATGAAGCGGCCGATCACGGGGTGGTACCAGCGGCTGCCGTAGTCGTAGATCCCGAGGGGTTCCTCGTAGCGCTGGCCGGTGAAGCCGAAGCTCTCCGGGGAGGCGGTGACATGCTCGCCGAAGGGCTTGTAGACGCCGCGGTAGATCTCGTCGCCGGAGAGGTTCGTGACGACGGAGACGCTGCCCAGGTGGTCGCCGTGGTAGAAGAGCACGCCGTCGTCCGGGAAGGCGTCTCGGCCGTCCAGGATGCCGTCGCCGTCGGTGTCGTCGTCCAGCGGGTCGGTGGCCACGCCGCTGGAAGCGGTGCGCTCTTGGAGATCGCTCAGGCCATCCCCGTCGTGGTCGGGGTTGGAGGGGCTGGTGGGCTGGATGCCGGGCGGGGGGTTGATCTCTTCGGCGTCGGACAGACCGTCCGAGTCGGTGTCGAAGAGGAAGGGGCTCGCGCCGGCGACGACCTCGTCTCGCGCGCTCACTCCGTCGCCGTCCAGATCCTCGCCATCCAGGGCTCGGAAGAGCAGCATCAGGTCGGGGGCGCCGATCTCGTCGTCGCGGGGGCCTCCGAGAGGTGCGATGTCGCCCTTGGCCAGCTGACTCGGCAGGGGAAGCGTCGGATCATCGACGAATGCCCGCTCCAGCATGAGATCGGCGGCGTCCAGCAGGTTGTCCAGGTTGACGTTGCCGTCGGGGACACTGAACACATCGAAGGTCAGATCGGGGTCGTTCGGTGCCAGATCCTGGCCATCGATCAGGCCATCGCCGTCGGAGTCGGGGTCGGTGGGCGTGGTTCCGAGGGCCACCTCCAGACCATCAGGCACGTCGTCACCGTCGGAGTCCGGGTTGTTCGGATCGGTGCCGTGCAACGACTCCTCGACATCGTCGAGGCCGTCGTTGTCCCGGTCGGCGTCGAGGGCGTTGGGCAGACCGTCGCCGTCGAGGTCCTCGTCCAGTGCGTCCGGGACCCCGTCGCCATCCAGATCCGTGGGAACGGAGCTGGCGAGCTCGGGATCGGTGCCCGAAGCGGTCTCGATGGCATCTGGCACGCCATCGCCATCGTCGTCGAGATCCAGGGCGTTCCCCAACCCGTCGCCATCGACGTCGGCCGCACTGGCCCGGTGCGCGCGCTCGTAGCCGAGGCTCCCGCCGAGGGTCGTCCCCGCCATGGGCCCCGCGGAGGCTCCCGCCAACGCTTCGTCCGCGACGGCGTCCGCGGTAGCCGTGGCGGAGCCCACCTGGCCGATCGGCGCGAAGGCGAACGCCGTCATGCCCTCCGGCGCGTTGGGCTGGGACGGATCGCTCCCGAGCGCAACCTCCTGCCCGTCGGAGTGGCCGTCCCGGTCGCTGTCGGCGTGGAGAGGATCGCTCCCATGTACCAGGAGCTCTGCTCCGTCCGACACACCATCGGAGTCGGTGTCGGGATTCAGGGGGTCGGTGCCACTCCCGTTCACATCCTCGTAGCCGTCGGGAAGCCCATCTGCGTCGGTATCCGCATCGAGCGGGTCGGTAGCCGGAGCTCCGTTCACCTCGTCCCCATCGAGGATCCCGTCCGCGTCCGTGTCCGGCTTCGTCGGGTCGGTGCCGAGTGTGGCTTCCGTCATGTTGGAGAGGCCGTCGCCGTCCGTGTCCGGATCGGCCATCCCATGGGCAGACCCCGGGAGAGCCAGCCAGAAGACGAGAAGCGTGGAGGAAGCCATCAGGCGCCTCGGGGTCACGCGATAAGGCCGCAGCCGAATGCTCGCGAAGACGAGCCAGGCCAGCAGGAGCAGCGGCGGAAGACCGGTGCCCACCCCGGCGAGGAGCCGGGCCAGCTGGTAGTCGGATGCGTCCGGTGGACGCGCGGCCGACACCAGGGGAGGCGTGTAGCTGAAGTCCCGAGTCGCGATGCGACGACCCTCGGCAAAGACGGAGATCCGAGCGCGCGAGCCGTCCCACTCGAAGTCTTCGGTCACGAAGTAGCGGGTGGTGGTGCCATCGCTCGAGCGAACGCGCGCGCCGGCGTAGTCGTACACGAAGGAGTGAGTGGTGGATCCGACGCTGGCCGAGACCAGCCGGTCGAGCGAATCCCAATCGTATGTTCGAGCCAGGAAGGTCTTGAGGTTCCCGCGCGTGTCGTAGGTCGCCAGGTTCACGCCCCGGGTCTTGGCGGCGTGCGGACCACCGGGTGCGACGGGGAACTGATCGCCGTAGAGAAGGAACAGACCATCCTTCTCCGTAAGATTGCCGAAGCGGTCATAGCCGAAGTCGAGCGTCGCCTGGCTCGCGCCCGTCCCGAACGGCCCGACCGCCTGGGTCAGACGCCCGACGCCGTCGTACTGGAGGGTCTGGGTCAAGCTCGCTTGGCCGGGCTCGAGGGCTCGCGCGTCGGTGATCGTCCGGAAGCGCCCGACGTCGTCCACGTCGTAAGCGAACTCGTGGATCTGGGCTCCGCCTCGCCGCACGGAGTGCCTCGAGAGCTGTTCGGTGAGCGGGTCGAACTCGGTTCGTGACTCCGCCCCGTCGGCCGTCTGCACCCGCGTCACGCGTCCCAGAGCATCGAAGTCGAAGCCGACCGCATAGGGAATCCCGCCGATTGCGTCGCGCACTCCCGTGAGGAAGCCCCGCGCGTCTCGGCTGTAGACGAGCCTCGATCGGGGGCTCCCCTCGTCGGGAAGCGTCCGCTCGGTCACCTGGCCCAGGAAGTCGTAGGCCGTCCCCATCACGAACTCGTTCCCGTCGATCTGGTGGACCTCGCGCTCCACCCGACCCAGCGCGTCGTACTGATAGGTGTGGGAGCCGGCCGCGTCGATCGCGGTCGTGAGTCGGCCGATGTTGAACCCACCCGAGAGCGGCTGATCGTAAAGGAAGGTCGCCTCGATGCTCGGATCCGCGGGCAGCGACTTGCGCTCCTTGGGCCGGTTCAGCGCGTCGTGGGGTGTGTCGATCCGGAACTCGGAGAGAAGGCCGAGATCGCGGGTCTCGAAGAGCAGGTTGCCGCTGTCGTCGTACTCGTAGCTCGAAACTCCGGCGTCCGGATCATCGAGGCCGATCCGCCGCCCGAATCCGTCGTAGCCCACGACGGTGGGGGGAACGGTCGGCTCGCCGGGTCCGGGCGCCGAAGGAACCACCTGGGTGAGACGGCCGGCGTAGTCGTACTCGTACGACGTGACCACCGCCGCGCCGGCGGGCCCGTCGGGGTACTCCTCGACCTCGCGGATGTCCCCGAACGCATCGGAGACGAGTGCCCGCTGGTCGCCGTTGGGATCGGTGCCGACGATCCGCTGTCGACCCGTGGCGGTGAGCTCGAAGCGCGTCGTCGAACGCGAGCCGTTCGGGGCGCGAGTCTCGACGAGCCGACCGAGCGGATCGTACGAGAACTCGGAGTATTGCAGAGCGCTCCCGGCGAAGCCTGGGAGGCTGACGAACTGGACGCGTCCCAGCGCGTCGTAGGCCGTCCTAGCCACGACGGTGCGCCCGCCTGCGCCATCCGCCGACTCGAGCAGAGTCCGCCCGAACCCGTCGAGGTGGGTCGTCGCCGACCGTGCGCCGGAGCCCGTATCCTGGGTCACCGTGAACGACCGGAGATCCGGCGCGTAGCTGTAGGTGGTCGTCCCGAGGCCGCCGGGTGCGCGCACCTCCGTGATGCGGCCGTACGCGTCGTAGCAGCGTTCCTGGAAGAGGCCATTCGGCCCGGTCACCTTGGCGGGGAGGCCCGCGCCCGCTGGATGACCCGGGCAGCCCGTCGGCGTCCCGTAGATCGTCGCCGCCGTGGTCCTCTCGAGGCTGCCTCCGAGGTCGTCTACCAGCGTTCCGGCGTACGTGCGGTAGTCCGATTCCACGAGCGTCTGGGTCTCGATCCCTCGAGGATCGCGGACCCGCTCGACGTTCCCGTAGGTGTCGTAGAAGATCTGGGTCGAGAGGACGTCGCTCGTCTGCGGATCGATCCTCCGCACCTGAGCCAGCTCTCCCCGGACCGGTTTCGTCAGGTAGCTCGTTCCGCCATCGTAGTCGTCGTAGATGAACTGAACTTCCTCATGGGCGACGAAGGTGGCTCCGTCGTCCAGTCCGGTCCGCGAGCGCGCAACCCTGTCGGCGATGTAGACGGGATCCGCTGGCGGAACGCTCGGCGCGTACTCCATCAGGACCACCCGGTCCAAGCCCTCGTCACCCTCCTGCGCGACGCGAACCGCGTTCCCGTAGGTCACGCCGCCCACGTCGTCGTACTCGGTCTCCGTCACCCGAACGTGCGGCGCCCCTCCTCCGATCGGATCGTAGATCGTCTCGGTCACTTTCGTCGTGAGCCGGACGTAGGGCACTTCGGTGTCGGGCTCGTACTCGTATGCCGTTGACCGCCACTCCTCCTGGTTTGCGTCGCGCAGCTCTCGACGCTCGATCAGACCGGCCCGCGGTGTGTCCTGGTGGAAGAGGGTCTTGGTCTCCTTCCCTTCGGCATCGGTGACGATGACCTCTCGGAATCCGCGCATCTCCTGCTCGCCCGGATCGAAGGCGCCGCCGGAGTATCGAATCTGCGTCGTCGCGGAGATGCCGGCATCATTGTGCGTCGTCATCGACGCCAGCAGGGGCCTCGCGTAGGGCAGGTCCGGGAAGCCGTCCGCTCCGGTGTTGGTGAACTGGGTCGAGGAGCGGTAGCCGAACTCCAGCTCGCCGCCCGGCGGCGTCACGACCCGCTCGAGCAGGTCGGGTACCCGGCCGCGGTTCAGGTAGACGGCGTTCGTCCCAGCGACGGAGTGGACGATGTCCACCATCGAGTCGCCGTTCATGTCCGCGAAGCGGACGCCGTTGTCCTTGAGTGTGCCCGTGACGAGCGCGACGGGAAGGACGAAATTCGCGTCCGCCGGGCGCCAGGCCCCCGTGTCTCCGGCCCCGACCGATCCGTCGCCATCGTTGAGCCACACCTGTGAGCTGCCGCTCCCCAAGTACCGCATCAGATCGACGCGGGAGTCCCCATTGACATCCGCGAACCGGACGCCGCCATCTGCGAGCTGACTCGCTGACGACAATCTCGAGAGAGGCACCGGGGAAAGCCAGGCAGCATCGTCGACGTACCCCCCTTCTCCGTTGTTCAGGGCAGCGGCCGGGTTTACGGAGGCTCCTGGGATCACGTCCTCGTCGCTCAGGAGGTCCGCCAGGCGGTCCCCGTTGAGGTCGATGTAGGCCGTCGTTCGCGCGATCTGTGCGTAGATCCCAATGGGGTTCTGGAGCGACAAGTCGAAGTCGGATCTGACCTGACCCAGCCCCGTGATTCGCTGGCAGTTGCCCGACGTGGCAAACAAGCAGTACTGATACTTGGGGCTGATGCGAAACCCTCCGGCGGCACACTGTGGCCCCGAGACGGTGGTGACCCCGGGAGGCTCCGAGAACGACATAGTCCCATCGTTGAGGTAGTAGAAGCTTCCGGTCCCGCTGTCGCAGTACGGCTGCCCTATGAGAGGCGGCGGATTGACCTGCTCTAGCCCTCGGTGCACGATGTCCGGTGCGCCGTCCCCGTTGAGGTCGGCCAGCCTCGTCGATCCGGTCACCCAGCCGTCGACCGTTCCCGTCTGCAGGAATCGGCCTCCGCGAGCGAAGGCCAGCGGGATCGTGTCGACCTGTGGCGAGAACTCCGTCCAGACTCCCGGCTCGGACGAGGTCCAGTTGGAGTTGGAGGCGAGCCAGTCGAACTGCCCCGCAACGAAGTCCCCGTTCGCTGCGTTCATCACGCGCGCGGCGCTGATGACGTCCATCCGGCCGTCGCGGTTCAGGTCGGCAGGGATCCAGCCTGCCCCGTAGGGCGTACCGCTGAGCACCACGCCGAAGTGGAGATCAGACATCAGGCCGTCGACCTCCACTGTTGGAAACACGTCCCAGGGCGCGGGGGCAGGCACGAATCCGGTTCCGGTGTTCAGGAACATCCCGCTGTCCCCCGTCACCGTGACGCCGTCCGGGGCCTGGGCCTTGATCAGATCCGGAAGTCCGTCGCCGTTGATCTCGGTGATCCGGACTCCGACGTCGTTACGGCCCAGGCTCGTGATGCTGGGCGCGGTGCCCCAATCGAACTCCGAGGGAGACGAATCCCAGCCCGTCGAATCCTCGGCCACGTTGGAGCTGTAGTCGAACGACCAGACGAATGGCGTGGCGATGGTGTGGCCACCCGTTCCATGCAGAGAGACCGACGCGAGCAGGGATCGGAACGAGTCCTCGCTCTCGACGTAATGCAGGTCGTAGCTGCTGATGAGCTCGGTGCCCCCGAAGACATCCACGCGATCGAGCCGATGCTCCAGGCGTCGCTCGAAGCCCTCGAGGTAGCGGACGGGCGCATCGGGGCGCGGAGACGCCTCGAGCACGAAGTCTACGACTCGGTCGGACCCGCTGGGCAGGCTCTCGAGCGCCCCTCCTGTGACCCGCC
>JAAUYD010196984.1_pt1 | contig 29962 bp, 19 predicted proteins | sample 7278101 | NCBI WGS metagenome assembly JAAUYD01 (sample SAMN14350128, study PRJNA611818) | marine sediment metagenome | isolation source: surface marine sediment (0.6m) | place: French Polynesia: Moorea | collected 2018-08
AGGATTTTGATTTAAACATAATACTTTTCAAACATATTCTTAGAGGATGTTTGTCAAGTCTAAAAGATTACTAAAAACCTCTGTGGGGAAATCTCTCTCCTAGGAGTAAACAGACTTTGAAACCCCTATTTTTCTGTTTTACTTCTACTAGGGAAGGGTTTAGGGGTCAAACTTCCAGGATTTTGATTTAAACATAATACTTTTCAAACATATTTTTAGAGAATGTTTGTCAAGTCTAAAAGATTACTAAAAACTTCTGTGGGGAAATCTCTCTCCTAGGAGTAAACAGACTTTGAATCCCTATTTTTCTGTTTTACTTCTACTAGGGAAGGGTTTAGGGGTCAGACTTCCAGGATTTTGATTTAAACATAATACTTTTCAAACAACCTCTTAGGGTTTATAAACCAAAAAGTAGGATTTGACAGGTTAATATTCTTAATCAATCCGGTTTATTATTATGAATTTAGAATAATTTCTAAGCACTTCCCAACTGCGTCACGATATTGTAAATATTCTTTTTTTGTAACTGCCCAGGCAATTTTTTGTTCTGAACCAGGATGTGATACTGTATTGTGATTTCTTCTATCGAAAAGGTTTCGTATATCTATACAAATTTCATGAGGTAGGCATTTAGAAGCAAGGTATTTAACAACATCATCTGCTTCATATTTTTTATTTGTATTTTGACTATTGTTATCAATTAGCATACAAATACCATGAATTTCATTAAGAAGGTGATTTAGTGCAACTGAATAAGAACCTATTTTTTCATTGAATACACGCAAACGTATTTGTTCTATAATATGAGGGTCTTTTGCAATTCTATTTATTATTTTTTTAGCTGATAAACTATAATATCCAGGACTATTTGAAGCTATCTTGCCTGTTTCATATACAGTAGCAATTTGGCTAAAGCTAGCATTATTTTTTAGCTGTTTTAATAAAGATATTTTATTCTTTTCAAATTCTGTATGGCACAGAAAGTTGATGATTAAAAATAAATCCCTGGTAGTTATATTTTGTTTTGATTCTAGAAACTTGACAAATTGAACTAAAATATTCGGATTTTTGGAAATTATTAAAATAATCTCTCGGGGCATAACCTTTACTAAATCAAAATTAAAATCCCTGAATATTTGTTCAATTCTTGTTTGATTATCTGGCTTCTTTAAAAGTTGATTTACTTTTTTATCATATACTTCTTTTAGGGTATCTTCTTCAAGAGAACCATCGGGAAAAAGTGAAACATCTATACTTGAAGCTTTCAGGTTCTCAAGCACTGTAAAAATATTCTTAATTTTGTTTTCTGGAGTTTCTTGATCTTCATCATCATCGACATAATAATCTGGTGAAACTTTCTTTAAATTTTTTCGTAATTCGTCTCGATGTTTTTTATCGTCAAGCCAGTAGACTCTTGTTTTTGTATTTAGTCTCAAGCCTAATTCATCATGTAGAATATCTGATATCCGCGATGTAAGCGAATCAGCAATTTCTTCTTTTTTTTCTTTCTTAGTGTTGGGTGCAAAATTCATAATTACATATGTATCATCTACAAATCTAATAATTTTATGTTCTTTGATGAAATGACGATATTTGCAAATATCTGTATCGATAGCTAAATCGCCAAAAAGCAGATAAATATAACCTAAAAAGCCAGAAACAATATTATTGTCAGCTTGAGGGATACCACCTTGATTGCTTGTTATATAGTTAAAATAAAAAACTATTTGTTCTTTGGTAGATGCATCAAAATTCAAATTTTTCTTATGATTAGGCTTGACAAAAGCATCAATTTTATCAAGCATTTTTGTCATGCAGATGTTATCAAAATAATTTTGAATATCTAGTTTGATAACAAGCTTATTATTAATATCTTGATTATTGTCATCAACCTGATTGATTAACTGCCGTTTAAATTCTTTGTAATAATCTTTGTAAAAAGTAGTTTTGTGTTTGATAACTAACTTATCATCATTAAAATGTAAATTGCCACCATAGAAACATTGGAATTGCTTATTATTATTTACATAACCTTGTAAGAAATCTTGAGATACTTTAAGTAAATATAATCCAATTGAATAGTATAAAACTCTCATGGGATAGGTGAAGAACTTCTGATTACGAAGTCCTAGATGAGATTTAGGAATAACATAATCATAGACATTAAACTCATTCTCTAAACCATAAAAAAGATTGTTAGCTACTTTTTGTTGAAAATATCTTTCTCTATCAAGTTGATTCTTAACTGAAACTATCTTCTGATAATAAAACATACTTAATGTATGATAATGAGGATTTTTATCCATTTGATTTATTTGAAAATCTAACAGCTTTTTAGCATCCTCCCACAAGTGGAAGTTCAGAAAATAACCTAGCTGTGATGGATTAAATTTATGCATAAATTAATATTTTTACTAATTCTCTACTAGAATAAAGATGATAAATTTTGAGAGTTTATACTTCAGCACTTAAAAAATAAATACTTCTATAGGATTACTATTTGATTTTTATTGGTGTAGCCTGCGCTGTGCGCTTACAGAACTCAGTACAGTTTCTGTTCCCTGCTAAGAGGTTGTTTGAGGGGTCCAAAAGGTTACTTAAAACCTCTCTTTTAACCTCTCTCCTACTAGTCCAGAGGCTTTAAAACCCCTATTTTTCTGTTCCCCTTCCGATATAAAAAGTTTTTCCGCTTCCCTCTCCTTCTAGGAGAGGGTTTCCCCCAGGGGTTAGGGGTTAGGTTTTTAGGGTTGTGATGTTAAACATAATACTTTTCAAACATCCTCTAAGAGTTCCCTATTTCCTATTCCCTATTAAGAGTTCCCTCCCCCTACAAATCAATTCAGAAATCAAACCGGATTCCTATATCTCGTAAATTCCAAACTATAATATGTACTAAAAACTTAGTATACACGCAGTACTGAGTGCGATCGCCCTTGTAAGCTAAATGAGTTACACTTGTAACCACCAATACACCACAAATAAAGTGATCGGTGTATGTCTGTGGTTTGATATCCTGAGAGTGCAAAGAAACCGGGTTTCTATGGGTCGGTAACCGATAATCAGAGTATATAAACCAAAAGAAACCCGGTTTCTCGATCCTCACGAGAGTTTTATATTTGTTTTATAAACACCCTCTTAGACACTCATTTAGTTACCATGTCTCAGTATCCCAACTTAGAAAAAGCGCTAAAATACTACTTCGGTTACGACAGTTTTCGCCCCGGACAACGAGAAGTTATCGAAAATGCGCTCTCTAACAGGGATTCACTGATTGTCATGCCAACCGGTGGTGGTAAGTCCCTGTGCTTTCAACTACCAGCCCTGATAAAATCAGGTTTAACCGTGGTAGTCTCCCCACTAATCGCATTAATGCAAGATCAGGTGGAAGCATTGCGAAAAAATGGGATTGCCGCAACATTTCTTAACAGCACTCTCAATGGTTATCAAACGCGATCGCGAGAACAGGCAATTTTAAGCGGTAAAGTAAAGTTACTCTATGTTGCCCCAGAACGTCTGTTGAGTGAAAGATTTCTCCCCTTACTGGATTTAGTGCATCATGAAGTTGGGATATCTGCATTTGCCATTGATGAAGCACACTGTGTATCGGAATGGGGACATGATTTTCGTCCAGAATATCGTCAGTTAATTTTATTGCGTCAACGTTATTCCAATGTACCTGTTTTAGCCCTCACCGCTACCGCTACAAATCGCGTCCGTACCGATATTATTACCCAATTAGGTCTAAAGCAACCTAATATTCATGTTGCTAGCTTTAATCGCCAAAATCTCTACTATGAGGTGCGTTCTAAGAATAAGAATACTTACCCAGAAATTTTAGAGATGATTCGGGAAATAGAAGGTTCAGGAATTATTTATTGTCTGACACGCAAACAAGTGGAAGAATTGGCTTTTAAACTCCAACATGACAAAATTTCTGCCCTTCCCTACCATGCAGGTTTAAGTGACAATGAACGTAGTCAAAATCAAACTCGCTTTATTCGGGATGATGTGCGGGTGATGGTTGCAACTATCGCTTTTGGGATGGGAATTAATAAACCAGATGTGCGGTTTGTGATTCACTACAGTTTACCCCGCAATTTGGAGAGTTATTATCAAGAATCCGGGAGAGCTGGCAGAGATGGGGAACCCTCTCGTTGTACAATGTTTTTTAGCTATGGTGATATCAAAACTATTGAGTGGAGTATTAGTCAAAAAAGCGACGAACAAGAACAATTAATTGCTAAACAGCAACTGCGACAAATGATAGATTATGCCGAGGGTACAGACTGTCGTCGCACGATTCAACTAGGTTATTTTGGGGAGAGATTCCCTGGTAGTTGTAATAATTGTGATAACTGTCGTTATTCCAAACCCGTGCAAGATTGGACAATAGAAGCGATGAAATTCCTATCTTGTGTGGCTCGTTGCAAAGAAAAATTTGGTATGACTCATATTATAGACGTATTGCGGGGTTCCAAAAATAGGAAGGTCTTACAATACAAACACAATGAGCTCTCTACCTATGGTATTGGTAAAGATAGAACGGTGGATGAATGGCGATTGCTTGGACGTTCTCTCCTCCATCAAGGTTTATTAGAACAAACTACCGATGGTTACTCTGTACTGAAATTAAACGCTCTCAGTTGGGAAGTCATGCGACGACAGCGGACAGTTTCCATTGTAGTTCCCGTACAACCAAAGATTATATCACAACAAAGAAGTACAAAAGCCTCGCAAGCAGAAATTTTACTCTACAGGTTGCGTTCTTTACGTAAACAAATCGCTGACGAACAGTCTATCCCACCCTACGTTATCTTTGCTGATTCTACCTTAAAATTGATGGCACAGGTACAACCCCAAACAAAAGCAGAATTTGGTCAGCTTTCTGGGGTAGTGACTCGCAAATTAGAAGAATATGGTGATAAATTCCTGGCAGAAATTCGTGCTTACCGTCAAGAACAAAATTTGTCCAATTCCCAGGTGAAAACCTCACCCAGTTCTAACTTACCTTCAGACACAGAATCACTGACTTTACAACTATATCAACAAGGTTTAAATGTTAACGAAATTGCCCAACAACGCAATCTCCGTCCCACAACAATTATCCGTCACCTGAGTGATTTAATTGAGAAAAATCAACCAATAGATTTAAATCAGTTGGTAAGTCCCCAAAAACAACAAAAAATATGGCAAGTATTAGATGTTTTAGGAGATATTGCCCTCACACCAATTAAGGAGTATCTTGGTGATGATTATAGTTTTGATGAAATTCGCTTAGTTAGAGGTAAATGGCGATGTCAAAATAGCAAGTGATATACAAGTTTTGGCGTTGCTGAATTGGAATATGAATTTACAAAATACACCTCACCACCCCACTTGCTACAACGCGCTTAACCATAGCGGAGCAGTGACTCCCCTTCCCCTCTGTTACAAGTTCAAAGAGGGGTGTCCGTAGGACGGGGTGAGGTTTTTATTTCATATTCATAGTTATTATATTCAGCAATAGACATCTGGTGGAAAAGAATGTTCGGTGACGTTGCATTGCAACGTCACCGAACAAGGGTTTTGGGCAACGCATAATTAATTTTCACGCTTATGTCTAATGCCCAAGTTTTGTTGCTATTTCACGAAAAATTTCTGTTTCATTTATATCCATTATAACAACCGAGCATCTAGATAAACAGCTTTGGTAACACTTGCGAACAGCCCTTAGTACCTAAAGATATTTTTTTGTATTAATAAATTAAAACTTAAATATTTTTTTATTAAATAATGTAAAAAAGTCAATGTGTTTCAGAAAAGGAAATACATAAATTTGAGAGAGCATCCCAGTGGAGGCAAAAAGCCCGCAGACTATAGACACGTACTCCTGTAACAGAAGTAAGCTACAACGCAGAATGTCGCTACTCTACCCTTGTAGTGATACCCTTCGGTGGGTATTGTTACAAAATTCAAATGCTGCCTAAATTTGATGAATATCTCTTAAACTAATCTTAACCTTTGTATTTTAAATGTATTATAAGCAAACTCAAATCCTTTTCTAAGATACGGGTAATATTTTGTAGCAAATCTATAAACTTACATCCTCTAAGGAGTAAATGTTTATTCAGATTATAGCAATCCTAGATAAATCATGAGAATCAAACAACTATCAACAGTTTGAAATACCTAAGTATTGCTCTAGATGTTTTGCACTAAACATTTTCAAATAAGACAGAGGTAGATATTATGTTTGACAAACAAATAAGCAATGATAACAATGGAAAATCTAGTCAGGAAAATAGCAAAATTTCAGAGCAAGAAATAAAGTGTGTTTCTAAAAATCAGTTTCAAAACAGTAGCTGGCATCGAGGTCATCAGTTAAAAAATGGTGAGTATACCATTGAAAAAAAATTGAGAATGGGCGGTTTTAGTGATATCTATCTTGCCAAAAATAAAAAATTGCAAAATGTAGTTATCAAAAAAATAAGAAAAGAATTTCAAAGCGAAGAGTTTGAAAAATTTGAAGAAAATTTTATTAAAGAAGCAATTAATCTAGCAAGATGTAAACATCATTATATTGTTCCATATAAAGACATTTTCAAGACACCTGAAGGATGGTGCCTTGTAATGGATTACATTGAAGGTGAAGATTTACATATTTGGGTGAAAGACAAAGGTCGTCTCTCTGAAAGAGAGGCTTTGTGTTATATTCGGCAAATTGGTGAGGCACTAAAAGTAGTTCATAATCAGGGATTGCTACACCGCGATGTCAAACCGAGAAATATTATCAGGAGAGCTAATGGCTTAGAGGCAGTTTTAATCGATCTTGGGATATCCCGTAATTTACAGATAGAACAGCATACTCCATATTTAACAGAGGATTTTGCACCAATAGAGCAACATAAAAAAAGATATGAAAGAGGAGCTTATACCGATGTATATGCCTTAGCAGCAACATTGTATTATTTGTTGAGTGGTCAGGCACCAACTCCTTCAATATTGAGGTCAGAAGAGCCATTAATTCCTTTACATAAGTTAAACCCAAAAATCAGTAATGAGGTGGAACAAGCCATTATCTTGGGAATGCAAATTCATCCAAAAGAACGTCCTCAGACAATAGAAGAATGGTTGGACTTACTTCCATCCGATAAAGACACTATAAAATCACCTTTATCTGATGGAAAACAAACTGAGCGACCCTCAGAAACAGAACTCTCAGTTGCCAATAGTCAAAATTGCCCCCAGAATCTTCCAGATATTGAACATATAAAACCAACACAACCACCAATTGAATCATCCTTATCCCATGGAAAACAAACTGAGCCATCCTCAGAAACAGAACCCTCAGTTGCTAATAATCCAAATTCCCCACAGACCCCTGCAAATATTGAAGTTCTAAAACCAATACACCCATCAGAAAAAAACACACCCAAACAAAAGAATAAAAGTAAATTCTCAAATCTGAGTGCTGTACTTACAAGTCCTTTTAGCTTTCTGATAGCGCTTGCAATTATCAGTTATTTGGGAACGAGTTGGATTAATACTGGGTTTTGGCTAGTACTGATTGTTGTTTTTATTTCAGTTTCTTTCTTCATTGCCAAAGGACGCAGCATTAAGCAACTGTTTCTGTTGTTTATTAGTTCAGTAATTCCCACTCTGCTAATTTTCCTTTTTGTTCCCACTTTACGAACCTCAAAGCTAGAAGCATGGGAACTGTTTAACCGCATTTTAATACCGGGATTATTAACTCTTTTATCGAGTTTGTTGGGATGGACTGTAATGAGTTTATTACGTCATATCCTCGACAAGGAGAATTAATAATTGGTCATGTGCAATTTTTCAAAGCCTTGGAATATGAATATTCTAAACAGTGATGTTATGGGTTTCAAGAATAAATTGCACATTGCCTAGTAATTTATTTTTTAAGCTAAAGCACATCTAAATTAAATATTTGGAAGAGCAGAAATGCCCATTCCACAAAAATTAGACTAATTTCAGTTATATAGTTTTAACTCAGAATAGTTTAGTACTAATTATTTACATGAATATAAATCGCAAACACCCGATTCTTTATTTAAGTATATTTTTCATTTCTGCAATAATTTTATGGTTAGTCAATAGTTGGATTTCTCATGATGAGAATTGCACTAATAATTCCCCTGCTGCAAATCAGATTAATAGTCCCGTGCAGAAAGACGACAATTTTAGAGATGTGCCGAACATTCCTAGCGGGGAATTTAAGTATGGAGGTAGTACGACTTGGGTTCCAATTTGGGACAAAATTCACCCAGAAATTCAAAATGCACAACCAAATTTTACAATAAAATACCAGAAACATGATAAAAATGAAACACCAGGATCTGGGACAGGTATTAGAATGTTGTTAGGTAATAAACTGCATTTTTCTATGTCTTCTCGACCACTGAAAGATGAGGAAAAAAAGAAAGGTCTTATACAAAAAGAAATAGCTATTGATGGTATTGCAATTGCAGTCAACCGCGAACTGAAGATTCAAAGTTTGACACTAGATCAACTAAAAGATATTTACACAGGTAAAACTACTAACTGGAAGGAATTTGGCGGTGAAGATATACCAATTATAGCATACACTCGCGACCCAAATGACGGGGGTACACCACGTTATTTTATTAATAATGTATTAAAGATTAAGGATGAGGAATTGATTCCTTATTCTAAGTTTGCAATAAACACAACTGATGGTATAAAGAAAGTCGCAAACAACAAAGGAGGTATCTATTTTGCCTCAATACCGGAGGTAATATGGCAATGTCGTGTTAAGTCCTTGCCTCTGAGAATAAAATCAGAAGAAAGAGCCATTTCACCCTACATTTCTTTGCAGTTTGATAAATACGAGAACTGCGTTCGTTTTAAAAACAGGATAAGAGTTAACTCTAAGGCAATTAGCAGTGGTCGCTACCCGATTACCCGCAAGTTGTATGTAATTATTGACACGAATAATCCAGAAAAACAAAAAGTAGGGGAAGCCTATGCAAATTTAATGTTGACACAACAAGGACAGGATTTGCTCAAAGAGACTGGATATGCTAGCATTTACGATAGACCAAATTCAACAGTTGCTCCAGACAAAGGATGCCAGCCTCAAAATCGCAAGTAACATTAATGTTTGCAGATAAATATAAATAAAAGGCATTGCATTATTTGCAGGATGAATCGACATCTGAAACTAGCAAAAAATCCTTCCGAATTGGGCTAAATCATTCTATATGTTTTATTTATGCATGTCTGTGATTTACCTTTTTGGCGTTGCTGAATTGGACTGTGAATTTGTATTTTTAGGTATAATTAAACAACGATTCTACCTTGTGGGAAGTTCTGCTTTGCGTCTCATGCGCGAAACTGAATTCATACCTTGATTCAGCAACACCACCTTTTTTTACCCTTAATAAGGAAAACTCGGTATTTCAGAACTGCTATCTTGTTCCTGAACATTAACAGTTACTGTTCGTACCTTTTTTTCAGCTTTAGCTTTAGGAGCCACAATTAAATGTAGTACTTTAGGAAAAACAAGACAGATAGCAGTATTTAGTAGCGTCACTAAAGTAATACCAATCAAATCCATAGGTTATCCCCTCTTTGATATCGACGCTTTAATATTTCTATTGTGCAATAAAACTGTCTGAAATTTAGCAAATTTGAGTTTTGAATTTCTTTTAGGTTATATAAGTTTTTATTAATAATCAGCTTGTTTTAACAATTCTTCATAAAGATAACTAACAACTTGCACTTCCAAAAAGGATAACCACGAGGCAGAGCCTCAACTTTCCTAGTTACCAGCGTGACGCTGGTAACCAGAACATAGGGACTTCTGGCTTTTCTTGAGAATGGTGCAAGTTATCAGCATAACAGATTTTGATTCTATTTAGAAACAATTCTTTTTGTTGTTGGTATTGACAAAGTTCAACAGAGTAAAGATTCTTTTGATATTTGGTAAGTTTTTCGTGGTTTTTGATTGACAATTTACTCTTAGTTGTTGCTATTGACGATTATCTATGGTGATGATAAGAATTGCAAAAAAATAGGAAATAGCAGAAATTATACCCTAATAAAAAATTTCATCACTAGAAAAATTCTAGTTTAGGAAGCACACAAAATACAATCTGTCAATCTACCAAAGAACATTTGGCACAAAAATGAGGACTAAATCTACATGATGGGCTTCCTGTTAAAATATAACTCGTACAATAGGGGAAAGCCGTAATTTTACTTGTGGCTATTGGTGATGTTGATACTTTCTCATCAGGTTTAGTACGGTTGGTTTGATTGCTTAAAATCATCGATAGAAGCTTGGGAAAGGCTAAGCAAAGAACCGTACTGCTAGTTGTCAGCAATAAAGTATCCATCAAACCCATAGATAATCACCTCCTGCGGTAAAAGTGGTTAGTGTAATTGAGTTTGATGCACAGGAATTTACACAGATTCACATGCACCAACATCAGTTTTTCTCCTCACATCACTTTTTATCTATATATGTTTATTTTAATATAAATATTTATCAATATATTAAGAAAATTATCATGGATTGTCATAGACAGTGGGAATAGTGTCTATTAAGTCTGTCTATTTGAGGTTAATTGCGGACTATGGTGGAAGAGCAACAGGTAAAGTATTTTAATGATGTGTTATGTTAAAAACTTCAAAAAGTACCGATTTATCTTTTTATATGAATGAACAAGAACGTTTGAAGTCACAGGGATTGGCTGATTATTCCCATGTACAATCCTTGCCAGAAATGTGGTCTTTGGTAGCAAAGAAATTTGGTAATACTGTTGCTTTGCGTGACCCCCATGCTAAACCAAAAGTAGAAATAACTTATACAATGCTCTATCGGCAAATACAGCAATTTGCAGCTGGATTGCAGGCTTTGGGAGCGAAAGTAGGCGATCGCTTTTCTTTAATTGCTGATAATTCCCCCCGATGGATGATTGCCGATCAAGGTATTATGATGGCTGGGGGAGTAAATGCGGTGCGTAGTTCCCAAGCAGACAAGGAAGAACTACTGTATATCTTGACACATAGTGATAGTACCATATTAGTAGTGGAAGATGTCAAGACTTTTAGAAAGCTGGAACAAGGGTTAGGGGAGTTGCCCATTCAATTAGTCATTCTACTTTCCGATGAAGCAACACCAACCTCAGAAAGTCTCAAAATTGTCAACTTCCAGGAGTTGATGGAAATTGGGGTTAACCAGACCCTGGTACCAGTCAAGCAAAGCCATGATATGCTGGCAACCCTAATTTATACATCGGGAACTACTGGTAAACCCAAGGGTGTAATGCTCAGTCATGGTAACTTAATGCACCAAGTCAATAATATTTTGGCAGTTCTGCAACCAGAGGAAGGAGATATTGTCCTCAGTATTCTGCCGACATGGCATAGTTACGAACGTACTGCCGAGTATTTCTTACTCTCTCAAGGTTGTACTTTAGTTTACACAAATTTGCGTTCCATCAAGCGGGATTTGAAACAATTTAAACCCCATTACATAGTAGCTGTACCCCGTTTGTTGGAATCCATTTATGAAGGAGTACAAAAGCAATTCCGGGAACAACCACAGGGCAAACAACGCCTAGTTAAAAACTTACTAAGTATTAGCAATAAATACATTAAAGCACGGCGCATAGCCCAAGGTTTAGATTTAAATAATCTGCATCCCTCAATGGCAGAACGCTTGGCAGCTAAAGCCCAAGCAGCAGCTTTGTCTCCCCTACATGCTTTAGCAGAAAAACTCGTGTATGGGAAAGTCAGGGAAGCTACCGGAGGCAGAGTCAAACTGATGATCAGTGGTGGTGGTGCCCTTCCCAAGCATATAGATGACTTTTTTGAAATAGTTGGTGTAGAGATTTTAGTTGCTTATGGCTTAACAGAAACCTCTCCCGCTACCCATTTCCGGCGTTCCCAGTATAATTTGCGCGGTACAGTAGGCAAACCAATTCCCTACACAGAAGTTAAAATTGTCGATCCAGAAACCCGCAAAGAGTTACCCCAGGGAGAAAAAGGGTTGGTACTGTTACGCGGACCCCAAATTATGCAAGGCTATTACAAAAATCCAGAAGCCACAGCCAAAGCCATTGACAGCGAAGGTTGGTTTGATAGCGGCGATTTGGGCTGGGTAACAACAGAAAATGACCTAATTCTCACCGGACGGGCAAAAGATACCATTGTATTAACCAATGGGGAAAACATCGAACCCCAGCCCATTGAAGATGCTTGTTTGCGATCGCCCTACATCGATCAGATTATGCTGGTGGGGCAAGATTGTAAAACTTTGGGTGCTTTAATTGTTCCCAACATGGAAGCCTTAGAACAATGGGCTGCTAGTAGTGCCCAAGATGAAAATGTAACATCAACAACAGGTCAAAAAATTAACTTGGAGAGTAAAATAATCCAGGATTTGTTTCGGCAAGAATTGAATCGGGAAGTGCAAAACCGTCCAAGCTATCGACCAGATGACCGTATTGGACCATTCAAACTAATTCTGGAGCCATTTTCGGTAGAAAACGGCATGATGACACAAACCCTGAAAATTAGGCGATATGTTGTCACACAGCGCTATCGCGATATCATTGACCAGATGTTTGCCTAATAATTCCATTTACAATCTCCCTTAGTGAACGTGTAATTTTGATTATGGATGTCTCCAAACCGCAATTACTTCTAAAACGAGCCGTTAATGTCAAAGCCATTGTTACTCCTCTGTGGAAAGAGGAAGTACAGGAACAACTGCAAACCCAAATCAATCAACTTGACCAGCAATTAGAACAACTGGACATCCAGGGACAAAGAGCCGTTGCAGAAATTCAAAAGCAGACTGTGCAACCCCCCGGTCCGGAAGCTCGTGAACAAATCGAAAATATTCAATTTCAGGTCAACCAAAAGAAAAGCGAACTGCTAGAACAGAAAAATCAAAGCCTGCAAAATTTACAGCAAGTTCAATATCTGGAATTAGATCAAGAAGTCAATCAGTTTCAACTCGAAGGCTTTTTCCGCGTAGAAACTGGCGATAACCTGATTAGTAAAATGCAGGTGGAAATCGTACTGCGGGATGGCGTCATCGAAGAAATTCGCGGCGATGTTTAAGCTGGGGATTAGGAGTTAACACTTTGTAGGGGCGCAATGCTTGCGCCCTCTGAGGATTAAAAATTAGTCAGGTGCTGCGGCTTGCACCCTCAAAAAGTTGGGAATTAACAAGCGCAAAGGTGCAGAGTTTGAAGTTTGGAGTTTGAAAGGGCAAAGTTACCAATTTTGTAGCGCTTTGGACTTCGGTGCAGGATATTTTTAATTGTTTTGGGAGGGGCGAAGTTATTCTTGCTACTCCTGGGTGGGGAAACTCCGCCCCTACCTCCCCATCACCCCACCAAACCCCGCCCCTACTTTAGCATTTATTGGCAAGTGGTGCTGGATGCTACTAGCTGCACTCCTGTTGTATCCCGACATTGTTCTTGATAACCAATCCAAACAATTTGCCATAGAGGGGGTGAACTCACAAGTAGCGATCGCCCAAACTTTGTAAATTCAACTCGGTATTTAATTGCACGCACAGAATTTTCGCTCATCTTTGTTCGCGTTATGGTTACTAACGCCTGATTTCGTTGTGGATAGACTATCTCTATTTTGCGGGTTCCTCCCTTTGATTCCATATTGTCAAAGGCATAAGTGGCAAGGGTAACCGGATCGGTTCCTTGGATTACGGATGTTACTTGGGCAAGAGGTATAGTTTTATAGTTAACTCTACCAGAATTGGACACAAGCTCTGCCGCAGTTTCGGCGGCAGGGAATCGTTGCTGCTCCCCTTTGCTGGTAATGGCAGCAATCGATGGAGATGGTTCACGCTTGGCAATATAGGAGATTCCACCGATAACTGCGGCAAAGATACTTAGTATCAAAAATATCAAAATCTTCAACTTTGCCGACATAATTAAATGGCTCTTTGAAACAATTTAGTTATGAGTCCCCGTTTTTAAGGAGGGGGTCTTTTAATGAATTGTAGTTTCTCACATCACCCCTGATCTTCTTACTTTAGAGTTAATATTTTGATTTAATGAGTCCCCGTCCTTAAGAACGGGGTCTTTTAAATTGCGATTCCAAATACAAATTAATAGACTAATAGGTTCTAAGATGGTTCCTCATGTCCGAGGTCAAGCTACAATTCGATCTGGTACAAGCTTTTATAGTCCATAAATTATCGATTCGCCAAACCCCCTATGAGCATTAACGAAGTATTCATGCCCGCCTTAAGTTCCACCATGACCGAAGGAAAAATTGTCTCCTGGGTTAAATCTCCCGGCGATAAAGTGGAAAAAGGCGAAACAGTGGTGGTTGTCGAGTCAGATAAGGCAGATATGGATGTGGAATCCTTTTATGAAGGATATTTGGCACACATCCTAGTGCCAGCTGGTGAAAGCGCTCCTGTGGGTTCTGCGATCGCTCTGTTGGCAGAAACGGAAGCAGAAATTGCCACAGCGGTAGCGCAAGCTAAATCTCAAACTACTGCAACTGCCGCACCGGCTGCTGCTGCCGCTACAAACGGCGGACAAACAAGTAATGCTGCTGCCGTCGCCACATCTGTCTCGGTGGCTCAAAACGGCTCCCAACAGGTTTCTGGGAGGATTATAGCCTCACCCCGTGCCCGGAAGTTGGCAAAGGAGTTAAAGGTCGATCTGAGTAAACTCTCTGGTAGTGGTCCCCACGGTCGTATCATTGCTGAAGATGTGGAAGTTGCTGCTGGCAAAACACCACAAGTTGTTGCCCCCCCTGCACCGTCCCCAGTCCCCAGTTTTACTCCCCCTGCACCTGCACCTGCACCTGTTGCTGCTACCCCGGGTGAAACTGTACCTTTTACTACCTTGCAAAATGCTGTGGTGCGGAATATGGTTGCTAGCCTTGCCGTACCCGTAATTCATGTAGGTTATACAATTACCACTGATGCCTTAAATAAGCTTTATAAGCAGATTAAATCTAAAGGTGTAACTATGACGGCGCTACTGGCAAAAGCCGTAGCGGTAACCTTACAAAAACATCCTTTAATTAATGCCCGCTACTCTGAGCAGGGAATTGTTTATAATTCTGGTATTAATGTTGCTGTGGCTGTAGCAATGGATGATGGTGGGTTGATTACCCCGGTATTACAAAGCGCTGACCAAATGGATATTTATTCCCTATCTCGGAATTGGAAATCTTTGGTAGAAAGGTCAAGGGCTAAAAAGCTACAGCCGGAAGAGTATAGTACTGGTACATTTACGCTGACCAATTTGGGCATGTTTGGGGTAGATAGATTTGATGCTATTTTGCCCCCCGGACAAGGTTCCATTTTGGCAATTGGTGCATCCAGTCCCCAAGTGGTAGCTACCCCTGATGGTATGTTTGGGGTGCGGCAACAAATGCAGGTTAATATGACCTGTGACCACCGGATTATTTACGGTGCCCATGCTGCGGCATTCTTGCAGGATTTAGCGAAGTTAATTGAGAACGATACTCAATCTTTGACAATGTAGTTTTTTAACGGACTATATGTTGCATCTGGAAATTTTACAGATGTGGCATTGTATATAGCAGTTTTCACGCTTGTGAAATACAAACTGAATTGGTGAAATTTGGACGGGCAGGGATGCCCATCCCACCCACTCATCCTGTATTCTACACCCTACGGGTAGACAGGTCGTGGCTTGGAGTAAGTAGGCTCCCCCTAGAACCGAAAACCGCTATAAATGCGGGATGATTTTAATAGTTTTGTGGAATGGGCATCTTGCCCGTTCCTTACATTTTCCGGCACCCTACTCATATTCATCCTTTGATTCAGCAATGTTACACATATAACAGATGTAAATGTAAAGACGTTGCAGTGCAACGTCTGTTTATTTATAGCGGTTTTCGGTTGAGTGCAATACAAAGTGAATCGGTGAAATTAGGACGGGCAGGGATGCCCATCCCACAAAAATGTATTTGACTCAAGTGAAATTTGCTATATTTGGGTTTTTGAGAACCATGAGAAAATCAAATATTTTATGCTTTCAAAAAATGCCAATAACACCGATTTTATAAAATTCCCTAATCATCTTAATTGCTATGCAGTTATTACATACCCATTAGGGAATAATTAAAAGCAACAGGATTAGATAATTATCAATCATATCAATTATTAATATTGATATTTATGGAAAACTATATATATTTCAAATTACTTTTCCCAAGCCATCAATTATATAAAGTACATATAACCTAGAATAGAACGTAATTTGTGATCTATTTAAACTAACTTTATATACCACATTCAACAATAAAAGCAAACTATGTCCTTTTGCATACCTATTTTTGCATTACATAAATATCCCAAAATTACCTATGTGACAATTATATATTTGTCACAAGTATGTAATCGGACATTATAGCATCAATTATTTCTATTTGCATAAATTTAGGAGTTGATACCTGACTAGGTAATAGGGAGTGTTAAAATATTTTCTTACCTACTTAGTTAATTTCTCTTGTTCCCTGTATTTTAGGAACATTGGTTGTAATTATGTGCTATTATTCGGTATTTTCCCATAAAAATTTATTCACACAAAAATCATTACACGTATAATTGACTAAAATATATATGTGATAAATTTGAGAAAAATTTTATATAAAGGATTTGTGAACAATTTGAGATTTATCGTCTAGAATTAGATAGAGTATTTTTTATTGCCAATATAAAAAGTCAGGGCTGGCATCACCTTGTTGTTTCACGCATAGTGAATAGGTGAAAAATATGAATACTGCTGACTTGTTAGTTACGGATAGCTGGAATGATGGTTTTGTAGGGTATATCACCATTGGTAACAATGGTAATAGTCATTTGAGTGAATGGACTTTAGAGTTCTATTCTCCCTTTGAGATTAACAACATTTGGAATGCCCAGATCGTTTCTCATCAAGTTTCCGAGTCAGGACATTATTATATTGTCCAGGATGTGGGTTGGAATAGTAATGTCTCTTCTGGTAGCGAAGTCTCTTTTGGTTTTCAGGCTAGTTACTCTGGAGAATTGCAGGATGTGAGTAACTATATCCTCAATGGAGAACCCCTGGATAGTACTGCACCCGTACCTGTACCTCTACCAACCCTCTCAATTAATGAGGTTACCGTCAATGAAGGTGATACAGATGGTAATGTCGCTACTTTTGAGGTTCAGTTATCTGAAGCCAGTGACGAGGAAGTAACAGTAAATTACACTACCAAGGATGGTACAGCAATTGCGGGTTCTGATTATAGTGCTACCGCTGGTACTATTACCTTTGCACCCCGTGAAACCAGCAAAACTATCACTGTGCCGATTGCTGGTGACACCATAGAAGAGGAAGATAAAACTTTCATACTGGAGTTATCTGAGTCTAATAACGCTACCATTGCTAATTCTCAAGGAATAGGCACAATTATCGATGACGATCAGGCTATTATTAGTAGTCCAATAACGGTACAGTTTGCTGCAGGTTATGACTGGGGTAATGGCTTTACTGGTAATTTATTCATTACTAACAATGGCAACACCCCTTTAAATACATGGACTCTAGAATTTGAGGCTGATTTCCAAATATATGAAATTTGGGGGGCTGAATTTGAATCTCAACCAGGAGGTCGTTACTTGATTGAGAATGGTGGGAGTTGGAACCCTGATATTGCCCCTGGAGAGACTATAAGTTTTGGTTTCAATGCCAATTACTCTGGACAAATTTCAGAACCAACTAATTATTTTCTCAATGGACAGCCTCTAGACTCACCAATAACACTACCAACAGTTTCCATCAGTGATATTGCTGTTACTGAAGGTGATACAGGTGTTGCTACGGCTACTTTTGAGGTGCAGTTATCTGAAGCGAGTGATGAAACAGTAACAGTCGAATATGCTACTGCTGATGATACGGCAATGGCGGGTGATGATTATACTGTTACTGCTGGTACTATTACCTTTGCACCCAGTGAAACTAGCCAAACAATTAATGTAGAAATCACTGGTGATACATCTATTGAGAACGACGAAACATTTACCGTCAATCTGTCAAATCCGAGCAATGCTAGCATTATTGATGGTCAAGGTGTAGGGACAATTTTCAATGATGATGCTTCTTCTCCTGTATTGCCAGAGTTATCTATTGATAGTCAAGGTGTAGCTACTATCATCAATGACGACTCAAATAATAACGATGTGCCCCAACAAGGTAGTTTCAACTATGGTGAAGCTTTACAAAAGTCTTTCCTATTCTACGAGGCTCAACGTTCAGGTGAATTGCCTGATGATAATCGTATAGAGTGGCGTGGTGATTCTGCTCTCAATGATAGAGCTGATAGTGATAGACCTGATGTTGATGTTGATGTTGATTTGAGTGGTGGTTATTACGATGCTGGGGATGGTGTCAAATTTGGATTTCCCATGGCTGCGGCAATGACCATGCTCAGTTGGGGTGTGGTTGAATACCGAGATGCCTATGAACAGAGTGGTCAATTGGATGAGGCATTAGAGGCAATCAAGTGGGGTACTGATTATATCCTCAAGGCACACATTACCGACGAAAATGGGACTAAAGAATTCTGGGGACAAGTCGGAGATGGTAACGCAGACCATGCCTATTGGGGTCCTCCGGAAGAGATGACCATGGACAGACCAGCTTTCAAGATTGACCGTGAGAATCCAGGTTCTGACTTAGCTGGTGAAGCTGCTGCTGCTTTGGCTGCTGCTTCAATTATTTTCCGTTCCACTGACAGTGCTTACGCAGACACTCTGCTGCAAAATGCCCAACAACTGTACGAATTTGCTGACACCTATAGAGGCAAATATTCCGTTTCTATTCCTAATGCTGCTGGATTCTATAATTCCTGGAGTGGCTACAATGATGAACTTGCTTGGGGTGCAACTTGGTTGTATAAAGCAACTGGTGACCAATCCTATCTCACAAAAGCCCAAAACTATTACCAAGGAGTTGGGCAAGGAGAAACCCACAGTTGGGATGATAAAGACCCTGGTATAGCCGTTCTTCTTGCCCAAGAGACCGATGATGGGTCTCAATACCGTGATGATGTGGAAAATTGGCTTGATTCCTGGAGTAATCCCAACAGTGGAAGTATTACCTATACCAATGGTGGACTTGCCTGGGCAAGTCAATGGGGTTCTTTAAGATATAGTGCTAATACTGCCTTCCTCGCAGGTGTCTATAGCGATAGAGTCACCGATTATCAAGGTCGCTACTCGAACTTTGCTAACAGTCAAATTAACTACATGCTTGGCGATAACCCTAGAAATTTCAGTTACATGGTGGGTTTTGGTAATGATTATCCCTTAAGACCCCATCATAGAGCTGCTCACGGTGGCGATTGGAGTAACTTTAACGATTCTACTCCTAATAATAATATTCTTTATGGAGCTTTGGTGGGTGGTCCTGCTTCCGCAGATGATTATGACTATGTAGACGATCGCACTGATTATATCCGTAATGAGGTGGCTTTGGACTACAACGCTGGTTTTACAGGGGCATTGGTTCGGATGTACGATCAATTTGGGGGAAATCCTCTGAGTGAGGCAGAACTTAATAGCTTACCAGGAATCACAACTAGCAATAGTTAACAGTTATTCAAACTATTGTGGGATGGGCATCCTTGCCCGTCCAATTGTACTGTACCTATTGTGGGATGGGCATCCTTGCCCGTCCAATTGTACTTCACACTTCTAGAAATCTGCTGTAAATCATCCCATCTTGATTGTGGTTAGACAGGCAAGGATGCCTGTCCCACCGTCAAATCTGGGAATGTTTTTTACCAAAGCGACGGGGGTGCTAGACCCCAAACTAAGCCAGTAGTGCTGAAGAGAGGAAAGCCGCACCAACACCAGCAATGGTAAATCCCGCAAAGCGCAACATTAGAGAAGGTTGATCTGCAATTCTCCTCAAGGTTAATTTACCAACTTGGAAGGCAATTAAGGATACAATTAATTGAATAATGGCGAAACCTGCGAGGTAAGCCACTAAAGGAGTCATCTGGGCACCTACAATTGCCTCTCCGTAAGCGTAACCGTGAAAGATTCCGGCTATTGCTGCTGTTCCAATTAACCATCCTAAATTAGGACTGTCTTTCATCGCCAGCATAATCCCAAATCCTAGCACAGATGCAGAGATAACAATTTCTGGTGCAGGTAAATCTAAGCTTTGTAGGTGAATACCTGTTCCGGCTAAAGTAGCGATAATAAAGGCAATGGGAACAAAAATTCCGCCTCTGGGTTTTAGGGCAGCCAGTAATCCCACCGCTACAACAAAGGTAAAATGGTCAATACCGATTATTGGGTGTCCCAAACCAGACATAAAACCTTCAAAAAGGTTGGTGGGAGTTCCTCCCCCAAAGGGATGGTGAGCATAAGCAGGTTTAGCTATAAATGATAGCATAAAAGCCATTGCCAATCCTGCTTGCAGAATTTTGCTTTTAGTTGCTTGCAAAAGAAATCCGGAAGATGCCAAACCGTTGAGTACTAGTTTTTTCATGTGTAAGATAAAAATAGTTATTTTGTACCTTAGCATTCAATATTTATATTAGTGTTTATATAAACAATTGGAATTAAATAATTGTTACTCAATGTTAAGTATCAATTGATTCTGATTATCTCTTCACGGCATTGCTGAATTAAGGGATGAATATGAGTGGGGTAGGCATCTTACCTGCCTTAGAAATATAGAAAACGGGCAGGGATGCCCGTTCCACAAACCAAGATGCTCATCCTACAAAACCATCAAAATCATCCCACATTTATGCAACGCCCTCTTCACCGAAATCAGTGCTAAACTGTTGAACTCGTTGCCAAACCTGTTCTAACAAATTCGGATTTTCGGCATCAAACCATTCAATTTCTGGAACTGCACGAAACCAAGTACCTTGACGTTTAGCAAATTGACGAGTATGCAAAACCGTTAGTTCTATGGCTGTTTCTAAGGAAATATCCCCCAGTAAATATTGCTTAATTTCTTGGTATCCCAAGGTATTTAACAAAGGCAAATCAACACCGTATTTTTGGCAAAGATATTCTACTTCTTTGACTAACCCATCTGCTATCATTTTTTCAGTACGTTGGGCAATTCGGTGAGTCAAAATATCAGGTTCACAATCTAAACCAATTTGCAGAATCGGATAACTTGGGGGGTTTTCTCCTTGCTGGGCAGAAATGGGACAACCAGTAACATAAAATACCTCTAATGCCCTTAAAGTCCGTACATTATCATTAGGGTGAATTTTTGCTGATGCAGCAGAATCTACTTGTTCCAACATTTTGTAAAGTTGTACCTGTGACAAAGATGCCAGTTGCGATCGCAATTGTGGTTGTGGTGCTACCCTGGGAATCTTCATTCCCCGGGTCACAGATTTGATGTATAAGCCAGTACCACCCACGAGGAGGGGAGAACAAGCACAGCAGGCAATTAACCCTTGTGCTTGTTCCTGGTAATCTGCTACTGTCATATTCTCTGTGGGATTGCAGATATCTATGAGATAGTGTGGAACCAACTTTTGCTCCTCAAGGTTTGGTTTAGCGGTTCCAATATTAAACTCGCGATATACTTGACGGGAATCCGCGCTAATGATTACCGTTCCTAACCGCATCGCCAAAGCCAAAGCCAGACCTGATTTTCCCGTCGCAGTCCCACCACAAATTACGATTAATTTTGTCATTTGTCATCTCTCCCTCTCCCTTGTCTTCCCCCTCTCCCTTGTCTTCCCCCTCTCCCTTGTCTCCCCCTCTCCCATCGAGGTACATCCCCTTCATAAATTTATCATCTAATCCGCTTATATTCGCCAGCAAGGCTTTTGTGTTACAATCTTGGAGTGTTTTTACTTTTTGACGCCTTTGGGCGACTTCACCCCCACGAATCAGGAGAATTTTCATGACGAGTAGTTACAGTGCCGATCAGATTCAAGTTCTGGAAGGTCTGGAACCCGTCCGTAAGCGACCGGGGATGTATATCGGTTCCACTGGACCTAGAGGACTCCACCACCTAGTTTACGAGGTGGTGGATAACTCCATTGATGAGGCTTTGGCGGGTTATTGTACCCACGTGGAGGTGGATCTTAATGCCGATGGTTCTGTTACTGTAACAGATAATGGTAGGGGTATTCCTACAGATATTCATCCCCAAACGGGAAAATCGGCATTGGAGACTGTGTTAACGGTTTTGCACGCTGGAGGTAAATTTGGCGGTGGCGGTTATAAGGTTTCTGGTGGCTTGCACGGGGTTGGTGTTTCTGTTGTTAATGCTTTGTCTGAGTCGATTGAGGTGACGGTTTGGCGGGATAAAAAGGTTCATGTTCAGCGTTATGAACGGGGTATTCCCATTAATGAACTGCAAACTAAGCCTCATAAAGATAATCGTACCGGAACTTCTGTGACTTTTAAGCCGGATGCCCAAATATTCACTACTGTTACAGAGTTTGATTATATTACTTTAGCGGGTCGCCTGCGGGAGTTAGCTTATCTGAATGCAGGGGTTAAAATTACTTTTACTGATAACCGTCTAGAATTACTCAAGAGTGACCAACCAAAGGTAGAAAGCTACGAATATAAGGGCGGAATTCGGGAATATGTAGAATATATTAACCGCGATAAGCAGCCACTGCATGAAGAAATTATCTTTGTCCAGGGGGAACGTCATAATGTGCAGGTGGAAGTAGCATTGCAGTGGTGTACTGATGCCTATTCGGATAATATATTGGGTTTTGCCAACAATATTCGCACGGTGGATGGTGGTACTCACCTGGAAGGGTTAAAAGCGGTTTTGACTCGCAGTTTAAATTCGATCGCCCGCAAGCGGAATAAACTCAAGGATAATGATTCTAACCTCAGTGGAGAACATGTCCGTGAAGGTTTAACTGCGGTAATTTCGGTGAAAGTTCCGGAACCGGAGTTTGAAGGACAAACCAAAACTAAACTGGGTAATACGGAAGTCAGAGGGATTGTAGACTCTCTGGTTGGGGAGATTCTCAACGAATATTTGGAATTTCACCCTAATGTCGCCGATTCTGTTTTAGATAAAGCCATTCAAGCTTTTAAAGCTGCAGAAGCTGCACGTCATGCACGGGAATTGGTACGTCGGAAATCGGTGTTAGAATCTTCTCCATTACCAGGGAAATTAGCTGATTGTTCTTCCCGAGATCCAGAAGAATCGGAGATATATCTGGTGGAAGGTGATTCTGCTGGAGGAAGTGCTAAACAGGGAAGGGACAGACGTTTTCAAGCAATTCTTCCTCTGCGGGGTAAAATTCTCAACATTGAGAAGACAGACGATGCGAAAATTTATAAGAATAACGAAATCCAATCCCTAATTACAGCCATTGGTTTGGGGGTGAAAGGGGAAGAATTTGACTCATCACAATTACGGTACCATCGCGTAGTAATTATGACTGACGCTGACGTTGATGGTGCGCACATCCGTACCCTATTGTTAACCTTCTTCTATCGTTATCAAAAAGCTTTAATTGAGCAAGGATACGTTTACATTGCTTGCCCCCCATTATATAAGTTGGAACGGGGACGCAATCATTACTATTGCTATAGCGATAGGGAATTACAACAGCAAATTGCCCAATTCCCCGCAAATGCTAACTATAACATTCAACGCTTCAAAGGTTTGGGTGAAATGATGCCACAACAACTATGGGATACTACCATGAATCCAGAAACTCGGATGATGAAGCAAGTAGAAATTGAAGACGCAGCAGAAGCTGATCGCATTTTCACAATTTTAATGGGCGATCGCGTTGCACCCCGACGGGAATTTATCGAAACCTATGGTTCTAAACTCGATTTAGCAGAGTTAGATATTTAATTAGTAGGGGCGCAATGCTTGCGCCCAAAAGTATTGTAATATTGTGTTGAAGAACCATAATATGCATCTAAATTTCCAATAAACCTGGTGGTGGTGTAATTTCAATTCTCCCTGACTCTAAATCAACCACAGGTGCAATCGCTTCCACAAATGGGATTAAAACTTTTTTGGCTGATTTTTTATGATTGGTTACTTTCCCAGTTTCCCCTTCTTCTTGTTGTAACTCTACTTCCAATAAATCATTCCCCGCAGAAATAACATCTACCACCGTCCCGATGAATTTCCCTGTCTCCTGCATAAAGACTTGTACACCAATTAAATCAAGGACATAATATTCACCTTCTTCTAATTTTGGGCGATCGCTTTCTGGAACTAATAATTTACACCCACGCAATTCTTCTGCTTGGTTACGATTCTCTACCCCCGCAATTTTGATAATATATAAATTTTTGCTTTCTATATAACGTCCTGATAGTAATTCCACTGCTTTTGGCTGCTTTTCGCCAGAATGTAACAACCAACGAGTTCCCGGTACTTCAAATCTTTCGGGGAAGTCGGTGTCCGGGGAAACTCGCATTTCTCCACGCAAACCTTGGGGTGCAAGAATTTTACCAATTTCTAGCCATTTATCTGTTTTGGGGTTTGTCATATCAGTTACCAATTATCAGTACAATTAAAAATTAAAAATTAAAAACTCCTAATTTTGAATTCCTAATTCATAACTCCTGGGTGCAAGCATTGCACCCCTACAAATTCCTAATTTATAAATCATGGGCGCAAGCATTTTACCCCTACAAATTCCTAATTTATAAATCATGGGCGCAAGCATTGCGCCCCTACAAATTCCATGGGCGCAAGCATTGCGCCCCTACAAATTTATAATTATTCATTCCTCATTTTGATGATACATTTAGCATCTATCACCACAAAATTTTGAATTTTTACCACAGTACAATTTGGTGCAATATTTGCTAAAGCTGGTACATTTCCCTGCTGCAATCTTTGGAAAACATCAGTAGTTAATTGCACTAAATTATCCTGATTCATATCACTATTAACATATTGCTTTAGCCATTTATTTTTTTTGATGTACTTTGGTGTAAATGTCCCAGATTCTAATAAGAAAAAATTGACTCCATATTTTTGAATTAGATTTTTTGCATCTACTATATTAGGACTGTAATGAGCTTTTATTAAGTCGAAAGTGCGCTGACGAAATTTACTGTAGTAACCAAATTGCCAAGGAATAGCGTATTCTCTCCCTGCCAAGATTGAGCGTTGCGAAAATGTTGGTAAATTATTAACTTCTTCTGTTAAAGAAGCAATTAAAGTATCTTTTGGCTGTTGTTGAAAGAATTCATATAGAAATGGAAAAGAACCCTTGACGTAAGCAGTTTTAGGAAACTTTTTTAAGAAACAGGGATAATAAAAAAGTAATACAATACTCAGCATTATAGTGAAACTAAGGGCAAATACTTTGCGGAAGTAATTATATTTTGTAGATGGTGTAGATGCATTTGATAACACAGCATCCAAAATAGTTGTGAGTGCGATTGCAGCAGAAAGTGTAATCACAATTCGGAAACTGTAACCAACATATCGACTAGGAAGATAAAGTCTAAATAATAAAAGATGAGCAATTACAAACATTGTGACTGATGTGATTAGTATTTGTGGTAAAACTACAATTTCACCAGTCAATTTTTTAAGTAAAGGAAATTTAGGATTATTTCGGATTAGAGGGGGCAATACCAAAGCACCACAAAGGGTTACAGGTGCAAAAAACCATGGTGATAACATACCACTACGCCCTTTACCTAGAAAATATATTAAAGGATTATCATTAAAATAAACAGAACGTCCTCCGGGAAATAATTCTGGTAATTGTTTTGCTTGCGCTAGGGTAATTAATGGTGCAAATTCTGATGATTTGAGCGCGTAGGGTAACATCACCAAAAATGCTACTCCTAAGCCAAATGCACAGAATATATAGTCATTTTTTTGTGCAGAAAAACCAAAATTTCTCTTGTTCCAATTCCCCAGTCGCAGAATTAAAATACCAGCAGATATAAATACATATTGGGGATAAAATACTCCTAAAAGTACAATTGATACTAAACAAGGTAATAAAGATTTACGTAATAAGTAATATAAAAAAGCTAGCAATAAAGGATATACAAACGCTCTAGCAGTACCAGAAGCTAAATCATCTTTCATCCAAAGATTTTGATTTAACATCAAACAGGCAATAAATCCAGTAATTGGTACTGGAAAAATTTGCATAGACACACCAAAACAGTATCCTGTCAATATTATTCCTACTATTAACGGTAGCAGTTTACTAAATAGCAAAGGATTAATACCAACTGATGCCATTAAATGGTAAAGACTGGAGTATCCTAGGGGAGCAACTGATTGAAAATAATCTGCAATCAAATCATTGGGAAACAAATTAGGATCTAAAAAACGTGCCATCCAAAATACATGTTGTCGTGCATCATCTTGAACTACATATTCACGGCTAAATGCTTGTTGTAATCCTAAAATTGCGTAAATAACAGCGAAAGTTATACTAAAAGTAAACCAAAAAATTATCTGATTTCGAGATGATTTCCCAGACTGGAAAATTAATAATTTGTGCAGTTTTGTGACTAATGTCATATCAAATCTAGTTACATTTATAGCGGTTTTCAGTTGAGTGTAGACCTGCAGGTTCACCTCCCTACGGGTAGTACACAAATTTAACCTTACCTCATATCTTGCATCTATACCCTAGAAGAGTAAAGCTATACAAACAAAGCCCCGAAGTTTGGCGAAGAGAAGTTGCGTGCGCGGGTTCCCCGCGTTGAGCAAACTTCGGGGACGGAAACCGACACCGCCAACTTCTCTCTGCCTACGCAGGCTTCAAACCTTCATATTTTCAATTAGTTGATGGTTTTGTGGGATGGACATCTTGGTTTGTGGAACGGGCGGAACCTCTTGATTGCTGATATAGCTCTGCCAAGCATCTCAGAAATGCTCGGAATAGCTTTAGTTAAAAAAGCATATAGATTAAAAATACCAACAATTGTAGTTAGCGGTAAATCTACTAACACTGATGTTCGCGATTTCTTTAAGTACCATCAAATAATTGATTTCTTTGAAAAAGGCAAGTTCCACAGAAGAATTAAATTATTTTCAAAGGTAATTCAAGATATTTTGCCAATTACGAATGAGGAAAGGGAAGAGAGATTTAATGCTATAAATCAGATGCCATATCCCGCTTACCATGATTTTCAGGTGCTTGTAACAGATGACAATAAGATTCGTGTGTGTTCAGATCAAGGTGACATATGGGATGAGTTTCGGCTGGAAATGAACGAGATAGACCTTACATTACAGCTAATTGAGGAGAAAAAGACAAATAGTAAATTACTAAAAAGATTGGGGGACAAATTTTACCAAGTGCTTTTCCCTACAAACATTCGCAGTCAGTTAAGAGCTACAATGGCAGACGCAGAAACATCTCAATGTGGTGTACGCTTGCGTCTGGTGTTTAAGTCTCCTGAACTAGCCAAACTGCCCTGGGAATTTCTCTACGATAAGGGCACTAACAGCTTCCTGGCAAATAACCCTCAAACCGTACTGTCACGTTATATTGACGTTCCACTGCAACAACGTGAACTCAAAGCTACTAGCCTGCCCCTCAAAATCCTCCTCGTCATTTCCAGTCCTACAGATTTAGCCAAGTTAGATGCCGATGGAGAAGAACACTTAATTAAAGATGCACTCTTTAGACACATTAAGGCAGGTCAGATTGAATTAGACGTGCTGCATGAAGCTACCATCCGCAATATCAATCAAAAGTTGCGAGAAAAGCCTTACAACGTTTTCCACTTTATCGGTCACGGCAGTTTTGAAAACGATAAAGGTTCTATTGCCCTAGTAGATCAGGATGGCACAGCCAAAATGTTGGACGATGAAGGATTTGCTAGCTTCTTCCTGGGTAATCGCAGTTTGGGATTAGCTGTACTGAATTCTTGTGAAGGTGCGGCAGTCTCTTCCAACGAGATATTCGCAGGTATCGCGCCTAATTTGGTGCAACGGGGAATTCCAGCAGTGGTTGCCATGCAATATCCCATTCTTGATAATACGGCTAAACTCTTTACTGACGAGTTCTACCGCACCCTTGCTCTCGGCTGGCCAGTAGATGCTGCGATTCAGACCACCCGCAATGCTATTTCTATAGAAGTTGGCTTAGATCAGCCAGACTTTGCTACTCCAGTCCTCTATATGCGAGGTGACATACTCCCACACTTCAGCAAGCTGTAAGTGTGGGCTTCTCAGCGACTCCTGCTGTGGTTGTGTCACCGTTTCTACCCTACGAAAATACATAGAAAATCAAGATAGTCCCAAATAATAACCGTTCGTTTCCGACCTATCCCAAAAACTCGTGCTGTGCCGGAGCGTTTTTGGGATTGTCGTCAACTCACTCGCAATACCCTTCGGGATCTTGCTACATCTCATCACCTCCCTAGCGGGTAGGTGAGAAGCTTCTTGCTGTTCCAGCTAAACTACTCCCTTCCCATTCTAAGATTATCTATAAAAATTTCTCCCCCTCTTCCCACTCTTCCCCCTCTTCCTACTCTTCTCCCTCTTCCCCCTCTTGGTCGTCTCACTCAATTCGGTAATCTTCTAGCGGGACAGGAGTAATATTTCCGCTCTAAATAACCCCTCTTTTTTGTGATTTTCTCAAAAATCAGGCTTTAACGTAGTTTTACTGTGACATAATGCCAAATGTAATACAACTATTTGGGTGTGTTTATGAAGGTTACGGTTGTGGGTGCTGGTATCATGGGTATGTCAGTAGCTTGGGCACTTGAACGGGATGGACATCAAGTTACTGTCTATGAGCAAGGAGAAATACCTAATCCTCTGGGTTCTTCAGTAGACCAACAGCGTCTGATTCGCTTCCCCTATGGTAGTGAATTGGGTTACACGAGGATGGTTGCTGATGCTTACCGGGCATGGGAGCAACTATGGAGAGACCTTGGTAAACAACTTTACATTGAAACTGGAACTTTAGTATTAGCCCCGGCTGGGCAAAATTGGGCACATGATTCGGCGGCAAATCTGGATAAGTTGGGTATATCTGTGCAGTGGTTAGAAACTCAGGAACTACAAAGGACTTTCCCTCTATTGAGGTTTGATGGCGTAGAAAGTGCCTTTTATCTTGATAGTGGTGGCGTTTTATTGGCAGAGGAAATTATTGCTACCATGCTACAGTACTTGGACAAAAAAGGAGTTAAATTTCATACCCAAACATTAGTGCGGGAAGTAGACCTGGAAAATGCCCAAATTGTCTTAGAAAATGGGAATAGGGTGAATGCAGATATCTTAATTATTGCCGCTGGACCTTGGGTTGAGCGACTATTGCTAGATTTTAGTCAACGAGTGACACCATCACGTCAAGTACTGGTTTATTTGCGATCGCCAGCTGATAAAATAGGACAGTGGGCAAAGATACCGATGGTTCTGGATATCGATCCTAAATGCGGTTTCTATTTGGTGCCTCCTGTGGCTGGAACTAATATTAAGGCTGCCGATCATAGTTTTACCTTAACAGGTAACCCAGACTGCGACAGAATTGCCATGGAGGAGGAAGCTCGTACAATTTATCAATTGTGTCAGCAACGCTTGCAAGACTTTGACCATTACCAGTTGCAAAATGCCCGTACCTGTTTTTATACAGTAGCACCCCAGGAGCATTTTATTGTTGAGTCTAGGGGTAAATCATGGCTGATGTCTGGCTTTTCTGGACATGGGTTTAAATTTGGGGCATTGTTGGGTTTAGCTGTGGCTGAGACAATTGCCGGACATCGCACCCCAGAACAACTCAGCCATTGGGCTGCTGGTAATATAAGTTACCCGGGAGCATCCCATTTTTTCAAAAATACCCAAACCCTAGAAGGGTAGGGTTATACGAACTAAGCCCATCTACATGGGCTAAGAGGGTTTTATAGCCCAACGTAAATGGGGTTTTCCCGTGTAGCGATACCCTTCTAGTAGTCCACCACACCAACTTTGCGGGGTAAAGGCAGAGAGGGGGGAGAGGGGGAAGAGGGGGAAGAGGG
>JAAUYD010126049.1_pt1 | contig 29938 bp, 25 predicted proteins | sample 7278101 | NCBI WGS metagenome assembly JAAUYD01 (sample SAMN14350128, study PRJNA611818) | marine sediment metagenome | isolation source: surface marine sediment (0.6m) | place: French Polynesia: Moorea | collected 2018-08
GCGGTTCGAGAACCGCCCTAAATGTTGGGTCCAAAAGACATAACGCACGCTGTAGCCGCAGTGCTTTGCCTGCTGCTTGCACTTCCCGTGTGTGCCCAGCCTTTGGATGAGCCAGGGCCGCTGGAGATCGCCATGCTGTGGAGTAGCAGCGACTCGGATACAGCCCGGCAGCGCCGGGCCATTGCCGACGCAGTGGCATCCCAGCTCACAGATCTCGACGTTGCCATGAGCGTTGCCCTGGTTCCGAATCTGCCCCAAGGCAACGGTGAGATCCTACAGCAAAACGCCCGCAAGACCGCTGAGGAGCTGGGCGTGTCAGGCGTATTTTGGTATACGAGCGAGACTGATAATACAGTGGCCCATCTGAATCTGTACATAAAACTATCAGACGGGGAATGGATGATTCAGCGGGTACTCGATCTGGAGAGCGTGCAGGGCCTGGCCGAGACATTGGCGATAATCATGCGGTCTGTTTTATACGTCACCCTGTCCCAAGTTGGGGTCGGGGGAGACGAGGGCGAAAAGACATCAAACGCAAAAGGCGAACCCAACCCCCTGGATGCCTACGTCAATGCAGATACACCCGTGCAGCACCTCGAACCCTCACCTGAACCTTCACAGGAAGATATATCATCCACTGCCCAGCTGCGGATTACTACCGCCTACTTGCTGGGTTGGACATCCACTCGTACAAGCCCATCCCAAGGGCTAGATGTAACAGTTGGGGTGGGCATCGTACCATGGCTCACGGTGTTTGCTGGATACGCGCTGTTGCGTCGTATTAAAGCAGAGCATCACGGTATTCTCATAAGCGTTTGGCGACATCCCGTGCGATTGGGTATCGAAACGACAATGAAGCGCAACCGCTGGACCATCGGTGCGTCTCTAGCAGCGAGTTTGGACTATGTCAGCTGGGATCTGGTGGAAATTTCCCCTGGAATGGTTGCTGGCGAAGGCGATGCGCAGCTTGAACTTTCGGGAGTTGCGCTTATAGTAGGCACATTTCGATTGTACAAAAGGTCTTGGTTATTTGCTTCAGCCGGGTTGGAATTTTTCGCAATTCGGCCGAGGTTTATCGTTCGTACGGCTTTAGCTAACGAGGAAGCCTATAACCCATGGCCGGTGCAACCGATGGCACTCATCGGTATATTGTTGGATATAATGTGAAGGACCATATGTCCCTATTTTTCACCCATGCGTACTTCAGATTGAAGCAACAACAAAGCAGCCGAGAAGTCGGTGAAGGAGGCATCCAATGAAAAAGAGTATGGACAAAATATGGTTTTTATCGCTTATAGCACTGATCACCTGTATTATTTTGGCGATGGGTTGCCAGTTTGATGTGGATGCTGGATACGAAAAACTTAACCTGCTTGTCAGTGAGGATCAAAAGATATGTGAGGTGACTGCTCTAGAATCTGGGATAGAACGGGAAAAAGTAGGAAGTGATAGATTAGGGGATATCGTTGGTTTCTGTGAGGACAGGTCGATATTTCGAATGGGACACTTCATAGGAGACAATGCATCCCGATGGCTTGCGCGTTACAGTGCTGATGGCAGCAGGCTCCTTTGGCAGTCAAGAAACATATGCCCGAACGATAGAAACTGCGATGGTGACTATAGGGTTCAAATTTTACGGGATTGCTCGGTTGTCGTGACGCAAGTTCACCATATTCCAGATGAAATGGATGATGCTCTCAACATTGATAAGCGCAGTGATGTTGCTCTTATGAAACTGAATCCGGACGGCGTGTTGCTGTGGTCGATTAGAAGTATATCAAATGGATATCATGGTCTCGGCCAATTTCTCGCCCCCAAAGCGAGGATAGAGGTGGATAATGAAACCGGAAGAATCATTGTGGCCAGCACGTTTTTCAAGGAGACAATACTCGATGAAGGCGGTGCGAATGAAACGGCTCTGACAACCGGAGAAGATGGCAAAATGGGCATGTACCTCGCTACCTTTGATTCGGAAGGCACACTGCTTTGGGCGAGACAGATCGAAAATCCATTTGAGCCACAGGCTATCGAGATGATTTCAGATCAAAAACTGGTCTTGCTCGGTGGCGAACCGGTTAAGACACGGGAATATTCCCATGTGAATCTGCAGATGGGAATTTTTAGTTCTTCTGGAGATACAATTGAAAGGAAGAACATAGGTCAGAGCTGTATCGATGAAAACTGTGGCGTAGAAGCAGCGGAAATACTACCTTTGGAAGATGGATCGTTCATAATTGCAGGCAGATTCTTTATCGAGATGTTACTTAAGGATGGCCTCGGGCATTCTGTAACGTTTAGTGGTGGGCCACAGGGCTCAGAAGACAATACCAGCTGCTGGGTACTTGCTAGTGCCTTTTTGGCCAGATTTTCTTCCGCTGGTGAGTTACTGTGGGCTCAGGCACCGGAAATCGCCGACGAAGAAAGCGGAGCGACTATAGGCATTAGAACTGAGAACAGTGTATTTGTGAGAACGCTTGTTGAAGATGCCAACGGCGGCGTCATCCTATTCGGTTCTATGGTTGGTCGGATCGTGCTCGGGTCAGGAACAGAAAAAGCGACACAAATCGTTTCCAGAGCACGTGAGGAAGGAGAATCTATCGAGAGCTATTTGCGCGAAAAAAGAGGGTTCGTCGCCCACTATAGCCTCGACGGGACACTGGACTGGGCCAGACACCTTCAATTGGGTCCTGTGGAACTATTGCGTCCACTCGGTCTCAGTATATTAGAAGATGGCAGGCTCTTGGCGGTCGCTTCATTCAGTAGCGGTCGCCTAGAAGTCACCCTTGAGGACGGCGGCATCGCAACAATCGACCCGCCGGAGGCTAGCGGCGTCTCAGATAGATATTTTACACTCGATCTATGTTCTATCTGAAGTGTCCAGGCACTACAATCGCCGATAGTTCAGTCTGTCTCTGTCGGTGCGGTCGCATCAGGCCTGACAATGGTCGATTTTCTCGGCGTGGACTGGCTGACATTGGCGTATAGACTGGGGTATCGCTCCAGGGCCTCTGGATCCCGGCGAAAGATGTAGATGGCTGCGGCGCGGATGTCGTCTACGGCGCGGCGCAGGTACTCACCAGCCCGGTTTTGGATGTCCCTTAGCTCAGCTAAATCGCTGGGCGGTATCGCTGTCAGTGTGTCGATCAGCTGGGCGCTCAGGGTTCTGGCTGCGGTCAGATCGTCCTGGGTCACGTTTGAGTTGTCCTTGGCCTCGGCCCAGTGCTCCTCGAATAGGGCGGCATAGCGCACCAGTTCATCTGCCTTGTCCATGCGGCCGGCACCAGCCCGGATGTCAGCCACTACTGGCCCCAGTTCCTCACTGTCACACCATAGGTAGACCGCTGCCTTGCCGAGCTTGGCGTGAAGTGGGCCGATCTTGGCCAGGATGGCATCCGCGTCACCCTTGGGATCTATTGCTTGGTTGAGTTGCTTGTTTACATACCAGAGCGCACCTACCCGCTCTGGGAAGTTCTCGTAGTCTGCCGGATCAAACGCATCAAAGCGAAAGGTCCGGACAAATGCGCTCACATCTGCTTTGAATGCCTTGAACACCCGCATGGCTGCTGATACGGCGTTGGGCACACTCAAGTTGAACTGCCGCACTTCCTCAGGCCGCAAGGCATCCAGTTGCGGTTTGATCTTTTCTAGGTTTTCGACAGTTCCCTGAAATCCACTTTCATTCGACATAGCTTCCCCCTTTGTTCACTGGTGTCTAAAATTATTCCTTCAATGATTGCGCTACGATGTCTATAAACCAGTACCAGTTAAGCATTCATAACCCATTTAAGGTATACGAAAGTGTTTTTCTTATTTTTTCACCGCCGTCCAAAACGACGTTTGAGTCGAAATGAAAAAATAAACTACCCGCTTAGAAAAATAGGCCACTAACGTTGAAAAAAGTCAACTCAAGAAAGCACCGCCTGCTTTTACTTTTGATTTGCAAGGTGTGGATTTGTTCCAAATTGTGCCGGGTTTCTTTTGTTTTTTTACTGGCCGATCATAACCGCCCGCTTTGCTGATGTACATGCCGCAGTTGGACCCAATCGCGTTCTCGGCAAGCTCGCCAATGCTCAGGATAGTGTCGAACCCCGCGCTTTCAAACCTTTTGACCAGGTGGGCTGATGATGCCTCATCCGCCGGATCAATGAGGCTTTTAAGGCCTGACCGATGGGCTGCGTGGGTTGGGTTTATGGGCGTGAGTTTTACGATGAACCGATCCGGTGAGAAATGCGGCACGAGGGCCTTTGGATCCAGGGGCAACCCCTGGGCCGGGGCAAAGTTGAGGGTTATCCTGCGGTCCCCAGGTTCGAAAAAGCGATTTCCATAGGCGGCCATTTCCTCGAACCCCCACGTTCGGATGGGTACGAGCTTTTTTCTCGCCTGTGCACACGTGGTGTGAATAGAAAATTGCATCTGAAATCGACCATCTGGGTAATGGCGGCGCTTTATCTGAACGAGCTCAGAAAAGAACGCCTCCCGTCCCATCGGCGCCACAGTTGAGATACTCGGCATTAGTTCGACAGGTCCATAGCGCCCGGGCAGGGCTCGCAATACGTCTAGTACGGCATCGTTCAGGGCTGGATCTCCCATCCTGGCAAACTGTATCTTGAGCTTGGAAACCGCTGCGTGCCCGTCTGGAAAGCGGCGCCGAACCAAGGTATCGATCTGGCCTATGATCTCCTCGGCGGTCAGTTTTCCCCTATAGGTCCCACCTGCATCGCAGATCGGACACCCCACTGGACAGCCCTTCAGGGTCGACACAATGAGCACCCACTTCTCGCGCCAGGAAAGCGGTGGCTGGCAAGACGCTACAAACTCGATGGGGGCACCGTCTTTGAGCTCGGCTACGAACACCCGGGCCAATGTATCGTCGCCGGTTGTACTGACAATCTTCATCTTTCTTCACGTCCGCGGTTTTCTAAAAACGCCACTGCCGCCATTGCCGCTGCCAGGCCATCGCCGATTGCCATGCCCGCCTGCCCCAGGTTGCCGACGCGGGCGTCGCCAGCCACAAAAAGGCCTGGAGATGGGGTGGATACCGCCACTGGCCCACCCACGTCAAGTCCCTTTAGCAATCCAGGCAGTGCATTGACGCGGCCGATGGCCGCCAGGGCGCAATCTCCGGCCATTGAAACTGTGCTGCTTGATGTGGCCACATCGAGTATCACACCCCTATCGCCGGCGCGAATGGCAAGGGGGGTCATTGAGAAGTTTAGTTTTATATCAGCGTTATTTCTAACAAGGCTCACGAGGCGTCCCTGTGCCCGGAGCCTGTCAGACCGCACCACAACGTCGACCCTTGCTCCCTGTCGCGCCAGGGTAAGGGCGTAATCCAGGGCCGCTTCGCCACCGCCGATGACCAATGCGCTGTCAATAGACCGATCCGCCACTTCGACGATGCTGTGGTAAAGCCCGTTGCCCAAAAGGGATGGTGCACCGGGAATGGTGAGGGAAATGGGCGTGGTACCCACAGCGAGAATGACCGACGTAGCCCACATCTCGTCCGTATCGCAGGTAACGGCGTAGCCCCCGTTGGTCCTGTATATGCTTTGGACCACTGTTTTTTTCACTTGAATACCGAATCTATCGATGTGTCGGGCGAGCAGCTGGGCAAAGGATGGGCCATCTGTCGGGTCGAGACACGGATAATTTTCGATCATAAACGCATTTCGGGTCAAGCCGCCGGCCTGGCCTGTGCGGTCCAGCAGGCAGGGGGATACGCCCAACCGACAGCACTGCACTGCTGCAGCGCAGCCAGCCGGACCAGCGCCGACGATTATGATCTGTTCCCTTGGCACAGTGACACGACCTCATCGACACAGGTCATTTTAGCGACTGCATCAGCCATGGACAGCAGGGATCCCAGATGACGCGCCTCGCTGGTAGTGGCCATTGCATCCACGGGAACGTACACCTCGAACCCCCTGCAAAATGCCGAGCGGGCAGTGGTTTCACAGCACATGTGGGTCAAAACGCCGGTTATGAGAACCTGACTGACGCGCTGATCGTCTAAAAGATCGGTAAGGGATGTGTTGAGGAATGCATCATAAGTTGTTTTTTTAATAACAGATTCACCTGGCAGCGGGGTGAGTGCGGGAATGATATCTGCTTCTTTTTCGCCTTCTCGAATGTAGTCTGAGAAAAACCTGCCGAGCATGCCGAGATCATTGGACCCAGTGTGACAGTGCTGGGTAAAGACCACGGATCCACCACGGTCTCGCCAAGCTGAGAGCAGCGTGCCAATGCGCGGGACGATGCCTTTGGTAGCGGGGAGGTAGCAGCGGCCTCTAGGGTCGGCAAAATAATGGAGTATATCGATGACGAGCAGGGCTGCCCGATCCGGGTCCAGGTATAGGTGCGGTCTTGGGGCGACTGAGCTGGTAATCTGATCGAGCCAAGCCCGTGTTTTCCGAATAACGTTATCCTCATCGACGTACGTTGCTGTGCGCATCCATCTACCAATACAGGGCAGGGCTTCACGCCCGGCCATTGGCGAGGGATTGAACGAAACCCTCGCGCTACTGACCGATTCAGCCCGCATACTACGCACCAGCAATACGAGATGCAAGGAAATGAGAAGAGATGTCAGAAATAAAAAACAAAGCGATGAAAAAAACGCATTTCTGTTATTTTTTTATCTTTTTCATGCGAATTGTAAGGGTTTTTTCCTGATCCGGAACGAACGTATGCGCTTGATCTCGGTACCCAGGGGCTGAGAATGCCAGTGTCACCGGATCCACGCCTCCTGGCACGACGAGGGGGCGCTCGAGGAGTACGCGGCCATCCAGGATGACCGTGACATCTGGGGGCGATGTTTCGAGCCAGATCGTAACAGCCGCGGATACGGGCGTACCATCTGGTCGCAGGGGTCGTTTTTCAGGTCTTTGTGTTGGTTTCTGGGCCGGGCGCATCTGGGATCTGGCCTCTAGATCCTGAATCTTTTTATCGATGGGATCCATATGGGATGAGACGACCACTGGGCGATCGTGCCAAAAGACATAGTAGACAGCAACGCCCAAGCCGATGAAGAAAATGAGCTGCAGCGGTGCTAATATCGATGAGATGCGCCGCATTCTCGATGAACGTGCCCGGATTGCCCGGTGCCGCGTTCGCACATCTTCAAGTGGGGCCCCAGCAGCATATGGAACAGGTGGGCTGCCGGCCTTTGGAGGATGCTGTTTTGGCGCCTTGTGCACCACAGGGGAGGGCGTCATCCACTTTGATTGCTCTTTTTGGGCAGGGGGCATCATTGACGGTATTCCCACGTCTGTACGACACGGCCGCGCGTCATCAGGTAGGCGACCCACAGCTGCTGCTGACAAGTGATCCAGGAATTCCTTTGCTGTCTGGAATCTATCCTTTGGATCCTTGGCGAGCGCTGTCACCACCGCCCGATCCATGGTTAGAGTGAGTTGGGGTCTTAAGCAGCGCGGACTTGGAACGGGTTTTGTCGCAGTAGCGACCATGGTCTTGTGCGCATCAGATCCTCGAAAGGGCCGACGCCCGGTGAGCATCTCGTACATGAGGACGCCCACGGAAAACAGATCTGCTCGGGCGTCCAGGTCAATACTGCCGAACAGGCTCTCAGGTGCCATATACCCAGGTGTTCCCAAGACAATGCCGACTTCGGTGAGTTTTGCGTGGTTGTCTGTAATTGGCAGGGGAGGGCGGCTCGGGCTACCGCGCACGATCTTGGAAATACCAAAGTCTAGTATTTTAACCACGGTTTTATTACTTTCGAACGAGGCTAAGAAGATGTTTTCCGGCTTGAGATCCCGGTGGACAATCCCGGCCTTATGGGCCACTGCCAGGCCGCTCAAAATCTGATCTGTTATTTCAACCACCTCCAGCTCTGGCAGTTGAATGGCTGCGCTGAGCTTATCAGCCAGGGATTCTCCGACCAGGTATTCCATCACAAAGAAGGGGCGATTGTCCGGTGTCAGTCCAAAATCCATTACCTCTACGATGTGGGGGTGGTGGATATTGGCGGCGGATCGGGCTTCAATTTTAAATCGGGTGATCATTGCCTCATCGGCTGCACCACTCAAACGCAGCACTTTTACAGCGACCGTCCGCTTGAGGCGTAGGTGAGAGGCCTTGTACACCGCACCCATGCCGCCTTGACCGATAAGGGTTTGAATGCGGTACCGATCCTCTAAAACAGTGCCTTCAGATAACTCGAGAACCATACCATTCAAGATACCTCAGACAACTCCTGGTCGCCACTTGCTGGTCAGTACAAAAATAGGAACGCCCCTTCTTGCGACCGAGGGGTCACTGCGGTTCATTTTTGGGGATGGTTATAAAAGGTGGCAGCCGGATCGGCAGGGTAAATCAAACGTCTTAATACATGCCGCTGTCAACACCGCCGTCTACAACAATTTCTACGCATGTTACGGTTGCGTTGTCGATTTCCACGCATTCGGACCCATCGGGGCACTGATCGCTCAACGACCATACGCCCATGGTGCACTTCTCTATCTCCGGTCCTTGTCCGCACTGGAAGGTACCCTCCGCACACTTGCACTCGCCCTCGACACATGTGGTGTTCAGCGCTTCGCAATTTTTCCAGGGAAGCCATTGTCCATCAACACAGCGCTCCACCAGGTTGAGGGTGCATCGATATGCGCCTTCCTCTGTGCATGCCGCTTCCTGGGTTGCTTCAGATTCTGGATCCTCTGCGCAACCCACGCAAAGTGCCGCAGCGACTACTGCGCAATATATGAGCGCTCTTAATATGGTATTTTTCATTTCAATCCTCCTGCTCCCTTTTTACGGGAGCTCTCCAGCTGAATTCTCCTCACCGCGGTTACATCTTGAGCTGGGCCCTTACGTAGGGAAACATACCCGGCACATCATAGGTCGTTGCATCAAACCCGTTTAGCTGGCAGCTGAAGCACGGTGGCGGTTCTGTATTGAAGAGATTGTTCACACCAAAGGTTACGTTCAGGTGGTCATCCAATACTGGCGGCGACCAGGTGACCTGCATATCCACATAGGCCCGCGCGTCGATTTTATTTTCAGAGTTATCATCGTTTACCGTGTCATAGTCTGAGCAGATGTCGAAGTCCTCGAATCCGCGACATGCTTCTGTGACCGAGTGGATGTAGCGCGTGGTCAGGGAGGCGCCAAAGGCGTTCAAGGCCCAGCCCAGGGTCAGTGCGGACTTGAATCTGGGGAATGCGCGCTCTGGATCGCCGAGCTCCCTGCCGTGGCGTTCGATTGTCTGGAACCCATCCTCGCAGTCCGGGTTGTCCGGTGAAACCGAGCAGGGGATTTTCTCCTCATATCGGAACAGGATGGTTGAAATAGAAATCAACTGAAAGCGTCCGGCAACCGTGTTGGGGCTCAAATAGGTCAAATTGATGTCAAGGCCGTCAGTGAGTATCTGTCCGATATTGGTCAGCTCATTTGAAAAGCCGTTGATCACGCCGCCAGCGGTTCGGGATATGCCCTGGCACATGGCATCATCCATGGTTTGCACGCAGGCGTCGATTTGGACCTGTGCGTCGATAGCGCTGATCGCGTCACTGAGCTCGATCCAATAGTATCCCACTTCGAGGTCCAGCTGGTCGGCCCAGCTCTGATCTTTTACCCACCAGGGGCTGTAGACGACACTGGCGGATACGCCTTTGGAAGTTTCTGGATCCAGGTCCTGGTTCCCACCGGTGGTGACAGAGATTTGCTGGTTGAACTGTTCATAGCTGCCGTCTGCTGGCACGCCCAGAGCAGCGCAGTTGGCCTGCACTTCTGGCGAGGCCGCTACACCACTGCTCAGGCCGAGCATATCTGAGCAGGGATCGTTGAGCACCATGTCGTACCTGGCCTTGCTGCCAAAGAGCTCGCCAATGCCCGGCGCCCTGAACCCTTGGGCAAAGCTACCCCTTAGCAGCAGGTCTTCGAGGGGCTTCCAGCGCGCGCCCCCTTTGAAGGTGCCGTAGGTGCCAAATGTGGAGTAGTTCGAAAACCTGAACGCCCCGGAGATATCAAGCATTTGAACCGCCGGGATCGACTTGAGGATGGGAACGACCATCTCTGCATAGGCTTCGAAAACATCGTATTCGCCAGATGTGGGGCTCGACGGCACGCCAGCTGAATCACCGGCCACGACGACTGGATCTGGCCTAAAGAATCCTTCTAAGTAGCGATACTCGCCACCAAGGGCAAACCCCAGCATACCTGCCGGCAACTCGATGATATCGCCCGTGATATTGGCGTTGATGGCAAAGAGCTCCTGTTGGGACAAATCCTTTTGGACGAACGTGACATAGTCGAGCATGGCCGGGGTAATGGTGCCTTCCCCATTTGGGCCTTGGCCGCCAAAGATGTTAAAGGGAACACACCCAGGATCAGCGGCGCACAGATCTGGCGAACCCAGGGCTGTCTGCAATTTCGCAGAGTTGAACCCGCCCTGCTTGACCTGGTCGGCCCGGTTGACGGCATACATTACGGTCGTATCCCAGTAGAAGAATTTATCGCCGAAATTGAAATCCCCGTGGAAGCCGCCAGAGGATAGCCACGTATTGACATTCTGGTTGAAAATTCGGGGCCCGTTTTCAATAGGACGGCGACCGATGAAGTAGGACATGGTTTGGGCATCTAGGGTGAACCCAAAGGGGTTGTACGGATTGGCCGCGTCGATGGAGATCTGATCGAGACGGTTTCCATTGCCAGCCTCTGAACCGATAAACAGGGGCTCTGGTGCAGCCTGGTTTCTTGATTTCCGATTGTTAAACAGGGCCTTGACGTGCATGCGTACCCTGTCGCTGAGCTCGTGCTCGATCTGAGTAAAAAGGCCAAACCGCTGGGACGGGGTCTGAACGAGGTTGTATTGCGAGTAATTGAATCGATCATCCACTGTAAATTCGTGAAAGTCACCGCCATTGGGATTTGTTGGATCGTAGAGGGGAATACCGCCGACCCCATCATTTATGGTGAGATCCATTTCTTGACCGGTGTTGGGATCGATAAAATAAAACCGACCCTGGGGTGTTCCAGATGAGCAATATCCCGTGCAAGCGCCGATCTCAGGGGTGGGATAGGTCGAGATATCCCGGTCCTTGGCCTTGACCTCATTTTGATCGACAAATGACAGGTTGAATATCATTGACGTCTTTTCCGCTTCAGCCCCCCAGGTCAGGTTATACTCCTGCAGCATGCCGTCGCCGTGGTGATAGCCACCCACATAGGCATCTCCTTGAAATCCATCAATACTCTTCTTGGTGATGATATTGACCACGCCGGCAATGGCATCGGAACCGTAGATCGCGGAAGCGCCGTCTTCCAGAATCTCGATGCGATCGATGATGCCGATCGGGATCGTATTCAGGTCCGTCCCTGCTGCAACACCACTGGCTGAAGAGCCATTGACCCATCGCACCCCGTCGACCAGGACAAGCACCCGCTTTGGACCGAGGTTGCGCAGATCTGCCTGCGCTGCACCAGCGCCGATCCCACCGCCGTCTGGGGGAAAGCCAAAGTTACCGCTGGAATTGAATTTAGTATTCAGCGCACCACCGGAAACCGGCAGTTTCTGAAGCAGATCCGCAATGGACGTCAAACCGGTCCGCTCGATGTCTTCTTCTGAAAACTGCAATACAGGGGCGGGCTTGTCGAGGGCACTTCGAATGCGAGAACCGGTAACGACAATCTCTTCCACATCATCATCGGCCTTGGCTTCTGCATCCGCACCTTCTGGGACCACATCTGATGGGGTGAGATCAACTTCGGCCTGGTCGGCCACACCGGCTTCGGCCGTGGCGGTCGGTGCTGCAGGCGCGTCGGCCGGCGGTGCATCACCACTTGTTTCAGTCTCCTCAGGTGCTGGTGGCTGATCCTGCTGCTCTGGTGGTTGGTCAGTTGGCGCTTCGCCGCCACCCTCACTCTGGGCAGTGGGCTCCCCTTGAGGAGCCGCTTCTGCCTGCGGGGCCTTTTTCTCTGGAGCTTGGTCGCTCCCTTGCTCAGATTGCTCTGGCGCTGGGTTTTCTTGCGCAACTGCTGCGTTTCCAACGAAAATCGCGACAATTGCCATCCCGCAAAGCAATGTCAACACATAATTGGACACTGATCTCATGAGTGGACACCTCCATTCAGTTTGTAAAACACACTAACAATTCAAAAGAATCTACCGACGCTTTATAAATACAAAATAATGAAGGCCATATAATGGAAAGGAACGACTTTTTGTCAACTAAATAATTTTCACTACTCCAGAATAGAAATAAATAGAATAGTACTGAACAATTGACTATCTATTACCTTAAACTATAGGGAAATATAGGGGTTACAAAACTCTATGCACCATGCTTGTTTAAAGGGCATTGAGTATCATCACAACTTTTTATTTTCACTATAAAAATCGATATTTTTATACGCAAGATAAATACAGGTTATCGACGGGATAATAATATTTGTTACTTAAGCGTAGGCGGTCTGGGTTTCCCGCTCGGATTGGCATGCCACAGGATGCCACAATGAATACTATAATAATTAAATTAATCTCCTTTGAACTTGAGAGATATCCCCAACTCAGCGAGCTGTGCAGCGTCGACCCTGCTCGGTGCATCGGTCATGAGGCAGGCGGCCCGTGTGGTTTTGGGAAAGGCAATGACGTCGCGGATAACGTCGGTGCCGACGAGGATCGAGACGAGCCGGTCAAACCCAAAGGCCAATCCACCGTGTGGTGGGGCGCCGTAGGAAAGGGCTGACAGCAAAAACCCAAACTTCTCCTTTGCTTCGTCTTTGCCCATACCGAGTGCGTCAAAAATGCGAGATTGGACTTCGGGATCGCAATTACGAATAGATCCGCCCCCGATCTCCTGGCCATTTACTACTAAATCGTACGCCCGGGCGCGCACCTCGAGGGGGTCGGTATCGAGGAGGGGTAAGTCCTCTGGCAGAGGCGCGGTAAACGGGTGATGCACAGCTGCCGTTCTATTGGTTTCAGGGTCTTTTTCGAACATTGGGAAATCGACGACCCAAACAAAGCCGAACGCATCGGGTTTGAAGAGGCCGAGGTGCTGGCCGAGGTGGGCGCGCAACCGTCCGGCTGCAGTTTGCGCAACAGTGGGGGTGCTATCGGCAACGAACAGCAACAGATCACCATCTCGAGCACCCATCTCCCCGAGCGCGACTTGCTCCAGGGCGGCATCAAAGAACTTGGCCACTGGACCTTTGAACTGACCCTCCTGCCGCTTGACCCAGGCCAGGCCTCCCACGCCGTAGGTTTTGACGAACGCTGTGAGCGCATCTATTTCCTTTCTCGACATCTGAGCCCCGCCTTCAACCGTTAGGCCGAGCACGCGTCCACCATTGGCCGCGGCATTGGAAAATACCTTGAACGACGATGATTTGGCTGTGTCCGTAAGATCGCACAGGGTCATGTCAAACCGCACGTCTGGATTATCCACGCCATAGCGACGTATCGCTTCGTCATAGCTAATTTTCGGAATCGGCAGCAGTACGTCGACCCCTCGTAGCGCGCCAAAGAGTTTCGCTATCATACCGTCGGCAATGGCCATCACATCGTCCGGGGCCACAAAGCTCATCTCCACATCGATCTGGGTAAATTCGGGTTGGCGGTCCGCGCGCAAATCTTCGTCTCGAAAACAGCGGCAGATTTGGTAATAGCGCTCAATGCCCGCTACTTGCAGGAGCTGCTTGTATAGCTGGGGCGATTGGGGCAGGGCGTAAAACGAGCCGGGTTGGATGCGAGATGGGACCAAATAATCCCGGGCACCTTCGGGCGTCGACTTGGAGAGCACAGGCGTCTCGACCTCGATAAAATCCTCCCCATTGAAATGCTCTCGCACGATCGCCGCGGCTTTGGCGCGCAGGATCAATGCCTGCTGCAGCGGCGGTCGCCTCAAATCCAGGTAGCGATAGGTAAGGCGGGTCGCTTCACTAGCGTCTATGGTATCGGTGACCTGGAACGGCATGGATTCAGACCGGTTGAGCAGGGATAACGCAGTAGCGCGGATTTCGATCTCACCGGTCTCCAGGTTGGGGTTGGGCTTGCCGCTTCGCCGGCGCACCATCCCGCGCACTGCCACCACATACTCCTGGCGCAGTGCTTTGGAGACGTCGATTGCACTTGGTTCGAGATCTGCTGCGTCGAACACCACCTGAACCAAGCCGCTCCTATCCCTTAGATCCACGAAGATCGCGCCGCCGTGATCGCGCACCGCATCGATCCATCCCATCAACACGACGGTTTGCCCTTCATCTTTTGTACCGAGCCTGCCTGCCCAGTGACTTTTTTTCCACTCCTCGATAAACCGGCCCACTTGGTAGCTCCTTTGGCAAAAAACACCCTTCAGTTACACCAAAAAGGTCCTGACGAAAAGAACTGTTCCTGTGTTTCACCCACCCACGACGGTGGGCCCGACGATAGTGGCGCCAAAGTGGCTCTCAGCAAGGGATTGGGTTTGTGCAAGTGCCTGGCGTAGGGTCGCCTCGGTCCCGCCTCTGTATTGATACAAAATGACCAATGCATTTGGTACGAGGCCTCTGATCCCTGTTCTGAGCGAGTCTGATGTGGGAGAGCCAAACGGGCCGATGGCATCGGCTGCACACAACCGGCCGGCCAGGTTGACCTGCAGCTCGCGAAACCCGTCGTAGCGCCATGAGGGGTCGCCCAATTGTATGGTGACCGTATCACCGGCAATGTTTGACAGGTCGTAAAGCCCGACTGGAATCAGACTGACCAGGCTGACCAGGTTGCACATATCCACAAGGGGGTGAATGCGGTTGAGCGACTGACCCCGAATGACGCGCCGCAGGAGCGCCTCAGAGGAGGGTCTTCGCTTGGTGGGTTCAAGACCGACTGCCCGAAAGAGCCGGCGCGTGTCGATGACCCCGGGCACCTTGCCCACTGTTTGCCCGGCATAATTTTTTTCGATTGTCGCGCACGCAGACCGTATCCCCTGCCACAGTCTATCGTGACAGCGCTCGGGGTATGTGAGGCACCGCAGCTCGATGACACCTGCCCGGACGATGCCCAAGAGTTCCTCTTTAATGTTGACGTTCATCGAGATCTGCTTTTTTAGTCTGCCTGCCAGTCCCGTGCGATCAACAGGTCTAGCAATCTGTTGGCCAGGGAGGTTTTTGATAAACTGCCAGTGGGCTCTTCCCGTCCTGCATCATCGATGATCAGGGCTTCGGTATCGGTTCCACCAAACCCGCTTGTGGCCAGATTTGCCACAATGATGTGGGCTTTTTTCATTTTTAACTTTTCTCGGGCTGCTGTTGCGAGATGCTCTGTCTCAAGGGCAAAGCCGACCCGGACAGGCTGCTGCTTGGTGTTTGGCAACTTGCTGAGTTCCTCGAGAATATCGGGATTGCGAACCAGCTTGATCGCGCGCTCTTTTTCGCCTGGCCCCTTTTTAAGCTTGTGTTCGCTCATTTTTTCAGGGCGATAATCCGCAACCGCCGCCACCATTATCACAGCGTCGCAATCCTTTACACGGTCCATCACGGCTGCGCGCATTTCCAAAGCGGATCGCACTTGCACGAGCTCGCTTACCTGGGGAGGACTGAGGGCCGTGGGTCCAGTGACCAGAACGACAGTGGCGCCTCGCTGGGCAGCCATGTTTGCAATGGCGTATCCCATTCTTCCAGAGGAGCGATTGGAGATAAATCGTACCGGGTCGATATCCTCGACGGTTGGGCCAGCCGTGACCAGCACGGTGCGCCCACACAGGTCCCCTTCTAGCATGGCCTCAGCGGCCTCAAATATTTCGATCGGCTCTGCCATGCGTCCGGGTCCGGTCCAGCCACAGGCCAGGTCTCCAGAACCCGGTGCGACAAATCGCCAGTCGCAAGTGGTCCGCAGGGTTTCTAAATTGCGCCGGGTCGCAGGGTGTTCCCACATGTTTGTATTCATTGCCGGTGCTGCGAGCACAGGTCCCCTGTAGGCCAACGTCACTGCAGAAATCAGATCACTGGCCCGTCCCACTGCAGTTCTGGCTAAGAAATCCGCCGTAGCAGGGGCAATGACGAACAGATCAGCGGCATCAGCAACCTCAATATGGGGCACACCACTGCGGTTTCTATTGAACATCTGTACCAACGCGGGCTGACCCGATAGGGTTTCGAGGGTAAGGGGTGAGATAAATTCACACGCAGCCTCGCTCATTACCACCTGAACCCGGGCACCAGCCCGTATGAACTGCCGGCACAACACCGCGCTTTTATACGCTGCAATGCCGCCGGTGACGCCCAAGAGAATTGATTTGTCTTTCATTTTCGCCTTTTTACTGTCTTAGTACTTTGTCGATAAGACAAACGTCGGATAAAAAGCCACCCCTGGCAAAGGGGGCTGGGGGGATTTCGTCATCTCCTCTGGCGTTGTGGGTGACAAAATCCCCCTTCCCCCCTTTTTCAAGGGGGAATCTGATAACCTCAGCCGACAAGTTTCGTTTGACATAGCGCCAGTTTCCAGTCTGCTCTCACGAGCCGAATAATCCCTGTAGGTATTCTAATGTAGTTTTTTTGACTACATAAACCTACCATGCTAAAACAGATTATCCCATTGGCTCATTTTTCATGGAGGATACCATGAGCACATCACCAGATGGAAAAAAAGACGTGGCAGCGAACGATATTGTGCGCCTTAAGATCCATGGTGCGCAGATGGCTGTGAATACCCTGCGGGAACAGCAAACCCGTCGCGGTGTGTCTCTGATCTGTCCGTTTCCAGCCCTTGAGATGAATATTCCGGTTCATTACGGGCCCAAAGACGGTGCATCTCAATGCGGTACGATTCATCGAATCAGCGTTGAGGACGATCCAGAAACGAGTTTACCTAGATTGCGGCTCTCGATTCGTACAGATGATGGTCGCAGTACGGTCATCGCAGAGCCACCGGAAAATCTCATCGCAGCATCGACCAAATCCATGGACGAGGATGCCGATCCCGACAGGGCGATCGTGGACGAGTTTTTTTCGTTTGAGACAAAGCTCATCGACGATGATGACTGGGCCGAAGATGACCCGGAATGGGTAAACTGTCAGGATGTTTCAATGCCGGATCAATCCATTGCCCGCGCAAAGACCCGGCGTCGTTACAAAATGGTGCGCGCAATGGGATGGGCTGTTGTGGTTGTGGCTTTGGGTGTCGCCGGTTTTGCCCTTCATCGATCCGGCGTGTTTGGTATAGATGAAATCCGATCCTATGTCGCTGGATTTTCGCTTGGAGATATACCTACATCCCAAGACTCCCCCAAGGCCCGGCAGACAGATAACGCGGCCCATCACCCAATGTTGGAAAGTCGCGACCCAGCCTTGATAGCAACACCGACAAGCCCGGCCGAAGCGCACACCCCTGATGTGCCTGAAACCATTGCTGCAACCCCAGCCGCTGCTGCCGGTGCCCAAGAGGCAGCCCAATCGCCTGCGCCCTCAGTCGCATTGGTTTCCGCAGCTGCTCCTGCGAGCGATGTGGCCGAAAATACCCCTTTGAAATCCGACCCCCCAGGCGCCCCAGCTCAGGCATCGGATACGCCCAAGGACGAGGTGACGCTCCTTTTGCCAACGCGGTGGCCTGTCGAATATGCATCGGGATATCGGGTTCGGGATCCAAACGGCGTGGTGATTGATGTCCCGGGCGGTCTGGCCAGGAGAGAGGGGTGGATTGAATCCCTGGCACATCATCCGCTCATTCGGTCGGTGAAGTCGATTCAGCGCGAAACCGGTGTCCGATTCATCGTTTACGTCAATGGGAATTTACCCCGGTTCATGACCAGCCCACGGGCAAATGGCGTGGCCCTTCGCCTCTATTACCCCAAGGATGACGCCCTCCAGACAGAACAGGTTGCCTCAATCGATTGATCCCCCTCTTGGTCCTGTGATCCAGCCCTGGTAGACTATATGCATGATCAGTTTGGTCAATGTGGCCCGATCGTTCGGCAGTGTTCGGGCGCTCGACAACATTTCCCTCAAGATTGAGGCAGGCACCTTGCTCGGCATCATGGGACCTGGAGGGGCGGGGAAGACCACCCTGTGTCGCATCATTTCCGGCTTGATCAGGCCTGATGCCGGCGTGGTATTTGTTGCAGGTACCGACATGGTGCTGGCCGACGCCAAGACAATTCAAGAAACCCAATCGCGCATTGGCATGCAGTTTCAAAATAACGCCCTGTTTGAACACCTGACGGTCCTTTCGAATGTGGTCTACCCGCTCCAGCGCCTCACCGCACTGGGTGAGCGAGAGATCCGGACGCGCGCATTGGAGCGCCTGGCAATGGCGGCGCTCTTGGGGTTTGAAAATCGATTGCCTAGCGAACTCTCCGGTGGTCAGCGTCGGCGGGTCGCCCTGGCCCGGGCGTGTGTCACCGAGCCAGATATCCTAATCTGCGATGATCCCACTGCCGGGCTCGATCCAGTGACATCGAGGCGCATTCTCGATATGATCGCCGGGATTCGGTATCAGGCGAAAAACACCGTCGTCATTGTCTCTTCTGATGTGCTCGGTTTGCTGTCGGTATGCGATCGAGTGGCCCTGATGTGGAATGGGGAAGTGATTGTTGTGGATACGCCTGCTGCGTTTTCTGAACATGCGCACCCAAAGGTGAGGCGATTCCTCGAGGACGCGCGACTGCCGATGGGGCTGGATTGATGGGTTTCACGATGCTTAAAGGACTCATCAGACAAATTGGGAGGGGGTTCTTAAACGCTGCAAACGATACGGGTGGTGCGGCCATCTTGTTATTCAAAATCCTGAGGCGTCTCGTGCCGTCGGGCATTGACAGGGATGAGCTCTCCCGCTGTTTGCTCAGGATGGGGTTTAGATCGATTGCCATCATTGCTGCGACCGCCTTTGTGGTGGGTATTATTTTGGTCATCCAGTCGTTTGTGCTTGTGGACAAGTACGGCATGCGGTCCCATCTCGGATGGGGGGCTGGCTTTATCACCATCCGGGAACTCGGCCCCGTGCTCTTTGCGCTCATGTTTTCAGGACGTGTGGGCGCCTACACCGCCGCAGAGCTCGGCACCATGACGGTGACCGAGCAGATCGATGGATTGCGGTGTCTTGCTATTGATCCGATTTCCTATCTGGTTGTGCCGCGCTTTATTGCGATGGTCATATCCCTGGTGCTGCTCACGATTATTGGCAACACAGTGGCCCTGTTGAGCGCCTCTGTTATCGGCGATGTCCTGATGGAAGTAGACCCCCAGACGTTCTGGTCCAGCCTAACGACCATGCTGACGCCATGGGATTACGTGACGAGCATCATCAAGTCCGCCGCTTTCGGTGGGATCATTGCAGTGGCCAGTTGCCATTATGGCCTGTCGACCAGCGGCGGTGCGCCAGGGGTTGGCAGATCGGTCACTGTGTCGGTGGTTGGGTCTGCCATCGCCATTTTTGTGGTGGATTTTCTCTCGACATTTGTCTTGGGATAGAAGGTATATGGCGATCCTATCGACGGGGTTCTTTAGTCTTGGATAAAACAGCAGTACTGACTGTCAGGGCAGCCGAATTGACCGCCCTCTTCTTCTGGTGGATCGCAAGGTTGCTGTTTGCAGTAGGACTCCCACTCGCCGCTTATTTGGGAGTTGTCGCACTCGCCAATGCCGATGCAACAGACGAGCTCCTCATCCTCACATGAACCATTGGGATCGGCTAAAATTTCAGGAACAATGCCACCTGGGCAAGGTGTTCCAGGTGGCACGCAGATACCTTCAATCGTTGCCACTGCTTGGCCTGGCAGCATAATCGCCACCTCGCACGCGTCGCTGTCGGTTTCAGTTTCGGTATCAGTGTCGGTGTCCGTTTCCGTATCTGTATCTGTATCTGTGTCTGTATCTGTGTCCGAATCTGTATCTGTATCTGTATCTGTATCTGTGTCGGTATCCGTATCTGTGTCCGTGTCGGTATCTGTATCTGTATCTGTATCTGATCCAGTACTAGTGTCCGTATCCGCCGTTGTATCTGAGTCGGCATTTGAATCAGAATCACTCCCGGTATCGTTGATCTCAAACGACTCTGACTCTTGCCCACAGCCTGCTAGAAACAACAGCTGGGTAAGAAAAAAGCAGAGAATATAAGCGGGGTTTCTCATGATTGCACCTCCCAAATGTAGATATTAAAAAGGCGCTATGATAGCGCCGCTCTAATATTTATTATGTAAAATTATTCAATTTTTGGATTTTTTTGTCAAAGGTTTAATGGGATCCCCTTGGCCAAAGCGCTGTCCTGAGCGCGGCCGGAGCAAAATAGCGAAGATATTTGGCGTATGCGCTCTTTTTGTAAGACTTGGTGACAAATTCAGCTATACTTTTAAAAATGAAGCAGCAGCTGGGACTTAGGGTAAAGTTGCCCGTATAGGGCGCGTAACTTGATGGTGGCGTAAAGGTCTGGTAAGCAAATAGATACGCTGTCTCGAAACAAGCAAGCGGCGCGCAGTAAGTAAGACAGGCCGCAGTGAGGGAGAATCGCGTATGGTGGATCCTCAGATGGTAATGTACGAAGAGGAGTTTAATGAGATTCAAAAGGTTTGCGATAAACTCGTCAGAGATGCGAACGCACTGGTTGTTTTTATAGTAGATAAAAATGGACAACTCATCGCCACGTCAGGTGATTACCAGCACCTAGACACCACATCTTTGGCATCCCTCACCGCTGGCAATATCGCCGCTACTGGGGGTATGGCCAAGCTGCTCAAGGAAAACGAATTTGCCACCCAATTCCACGAGGGCGAGCACCAGAACATCCACATTCAGATTGTGGGCCAGCGGGTCATTTTGGTGGTTATTTTCGACGAGCGATCCTCGCTGGGATTGGTACGACTGCGCGTGCGCAAGGCCAATGAAAAGCTAAACCAGGTATTTGAATCCCTGCTCAAGAAGGTTCAAGATCCCGCAACCGGATCCCCGTTTGCAGAGATCACGGATGATGATATTGACAATCTGTTCAATGACTAGGACGCAGTAGAGCGATGTCTTTCATCAATTATTCCTCTCGCGAAATCAATTGCAAAATCGTGTACTACGGACCGGGTCTTTGCGGAAAAACGACAAATTTACAGTATATTTACAATCGCACCAGCCCGGAATCCAAAGGCAAGATGATTTCGTTGGCCACTGAGACCGAGCGGACCCTGTTTTTCGATTTCCTCCCCCTATCTCTGGGAGAGATTCGAGGATTTAAGACCCGGTTTCATCTGTACACCGTTCCGGGACAGGTATTCTACGATGCCTCGCGCAAGCTCATCTTAAAGGGGGTGGATGGCGTTGTCTTTGTGGCAGATTCCCAAATCGAGCGCATGGAAGCCAACATGGAATCCCTGGAGAATTTAAGATACAACCTGTCAGAACAGGGGTACGATCTGGACCGCCTGCCATATGTGGTTCAATACAATAAGCGCGATTTGCCGAACGTGGTTTCCACCGACGAGTTGCACAGCTTTCTCAACGGAGCCAGTGTCCCGGAATTCGATGCTGTCGCCACTACCGGCCAAGGGGTTTTCGATACCCTAAAGGCAGTGGCCAAGCTGGTCCTAACAGAGCTCAAGCGAGGGCGTTAGGAACAAAGATTCGCTGTGCCCGAGTTCGATTTCTAATCTTCTAAAGACACTTCACGGGGTATCTAGTACCTCGTCAAGTGATGAGTGATGGGTAGTAATAAACTCCCCCTTTTTCAATATTGACAATTGTCAAGTAGGGTAAGGGGGAAATCGGAATCTCCACCCGTCAGAGTAGGCTTGAATGAGCACTAGGTATACCCCGGGTTGATAAATGGTAGAATGGTGTATAGATTGAATCTGAGAGGTGTTCAATGGCACTCAATATCAAAAATGCTGAAGTGGTCCGATTGGCAGCAGAGTTGGCTGCGATGAATGGGGAAACCAAAACCGAGGCGATATGGAACGCGCTAAAAGAGCGGGAACAGCGTATGGCATTGCAGGGGGGTGGCAGGAATCGACTCGCACTATTAGTCCATTTCTTAGAGAGCGATGTTTGGCCGCTTGTTCCAGACGATCAAATTGGAAGGGTGCTCACCCAGGAAGAGACCGATGAATTACTCGGATTTGGTCCGGAGGGAGTATGATTCTCGACTCATCTGTCGTTATAGCCACTTTTTTAAAAGAACCGGGGTATCAACAGTTGGTTGAAAAAATCGCCCAGGCTCCGATTCTCGGTATCGGCACACCAACCTTGGTCGAGACCGGTATAGTGCTAAGCGCAAGACTGGGCAGGGACGCTCGGGCGTTGCTGGATCGGTTTGTCCAAGAATTTGGCATCCAGATCATCCCCTTTGGCGAATCCCACTGGCGCGAAGCCATTTCAGCGTATCTGCGATACGGAAAAGGCCGTCATCCGGCAGCGCTTAACTATGGAGACTGTCTGGCCTATGCGACGGCGATTCTAGCAAACCAACCATTGCTATTTGTTGGAAACGATTTTCCGAAAACCGATATCACCCCAGCCTAGGTCGATATCTTCTGGTCACGGAGACGAAAATTGGGGACCGTCCTCTTTTTGAATCCCCAGGGCGGTGAGCTGTTCTTGGGCCTGGACCAGGGTGGGTGCAATTTTGAGGGCCAGGCCAAACGCCTCTGCCGCGGACTGAAGGTTGCCCTGGGCTTTATATGCCAACCCCAGGTTAAAGGCTGCTTCGGCATAACCTGGGTCCAGGTCTAGGGCGGTCATGTGGGATGCAGCTGCCAGGTCGTACAATCCGACACCAGCGTATACCAGACCCAGGTTATTGTGTGCTGATACATCTGCTGGATCTATTTTCAAGGCTGCCTTGTAGGCGCCTGCAGCTTCTTTTAATCGACCGAGTTCCTGCAAGGTAATGCCTAGATTGTAGTGGGTAGCAGCGCGATACGGTTCCAAGCTGAGGGCATGTAGGTGCAGCTTTTTGGCCTCTGGCCAATCTCGCCGCGCCGCGGCTACGAGTCCCAGCATGTCCCATGCCTCGGCCACCCACCGGTTTTGAGCTATCAAGGCCCGCAGCTCGGCTTCAGCGGGTTTAAGATCTCCGGTGGCGATAAACGTCTGGGCCAGGTTTAGTCTGGCGCTGATGAGGGACGGGTCCAGGGCGACCGCGCGCTTTAGATGGGGTCGCGCCAGGCCGGGTTTATCATCCAGGTTAAAGGCAACGCCCAGGTTGTAAGCGACGAGCGCATTTTTTGAATGGGTTTGGTTCAGCGTGGCAAGGATCGATCGGGCGGCCGGCGTGTCTGCCAAGTCGATCATGGCCAGCGCCAGATTGAGCTGTATTCTCGGATCGCCGGGCGCGCGATCGAGTGCGCGCTGATAGAGGGTTTTTGCCTCCTCAGCATAGCCGAGGTTGCCCAAGTAGCTGCCGATTTCAAAGAGTTTGTCAGGGGCATCTGCGTAGCGCTTTGCAAGGGCGAGGTAATAGGCTCGGCCTTGTTGGGCGCGTTCTTTGAAAAGGTGGATTTTTTTCCCGTTCGGCCATGTGTCAGCAGCCCGATCGAGCATGCCCGCGAGCAAAAACCCCTGGGCATCGATAGCGATGGCCAGGCGGCTGCGGATATCAGCCTCGGATTGTCCCATGCGCGTCAGGATGGGAAAAATGGACGAGCGAACCCCGAGGAGCAGGGGAGCGCTCATGCGCCGACCAGAGGCATAGGCGGTGGTGTACGGGACGATCGGGTGATTGTCCGTCTGTATGGGCAGCCCTTGTGTCCATTTGCCAACTGCCCCAGGGCCTGCCAGGAATGCATCGAGCAGTTCCTCTGGTGCTGCCATGCCATAGGCTGCGAGATCAGTTTTGATTCTCGGTTCCTGGAGTCTGGCAGCGAGTTCCTCGTAGTCGATGACGAGTGGGTCGCGGGTGCCCACCATCTTGAGGTAGGCGGCTTGACCGTATGTCTCGAATCCCACGTTGACCCAAAGGGTGGTCTCGGGGAACACGCTAAAAAAGGTGCGAACGATGATTTTAAGCTCTTGCTCGGAAAGGCCGTGAAGCGGGACCCACTGCACGACAATGCCGTCGTGGGTGAGGTGGTTTCGAATCAGCGCGTAAAACTCCTGGGTGTAGAGAATCCACGAATCCACTGCCTTGGGATGGGTAGAGTCGACCATTACGGTGTCGTAACGGGTGCTGGAGCCAGCCAAAAAATGGCGGCCATCGTCGATGTGTAGGTGCAATCTAGGATCATCGAGGACCCGATTGTTCTCGGTGTCAAAAAAACGGGCAGCCGCTGGCATGGCGGCCGAAAGTTCCACTACGTCGAGTCTTTTAAAGGGGTGCACGAGCGCAGCGCCGGCTGAAAGCCCGGCCCCCAGACAAATCATCAAACCATGCCGCGGCTTGGGATGCAGCAGGGGACCCAGATGCCCCAAAAATTTAAAACTCTGGTTGTGGACGAGGCGAGTGGTGACCTCGTTGACGGCGTTCATAAACAGTTGCTTTTCGCCGTTAATGCGGTTGACAGTAACCGAAACCGTTCCGACGTGCCCCTCCTCGTAGTGCACGATGTCCTGGTGACGGCTACCAACAGCCTGTCTGAGCATTTCTCGGGGCAGGTGTGCGGGCATGATCAGGGCCACCGCCAGGGTCAGTGCGGCTGGCGCGCCAAAGATTATTGCGGTGCGTCTCGGTGCGAATCGGCGGCCCAGCAGGAGCACTGCAAGAGATGCGACGACGGCAACGAGCGCCAATACGACAAATGCCTGCTGAATACCCACGGTATCGACGAGCAGAAAGGATGTGATCAGCGCCCCTGCGCCGCACCCAATACCGTTAACGAGCGCGGCTGTGCCAACGCGATGGCCAGTTCGCGCAGATGTGCCGGCATAAAGGGCGACGGCAGCTGGAAATGCAGCCCCGGCCAAGATGGATGGCATTAGCACGAGAATGGGCGTAAAGAGTATTTCGCGAAAGAATTCCAGCTCAATGGCATTGGCGAATTGCCCCAAGCTTCCCAGGGCGAACGGATCTCGGCCAATGTGTACGGTGATAGCGGCGGCGACCCAGAACAAATCCAACAGTGCCAGGCCCATGAGTCCTGTCAGGACGCCCGTCACTGCGACCGGATCCCTACCGGCCAGCTTTTTGTGGAGGAAGCCACCCAGCCCGAGACCGAGCAGAACAACGGCGAGCAGCACGGCAAATGCATAGGTATCGTGTCCAAAAATGAAGGTGAGAACGCGGGCCCAGAGCACTTCAGCGCCGAGCATGACAAACCCGGAAGCAGCGGCAGCGATCAAGGCGCCGGCCCTTATTTGGGGGTCGATCGCGGCTTTCTCTGGAGGATCCTCAGCTGGACCAGCGGCAGCGGACAAGGAAAGCGAAAGGCGACTGGCCAGCAGCGCAATAGCCCCGGCAAACAGGCTGAGCACGACCCCGATATACGACGTCAGTGGGATACCTATCGCGGGTATCATGACAAACCCGGTTGCAGCAGCTCCCATAGCAGCCCCAATGGTATTGGCGCCGTATACGAGGCCTATCTGATGTCTAACCGTGCCTGGTCCACCTGATACGGCCCGAACGAGCATCGGCAGGGTGGCACCCATGGCCAGGGACGGTATCACCACCACAGCAGCGCACGTGGCAAATCTAGCGACCGCGATCCAGGGGTACTCAGCCAGGCTGCCGCTTAAGAACGCAGCAGATCCAATGGCCTTAATGACGAACGGCATGGCCAGGGCGTACAGGCCCAGACCTATTTCCAGGTAGGCATAGAGCTTGAGCGGAGACCGTACGCGATCTGCAACGCCCCCCAGAAGGCGCGCGCCAGCAGCAATGCCCAGCATGAAGGCTGCGAGAACCAGGGTTGTTGCATCGCTCGAGTTGCCGAGTGGAATGACGAGCATGCGCGACCAGGTGATTTCGTACGCCAGGGCTGCGGCGCCAGAGACAAGGGCTACTGATATTGCTGCGAGCAGGGGGCCATAGGAGGGGGTGAGACGGCGATTCACATGTCGCTCCTTTTCTTATTTTCTTCCCGACGTTTGTAGATGGAAAAAATCCGATGTTGGTCAGACCTAAAGGTTCTGAGGCGCGTATATTTTTTTGATACCAGGCGTTGGATTTCAGGAACGCCGGCAACGCCAAATCTGCTGCGCAGAATTATCATCTCTGTTTTTGGACTATCAATGCGCCTGAGAAGTTCCTTGGGAGATGCATTTTGAGACCGGTAGCGTTGAATATTGGTATCCACCTCATTGCCGGCAATGGGGTTGCCCGAAAGAAGTGCGAGGAGCGGCACTGTACCTGAATCGCCAAAAATTTCCCCTTGCGGCGTTGTATGCGCGTTAATGGTTTCTACCATGTCTTCAAGGATATTAAAGACGCGACTCTCGTGCCAGAGCAGGTAATTGAATCGGTGATAGGTATTGCCGATGGTTCGCTCATCTTTCCAAAAAAGCGTTTTTAAGGGATCGTTCAGCCAGTCGGGCAAAGGGCTAGAGCGCCATTTATAGGTCGACACCCGGGCAGCGGGCGGCTTGTCCATTATTCGGGCGTAGTAGGGCAGGGAGTGTTCGATCATTGGGCTCAACGCCCATGCAATGACAAAGACAGCAAACAGGACTGCCCAGCCGAGGACCTGTTTGCCATGGATGCGGTTCTGATCGACCCGTTGCTTACCGATCCGGTTGCGGATCGCCATCAACCCCACCTCGCCCCATCGAGAGACGAGCCAGCCGCCTGCAATGGCAGCAAAGGGAAAAGACGGTACAAAGTAATACATCCAAACCCGATCCATGCTGAGCAGCACGGCTAGCGAGAAGGTGCTGATGGCACTCGCCAGGATGACAAGGGAGAGGCGGCTTTTTTGAATACTTGTACGCAGACGATCTAACAGCTTGGCGCGTGGATCTGTTGTCACAACGGTCCTTCCCAAGCTGGCGATCCACGCGATTTGTGCCAAGCAAAACAAAATAGCGATGTCTGCGTTGTGAAAGAGGACCGTATTGCGCATGGTTGCGAGTTTACCTGGTGCCATAGGGGTTTTTTTGGCGTGGTACTGAATCATATGGTGCAGCATGTCTTGAAAATCGGTCCAAACGCCTAGGGCGATACTCCCTGCAATGCCAAACACCGCGCCCCAGGTGATGAGTCGCACCCCGTTTTGGCGATTGGCGATCAGGGCAAAAGCAGCGAGGGTGAGCACGCCTGGGGATGCATACAATCGGGTGAAGACCGCAGCCGCACAGAGGGCTGCAGCCGTGCGGATAGCCCCGGTTCGATAGACCAGTACAGCACCCAGGAGCATCGCAACTGTCATGTTCACACCTGTCGCGTGGGAGGATGCGCGCAGGGGTTCGTAGGCGAGTAAGAACAGGGCGGTGGCGACCACAGATGCGACCGCACCGAGCTCCCGACGAACGAGCAGTGCGAGGAGCATCCCGGCAGTGGCACACCAAAAAACAGGGATCAGCCGTCCTAGGAAAAACTGGTATCCAAAAAGTTTAAAAACACTTGCGGCAAAAAGCGTGTGCAGCGGGGGATGGGCCATGGCAAAATCCACGTACGGTTCAAACCCCTCAGTCACGAGCTTTGCCTGGTAGAGGTAGATGTGCTCATCCCCGACGTAGGCGTGCATCGCGAACATTTTCAAAGCCAAATAGGTGGCAAAAACCAGTCCCAATGACGCGGCAAAAATGGTGCGACCAGCCCATCTAGGTAGTTGAAATGTTTGTGCGCGTCGACCCATGGTGTTCTAAGCGCGCCAGGGGTGGCATCACCTCAATATTTTGTTCAAAATACCATCCAGCTCGTCGTAGCTGGTGTAGATGATTTCAAGGCGTCCTTTGCCTTTGTTATCGACGATATTGACCCGCGTGTTCAGCGCCCGTTGCAGCCGTTCGACTAGGGCGCGCGTCTCTACGCTGCCAGTTTTGGCTGATGGTTCCCGTTTCCCTTTGGATGTGCTGGCGGCGCTCCTGGCCCGACGTTCGGTCTCGCGCACTGAATATCCCTTGGCAGCGACCGAGCGTGCCAAGACGATCATTTGCTGGTTGTTACCCACTTGGAGGATGGCGCGCGCATGGCCTTCGGTCAGGTTTCCAGCATTGACCATTGCCTGGACCTCGGGCGGCAGGCCGAGTAGGCGCAGGCTATTGGCAATTGTCGATCTATCGCGTCCAATGCGAGAGGAGAGCTCTGACTGGGTATAGCCGTGCTCGTCGATGAGTCGCTTGAACGCCTCTGCTTCTTCGATGGGATTGAGATCCTCCCGTTGAATATTTTCGACGAGGGCCATTTCAAAGGCTTCTTTGTGGGTGGCTTCCTTGACGCAGACCGGTAGGTCTTTAAATCCGGCCAACTGTGCAGCGCGCCAGCGGCGTTCACCAGCGATAAGCTCATAGCCATCGCCGTTGGTTCGCCGTCTAACAACCAGGGGTTGTATAATGCCCTGTTCTTGTATGGACTTGACCAGTTCTTTAAGGGCTGCCTCGCCTACTTTTTGTCTGGGCTGATTCGGCTGTGGATGGATGCGCTCCACTGGACAGAGGAAGTATTCCTTAGCGCTGCTGGCTCCTGGTGCGGCATCCGCGCCTGGAATCAGTGCGCCAAGCCCCTTACCGAGGGCGCGGCGTCCCTTACCAGTAGGCGCGCTCAATGTCCTATCTCCAGGTATTCTTTGGCAAATGCCAAATATCCGAGGGAGCCTTTTGACCGCGCGTCATAAAGCAAAACTGGCTTGCCAAAGGACGGGGATTCTGAGAGGCGGACATTGCGTGGAATGACAGTTTGAAAGACCCGGCCGTCGAAGTTCTCTCGAACTTCCTGAGCAACCTGATCGGAGAGGCTTGTTCGCGCGTCGTACATGGTGAGCAGAACCCCGTCCACCTCTAACGTGGGATTTAAGTCCTTGCGAATAATCGAAATGGTTTCCATGAGGCGGCCGAGTCCTTCCAGGGCATAGTATTCGCATTGCAGGGGGACGATCACGGCGTCGGCTGCACAAAGCGCGTTCAACGTCAGGAGGCCCAGGGATGGGGGGCAATCCACAATAATGTAATCGTATTGAACGCGAATAGCTGTAATTGCCTGGTTGAGTCTTTTTTCTCGTTGTTGGGCATCGACGAGCTCGATTTCAGCGCCTGCCAAATCTCGGTTTGCGGGCATGATATCCAAGTAGTCGATGGATGAAGGCAGAATCGTGTCCACAGGTTCCCGGGAACCGATGAGTACATCATAGGAGCTCAATTCGAGGGGTCTGGGGTCGATTCCCAAGCCAGACGTGGCATTGGCCTGAGGGTCGAGATCGATCACAAGCGTTGTTTTTTCGGCAGCAGCCAACGACGCGCCCAAATTGACCGCAGTCGTTGTTTTACCCACGCCCCCTTTTTGATTTGCCACGGTAACGATACGACCCATCTGTGCGTGACCATCTCCTCTGTGCCCGCCGTAATCTACCCATTGTGGTGGGCGGACAGTTAAAATCGGCGTGGCGAGTTACTTGGTTTTAATGGACTCTCTGCTTCCTGTCGATGGCTTTTTCGCCATCTGGCCAGTGGCCGGGTAAATTCTCTGGATAACTTCAAAGAGAACCTCAAATCCAACTCCAAACCAACAGCGAAATTTTATCATTAAAGTCGATAAAATTCGACGCGATACCAGTTGACAACGGCTTACACCGATGCTAATCACTTCCGGCTTTTAAAGGCGGGGCGGGTAGCTCAGTTGGGAGAGCGTCGGCCTTACAAGCCGGAAGTCGCAGGTTCAAGCCCTGTCCCGCCCACAGGTCTTGTGATGTTTGAAAAGAGGGGTGGTAGTTAAGTTTGGTTATAACGCCGGCCTGTCACGCCGGAGGCCGCGGGTTCGAGTCCCGTCCACCCCGCTACCCTAAGCCCTTGATTTTCAAGGGCTTTTTTAGTTCTGAGCCTCAGAAATTCTGGGGACCGACCATCCTGCTTTACAGTTCAGTGGTAATTCAGCGGATTCGAAAAAATACCTATCAAAAAAGAAGCTGGAGGTTTGCCTTCGTGAGATAACTGGTATTGGCAA